>Ga0137394_10001214_pt1 | contig 18611 bp, 22 predicted proteins | sample czobulk116metaG_FD_108278 | JGI IMG/M metagenome (GOLD analysis project Ga0137394, IMG submission 108278) | Vadose zone soil microbial communities from Angelo Coast Range Reserve, California, USA - czobulk1.16 metaG | ecosystem: Environmental > Terrestrial > Soil > Vadose zone | place: USA...
CTGCGCCGCGGGGTGTTCTGGTGTTTCCCTCCCCTGTTCCTTCCTTTCTTCCCTTCGCGCGATTTTTTTCTTTCTTTTTTTTTTTTTTCCTTTTTCGTTTCAGCTCTCTCTGGCCCATGATGCCTGCCGCTGATGCCTCACACATTTTTTCTTAGGAAGTCGCGGATATCGAACCTCGCTTTCTGCTTTCGCCCTCGCGCGGGGGTCGGCCGTCCCCCGTTGCTCTGGCGCTGTCCCGCTCGCCTTCGTTGCGGATTTTACGTACGCCCTTGCCTCCGGCGTGGGACCCTTCTTTGCTCCTTGTGAGCGAGAACCCGAGTCTGACACGCATTGCGCTCACAAAGTCGCGTTTGTCATCGGGGCCAGAGGGCATAAGCACGAGTTACGAGGACGTGACCGCGGCGTCTTTAGTCGCAGAGAAAGATCGCCAACCATGGCTCGTGGAGGCGCAGATGCACCACCGATTAATGCAACTCATTGTTGCTACGTGACGTTCCGCGTTATATCTTACGTATATCCCTCGCGTAGTGCCATACCTTTTGATAATCCTTGCGTGGTCTGAACGCTACGTTATCAAGCTAGTTCTTCCCTGACGTGATATACGGAACATTACTAACAATAGATTGCAATGCAAAGCGGTTGGCACGATTTGCTGATGTACTTTCGCAAGGTACGTGTGGACAAGGTTGTGGCAAAACTATGGGATATGCGCTGAGTCACTTTGAAAGTCATCGTCCGCAATTAGTCTCAATCACTTTCCTCAGATTGACAAAGGTAGAGCAGAGAATGAAATTGACACCTGAAATAGGAAGAATACATAAAGCACCTCAGGAGACGTGCATTGGCCTGTTTATGAACCGGCGCTAGCACAACGTGGTTCATCATCGCGTGATCAGAGATTCCTGCCCAGTAACTGCCGCATGTACTCATTCCTTCTCCTAGCGGTAATCCTCAGCAATCATCTCGGCCTACTCTTCCTCCGGGTTTTATCCTTCCTTGCGCTCCCGACGTCGCGTCGCAATCGCGAGCCAGACTTGGCCTGGGTGGTGACCCCTTCTGCGGAGGTCTTCCGCTTCTTTGTAGGCCGCTCATCATCATTACCCTCCGAAGGCGATGGTTTCCTCTTCACCCCGGCATCTCCCTGGACGTATTCATGACTTTTACTGGGCACAAGATACAGGAAATATAACACTCACCACATTCTGACGGGCAGCGCGCCGTTGCACGACTTGCACATTCTCGATTGAAAATTCGACAATAAGCAAGCCTTTTGGCTGCTTGGCATTACTTCCGCGATTCTCTACCTCAGTAATCAGCTTCAAACGCGCAGGGTCAGCATCCTTCTTCCATTCTGCAAGCTCCGTCGACCACCATTTCGCAAACAACGGTGGAACGTCGGGGTTGTTGTTTGCCCACCGCAAGACGCGGAGTGCATCCGCATGCTCGCGTAACTCTAAGAACCCATACCCTTTGCTGCGACCGTTTCCGGTCAGCGAATCGACACGGTCTGTCTGGCGCACGATTTTTGCTTGGCGTACACGTGGGATCGCCTTCCCCTTTTTTCGAGTCTTGTCCCCATCAGACGGATGTAGGTCTCGTGCCATTTCCTCCTCGCTTAGACCCGTACGGTTGCCCGAAGCAACCTCTTCGTCAAAGGCCTGCATAGCATGCGTGGTGAGGAGTTTCAGTATGCGCTCTGTCACAAAAGTCGGAATCTGTCGAATGCTTAGGCGTGTCTTGGAGACATATAACGATGGATTTGATCCCAATAATGCGCGGCGGGCATTGTATGAGTCTGCACGTTTCTGAACTTCTGCTGACGAGAGCGTTTCTGCTGCCGGGGTACTTGGGAGTATCACTGTGGGAGTATTTAAGGGTCGACGGTAAAAATAAACAAAATCAGAGAAGCTCACCGCCCTCGCGAAGGAGATACATGTTGCGTTTATCTGCCTTTTCCCGCGCTTTCTCACCAGCTTCCTTGAGTTTTCCAGCCTCCTCACGTGTAACAGCGTGAACGACATCTAATGTTCGTCCATGCAGCACGAGGTTCTGCGCAGAGGCTGCAGATGGATCCGGGGTCAGTATAGACGTCATAGCGAACGGATTCTTTTTCGGCTGCCAGCGCCATCAACTAAACTGCGGAGAAAGGCAATTGCAGCAATAAACGAACTAATGTTGCTTCACTTGCTCCAGTCATGTCAGCACGTATCATATTGCTCTGCTCGACCACGCTGTCGGCGTCGGCGCGATTCCAGAAGCAGACAAAACCTGTGCCACGCGATCGACCGGTTGCAGCGTCCACAGTTATACGAGCATATCGCAAGGGTCCAAATTTGCGGAACCTGAAGTAACAAAACCCAGTATGAGCGCAAATGCAGAGACTGGAAAGGCCAGAGCTTACAGTGTTCGTAGCTCGTCCTCTGTTGCAAGGAAAGGTAGGTTCCTTAAGAAAAGGGTTGTTCCGGCTTCAGGCTGTGGTAGACTGGGCCTCGCCTTCGCCTTCTCCTCGTCGCTGACGTCTTCCTCTGTTTCCTTGTGAGCCGCATCAATGACGGATTCTTCTCCATTGTCATTTTCGTCCTGTTCATCAGCGAAATTCTGCGAGCTTTCGGAATCGTTGTTGCTTGCTTGCTCGTCCTGGGAGTCCGGCTCTGTCTCATCGTTTATGTCTTTCTTCTCCTCCCATCTATCTTTGCTCAGAGCCCAGTCAACTGCGATTGTCCTCCCGGAATCATCGTGAACCTCCTCTGCCTCGGCTTGCTTTTTCTCTTCTCTGCGAACCTTTTTCTTTTTTTGCTTGTCTTTGACGAGGTCGCTAGCAAAACCTGCGCGCACTTGCATTCCATTGCAGGTCTTCAGGGCCATTTCTGCCTCCTTCCTGTTCCACATCCATACAAATACGAAACCCTTGCCGCGCGGGGGTACGGATTCGCCACCCTCAGCCTTGACGTGATTTCCCGCGTCAATTCGAGGAATGTCAATGGAATATATTGATCCGTGGGGGAGGAAGATTGCACGCAAATCTTGCTCAGTGACATCGAAAGGGAGATTCCGTACAATAAGACGATTCGCGCGGCTTGGCATCTGGGTGGAGACATGAGGTGCCTTTGCCCTAGATTCGAAATGCTTTTTCAAGGTAACGGAAAGCAGTGCACCTTTGAAGACATGAGCGTGCAGTTTCTTCACTGCATCCTGCGCCGTAGCAGGAGAGGAAAATAACACATGCGCTAAAGCGAGATGAATACAGATACTCGGCGTAAGGACGAGGAGACGAACCCGTCGACACGTCCTCAGCGCCATTGTCACCCTCAACGGGCCATTGCACCTCCTCAGCACCCTGGTACTTGCGAATTTTCTTCCACAGGCCTTTGGAATTCACAGAAGGAAGGCCAGAGATGACGACTGTACGAATGGCAAGAGGGTCCCGGGAAGGGATAGGTATGTGGCGCTTGGGTTGCGGGGCGGCTTCTCTGGAAGGAGAGGAAGCAGATGTTCTGTTGCCTCTTTCTGCCCGACTTGGCTAGAGTCAATATTCGACAGCAATTCTCGAAGAGGCAAAGCACCAAGAATACCTTATTTTCTGCCCATTCTATGCGCAGCTTGCGTCCATCGAGAATGATTCCATCCGTCGAAATGCTATCGAATGCCGCTTTGGCATCCTCGGGGATGGCAAAAGACACGTAACCGACACCTTTTGATGCACCCGTTCCATGTTCGAGTACCACAAAGGCCGAACGCACTGGGGCAATGTCAGAGAAAAGGGTCTTCAAATCGGTCGATGTCGCAGTGTATGGAAGATTAGACACGAATAATGTGGACCTGCAGGACATCAGCATTGCTCGGTTGATGAGAGAAGAAATGGCACGACAAACCCATGAGATTCAGGTGTTCCTTCCTGATCTCTAATCTCCCGTTTGCCGAGTGTCGACGACGACATGGACACTTTGTCGACGAGTCTCGAAAACTGATCAGTAGCACCTTTCGCACAATTATGTAATATACAACGTCTCCAAAAACCAATAAAAGCTCTTTTTTGTTTTGGCTGGGTGATCTCCAAAAAACCATTTGGCGCACCCTCGGTCTCCCTGAGACCTCATTATCTGGCTGGTAAGTCATGCCTCTTTATTTTTCCCGAACGTGCTTTGAAGGGGTGGAAGCATGAATAAAAGCGCCCAACTATGCCATGAATTAAAGAAAAATTCCACCGCGGGCAGGGAGGAAAACAAGGGCCAATGAACTGTTTCGCGCACATGCACGCTTGTTACCGCTGCCCTCAAAGGTGGTTCTGAACATTTTTGTGCGCTCTCAAAGGATGGCACACGACACAGTTGCATGGCTGTATTTGATTTGAGCTTATCAACGTATCACTCACTCAATACGGCATGTCCTGACAAATCACGTGACCTTACGCGAGTCTGACAGCCCCGAAACTGAGGTGTGCCCCTCCCCCCACTGCCGTTTCTCTCGCACGCATGTCCATTCCACTCGTGCCCCAGCCCCTTTCTGCCGCTCTTTCCGTGCATGCAACTTCTTTCACTGCCGCCGTTTCCTTCGTGCACACGCCCCCTTCCGCCTCCTCCATTCCTCTTGCGCATGCGTCCCCTTCCGTCGCTGCCCTTGGCTGCCACCGCTGTCCCCTTCCATTCGGGGGACCTGTCCATGTATCCACCATCCAGGCCCCCACTATGGGTGTGCCCGGACTCGTATTTGGGTGTGTTTCCGGTGGTGTGCCCGGGTGCATGCTTGGAGCCCCTTCCCACGATGTTCCCGGGCTTTCATATGCGTCCGGAAGTGTGCTGCGCACGCTGCCTCCATCCTCGCAGGCCTCGGTATTTTCGACTTAGAGAGTAGCCAACAGTAGTAGATTACATAACATTTTACCATGGTTGCTTTTTTGCTTAGTAATTGTATGTTTGGCTGAGATGCTGAGCACGAAAATTGACAGCTGTCATGGAAACTCCCAGAGATATTCGGACTAACTCGTTTTGGGGCGACTGTAAAGTGCGAAAAAAGGCACACCTCAGTTTCGGGGCTGTCAGGTGCTCACGTAAGGTCACGTGATTTGTCAGGGGGGGGCGTTGAGCAAGGGGAGCTGACCTTTGACAATTTGTCGTCACTAAATTATGCGCCCGCCGAGCTAACCATTTCGTCTGGACCGCAGTGCCACTGCCAGCGCCACAGTTCCGGGGAAGAAATCGAGCCCCACACGGCCTACACCACCAACCGCAATTGGTGAAGATAACAGAGACATTCTTGGCAGGACCCGCCCTAGTCGGACGGCGTCGCGTGCTAGGATGCCGCGATAAGGATCCAGCTACTCGAAATTTTTCAGGAAACCAGATTGCCTCCCACGCATGTCCTCGAACTGTGTTCCTGAAGAACCATTGAGATAAAATGGTGGTCCCATTGCGTCTTCGGGGCTTCTTGGACCGCCCTTTCTCCCACCAACTAAATCACTGGCATAGTTCTGTTTTCGGACCCCATTGTCACTTGAATCATTTGGCACATCGCGCTCGAATATTCTGCTATGTCTTCTGCTAATCAACCGGTCCTACCCCAGGGTGCCGGGTACGGCGTCGGTGCGTCTTGAGCCTCATTCTCATCCTCAATACCGAGATCTTATCGATGGTATATTTGGGAATCAGTCGTCGGTACGTCTGTTGCTTTACATTTATCTCATCCTGACCGAGAAAGTCATCTATATCCAGGCATTGGACTGTTCTTCAGTGCCTTTATGATAGGCCTGACTGCGATCCAGGCGCGGTACACTGCGTATTCCCCTAAAAATTCAGAGGAATTCAGCAGCGCGTCTCGTAGCGTTAAGCCAGGCCTTATCGCATCGGGGATTGTGTCCGCCTGGACATGGGCTGCCACACTCGTAAGCTTCTCCACATACACCATCTTTGGTAGATTGATTGATGTCACGCATCTTCCAAAGCTCCAATCCAGTGCTGTGGCATACAAATACGGCATTTCTGGCCCATGGTGGTATGGTGCTGGCGCAACTGTTCAGGTCCTCCTTTTCGCACAAGTCAGCATCAAGGATAATCTTCTCTTTACGTAACCTGACTGGTTTTGTTGGTTCAGCTCGCGGCTAAGCTCAAGCTCAATGCCCCATATGCGCACACCTGGCTGGAGATCGTCTACATCCGATGGGGCCGCGTGGCTCATCTCATCCTCATGTCCTTTGGGTCTGTAGTGCTTCGGTGCCGCCAATTGACCATTATCGCTAATATGTCTAGTTTAGGCTAGCAACTAATATCATCGTTTCGTCCATGCTTATCCTTGGTGGTTCTGCAACGGTAACAGATTTGACCGGCATGCATACCATTGCCGCGTGCTTCCTTATCCCGCTCGGTGTTGCCATCTACGTCGTCGTTGGTGGCATGCGAGCGACACTTCTTTGCGACTAGTAAGCTGACCATGAGCTAGCGCAACGTATGACCTGTGCTAATCCACCTCTTTGATAGCACACATACAACGGTCCTGTTTGCGATCATTCTCACGTTCATCTTCACTGTCTATGTCACTTCCCCCAAGATTGGTTCCCCCGCGAAGATGCACGAATTGCTAACGGCGGCTGCGGCTCAGCGCCCCGTGTCTGGTAATGCACATGGCTCGTATATCACTATGCGGTCGAAGAATGGGCTCATCTTTGGCGTGATCAATGTCGTTGGCAATTTCGCAACCGTCTTTCAGGATCAGGCCTACTGGCAACGTGCCATAGCAAGTAAGCCGGCGAGCACAGTGAAAGCATATCTACTTGGTGGCCTCGCATGGTACTACTGTCACAATGCTTTCTACGTCTCTATGATCTAATTCGTCGTCAGGTTCGCCATTCCCTTCTCTCTCGCGACTACTCTTGGCCTGGCCGCTGTAGCCCTCACAGGAGATCCCTCTATGCGGAAGCTTTCGGCTGCAGACGTATCTGCTGGCCTTCCCGCTTCTGCTGCCGCAGCGGCGCTTCTAGGAAAGGCAGGGGCCTCCATACTCCTGATCTTACTTTTCTTGGCCGTCACCAGCGCGTCATCCGCAGAAATGATTGCCGTTTCTTCAATTTTGACCTACGACGTTTACAAGGTAACGCCCTTGATAATATAGATAGACGCATTGCTCACGAAGGATTTTCGTAGAGATACATCAACCCGCATGCAACTGAAGCGCAGGTGTTGGCTGTTTCTCATGCGATGGTGAGTCACTTGATGGCTTTGCGTGCTTTATAGTCTGAAAGACGTTTCCAAGGTTGCGCTCTTCGCTCTTTGCATGGGCCTTGCGGGGCTCATCTTCTATTTTATTGGCATCTCAATGGGTTGGCTTTACGTATGTTTCCTTTGGCGCTCTCCACCAAAATAATGCTGAAGGAAGTTGACAGACGTTCATGGGTGTTATTCTCGGCTCTGCCGTGGTCCCAATCGCACTTTGTATAACTTGGTCGCGTGCAAACAAGTGGGGTTGTCTTGGAGGCGCGCTCGCAGGTTTCTTCGCGGGCCTCATCGCATGGCTTGTCACCACAAGCTCTCTCAACGGAGGAGTCATCAACGTCACCACATCTGGGGGCGATTACGAGATGCTTGCGGGAAATCTAGCGTCCATTGGAGTCGGTGGAATCATCGCGGTAGCAGCTTCGTACATTGTGAGCAAGTTACCATTTCTTCTGTGACCGTGCTAAGTTTTCTTTGACACACAGTGGCCTGAGGACTTCGATTTTGTGTCAACCCGTGCGTTGAATGTCAGGGTTCCTGTTTCCACAGTAACGGAACCGTACACCGACGAGAAGACGAATGACTCGGAGAAGGTATCGGAGAAGGATCATGGCTTTGCAGACACGCACTCAGCCGTGAACGATGATGGCCTAGAGCCTGATCCAGACCTCGACCCCGCCTCGCTTCGCAAGGCCTTCCGTTTTGCTGCGTGGTCATCAGTTGTCCTTGTCCGTAATCTCTCCCCCCCTCCCGCGTCTCTTATATCTATCAATTCTAACGATTTGATGCCATTCAGACTCTTATTCTGCTCATTCTGGTCCCGCTCCCACTCTTCTTTGCGAGTACCGTCTTTGGCGTGCGTGGGCTTACCGCATGGGTCGTCATCGGGATTATTTGGTGCTTCTGTTCTGCGATTACCGTCGTGGTATACCCGTTGTGGGAAAGCCGCGGTGCCCTTTTCCAGATTTCGCGCGGTATCATCAAGGTGAACTTGATTGAGCAGCAACGTCATGTATCACACTGACTTGTATCTTCTCGCGCAGGATATCTTTGAAAGGGGAAGCGGGAAACATGTTCCACCTTCACCTTCTTCAGGAGCGTAGTTGCGCGCGGGGAGAACAGCGATGTCATGATTGGTACAGACGGGCACAGTTTTGATGTATGTAAGGATAAATGATAATGAACAGACCAAAGATTGGGAAGGTTTAACATAAGTAAATCCCTGATACAAGTGAAAATGCCCTACCGATCACAGATATGACAGTTTAGTTGAGCGTAGCCGAAGTTTTGTCGGGCCACAAGTACGGGTCACATGACAAGTCGCCAACAACGCCGACGGTGATACAACTCGTCACGTACCGTTTGCACAAATGTCGTCGTCTCTCTCCGCCCAACCGCTCAAGGTAGTATCTTCAAACGGCTCTTCGAAAGGAGATCAAGGCTCTAGGACACCCGTCGCATCGCGCAGCTCCTCCCCAAAGCCCCCGAAGTCGCTCGCTAACCCGGCTGACATCTCGAGCCCGCACGAGCTCACGGCCTTTGTGCGTTTGAGCATATCCCCCTTCTTCCCCTCTTTTCTTCCTCCAACAGTCTGACTGAGGAATCTGCCTCCCCTTCCCCCTGACCCTTTTCAGGTAGAAACGCTATTAGAACAGCTTGATTCCAAGTTCGACGACATGTCGTCGCAGATGATTGAACGCAGTGCGTTATCTTGTCTTTCCATGGCCTTATGGCCGGTCGTTCATATATAATGTTATTTCAATCCGTGCAGTGATGCAGATGTCACAGCGTGTAGATGCGCTCGAAGCATCGATTCAAGATATCATCAACGGGGATGGACCTTCGAGTGTGACACCGAGCATACCGCCGTCACCTGGCGGTACCCCCACAAATTCGCAATCAAGGCGTGCACGCAGTGGGCTGCAATGATCTGTAAGAAGGCATTTTTTAGATTATTCATTATGCTGTTCATACGTTAATGCCTCCTTTCATTTCTATGATATGGTTTTGGGTTAGCGCGACTCCTGTATCAATACCTTCGCACACCCCTTATAACAACTAGTGGCTTGGAACTCTCGACTGACAACCGAGACTCGCAGTATGAGACTGGATACACGAGCACAAGAGAACAATGCGAAATTACGTCCTACATTCAATGGGGAACGACAGGGACGTGCTTTCGTAGTGCTTTTGTGCATGTGGTGGCTTTTCTGTTACCCCGATTTGGAAGCGTCACTCGTTCGCTCATGAAGCCACCGAAACGAAACGAAGTGGCCACATCTCTCCCTCCTTTGAACCTTTCCTGCATGACTATTTCAACAACATATAAATGGCCCGAGACCTCTCCTACCTCTACTCCTCGCAACCCAGTTCTTCGCAGTCGAATGGCAACGAGGCCGTCGGACGGGCTTTCTGGCAGAGCACTCCGACCGCCCTGGAGCAGCTTCGACAAAGGACGGACGATGGGTGCCACCAAGCGCGTGCGTATTTTCAATTGCGTTCTTTGCGACCTAGCGTGTTCTTACTGCGGTCATGTAGTAGTAGTCCCAGATGTCCAAGACAGACCCGAGGACCCCTTGTGTTTTTCAACGCAGCAGTCGAGGCTCATCCGCCAAACATGGACTTCTTCACCTACGAGATCCGTCGGCGGGGTCAATGGCGAAACGCGAACCTCTTCACATCCTTCACAACGTCAAAGTTCCAGCCGTGATGGCGCTGGACCAAAAAACTCGACGTTCGCCGCCGCGCCCGACTCCATATTTAGGCACCTGAAGAACATCGAAAAGGTTTGCAGGATCGTCGACGAGCGGATACAGAAAAAGAAAACCGAGAAGGAGTGGTCGACCAGGATGATATCCGAAACTGCACGCCTCGGAAGGGACGAGGAGTGTGTTGGGGACATGTGCCGTGAGCGGGCGCATCCTAATGGTGATGCCGATAGTGCGAAGTTAGACAACACACCCGCAACCTTTGACGATCGCCTCGGAAAGCCACGACCGATGGAAGAAGAGGTGGTCCCAACCTCTCAGTCACTCGAAAGATATCTATCTCTGTCTCCTCTATCCCAAACGGCTCCGATAGGACCCTCCGATGCATCCCGTGCGCCGAATGATGATGGTCTCCTTGATGTGGCGGTGACTTGTGTTAATGTCGTCCATGTTGAGTGCCTACTTAATAGAGAATTTCACAGCCCTCTCAGGCCTCCGAATCTCGAAGTGACGTGACGGATATCTTTCCCGGAAGCGATTTCTACTCGTCAGCCCCCGACCCGAAACCCTTGGGGCCCGTGTAAACTTCAGCGACGCCAGGGACGATCAAAGGTTCACGCGATCACACATACAGTTATGATAAGATAAAGTAACTCAGTCTACTAATTTTTGTTTCCGAATCTGTATCTCCGCCGCCGTCCGAGCTTAAGTGATCAAAACATCTTGATTCTCGGCCTGCTTCAATGTGCATGAGGCATTCTGAATGAGCGAGCAAGAGCATCAGCCGATGCCTGAACATGGGGGGTTGAGTCCATTTCAGCGCGCCTTGGGAGTGTCTTGGGTATAATTATGTCAGCTCGACCACGCAATGTGGTTACATCTCGCAACAACAACACTCAGCGGCCTGTAGTCCAGTCCGACCAGATAGCACAGCGTCATTCATCACTAATCTTCAGGAGTTGCGATATTCTACCTTTATTCTATAACCGTCTCAGGCAAAAAGGGGATGGGGCATCATATGTAATACAGTGAAGGGCATCAGAACCGTGTATAATCCTGACAGCATTTGATCATGCTACAAGGCAAGTTCACCGCATGCAAAACGGAACTCGGCATAGCGAGCATGTGACAATGCACCTGAAAGAAACCGTTAATACCACCTGGCATAGGGTGTATACCTTCAGGTCGCTCCTTCGATAAGCCTGAGAGCGGCGTCAGATCGAGGGCGCAGAATAACAGCGAAACGAGTTGTTGTCCTATGTGACGACGATGAGTGCAAATTTTTGTTTTGGATGACGATAATCAGACCGGAACACAGAATTCTCAAACTTCACATCTGGTTGAATTTCTTTCCTATTCTTATCTCGTGGCTTCTCGATGTCCAGCATCGCAAGCATGGTGGCGAGCATGAGCCATACGGAACTCTCAACAAGATGAGCGCCAGGACAGCGGCGGCGACCAAAGCCAAATACAAACACGCGAGGATCGCGCCGCCGAGCTGTCTCCTCATCAACCTTTTCGAGATAACGATCTGGGTTAAAACGGTCCGGTTCTGGATAGATATCGGGGTCCCGTAACATGGCCCAAATGTTGGCGAAGACGAGGGAACCTTTGGGGATGAGATGGCCGTCATAGAAATCGTCCTGCATTACTCTGTGGGGTAAGCCTAGACTGCGTGAGAACTGCGTCGTCCGACGGGGCCAGGCCAAGGTGACACACCAAGTGGGACGGGCACACCCCAGCGCATCGTTTCAGAAAATAGTGCGTCAAGAAATGGTAACTGGGGTCTGTCTTCGAAGGTGGGTAAACGGGCAGGACCTAGACCAAGCACGCCATCAAGCTCAGCTTGAGCGCGCTTCAGGTACTCTGGATGTTCGAGCATCGCCAAGAAGAGGTGTTGAGCGAAAGTTATTGTCTGCATACAATAGTCAGATGCCCCAATATGACGAATGAAAAACAAAATATTTCGTACGGTATCCAAGCTGGCAGCGTACATTGAATTCGCGGTCCACTTGACGTCAAATTCCTTGATAGCAAGGGCCGCGATCGCGGGATCCGATTCCTGTAATAGCGTAGAACAGAAGGAAGGAGGTGCCGTGCCAGCATACTGCGGGGGAGGGTTGGTTAGACTCAATATATATGTATGTCTGGCAGCCGTACCATGTTCGCCTTGAGAAGAGAGAAGGGAAAATCAACCGAGTCGACTATTATCTCCTTCCATGTGGCCGCCTTGCGAAGGAAACCTGCGCCGGGAAACCATGTGGGCAGGTGTCTCACTGTGTTATACGTTCTGTCAGCAATTGAATCTGTTCAAGAGGGCGGGACTATACACGCACGAAAAGGAAATATATCGACTGCCCAAAGACCACCACCGGCGGTGATATGATTGGCCAGTAAGTCCGTGGCCGCTTCTACTTTAAGCAATGCGGGATCGTCGTCACGCGTCGCTTCAAGACCGTAGACGACGCCCAAGGTGAGACCACCAGCGTAGCGTCGGATTGCGGGGACAAAATCACGACCGCTTGAGGCGATTAAACTACGCAAGAGCGGGCGCGTAGATGCCGTGATAAGGGGGTGGTACTGAGGAATTCTCCCTTGCGCAAGACCACGCGCCATGAGACGTCGCTTGCGACGGAATTCTTCGCCGTAGCGCGTAAAGGCAACCTGGGGCTCTAATAGAATGCGAAGCGCGCAAGGCTACCGTAACGTCAGGATGCGTACCATGTGTCCAGCACCACAGCTGGAAACACGGAAGAACGGGCATGGTCAGCCGGTGGGTGAAGACCGTGTCGGTGCAAGGGACGAACAGCTCGGTGACCATAACAAGAGGGGCCCTGTCAGAATAGATCGCGCTCCGTCTTTCCATGAGTTCGAAGACCGCGGCAGGAGAGTTCAAGAATACGAGACCCTGGCCGAAGATGTGCAAGTATACGACGTCGCCTGGGGTGAATTGGAGAGATTGAAGAAGGAGAAAGAGTCGAGGAGACCAACCATAGCGTTTTGCCCAATCTTCAGCGAGCAGCCAGAGTTGATTTGGTCTGAGGTCGGCCACATTGCCGAGCAATGGCCATGGTCTCGGGCCCGGCGGCAGGGGGACGCGACGTCGACCAAGATTACGGAAAAGGGCGAACAACAAGTAGGAAAGAAGGGTGAGAGGTGCGACAAGTGTGACCGAGGCCATCGGTCGCTGTCATGTCCGTCCTCTGCCTTTAAAGCATCGCCGTCGGTCATTTCTGCGTCGGATCCACCAAAACGATTGCGTTCCATGTCCCACATTTGGATAGAGATATACCATTTCGGACAAGCCTGAGCGCACGTGCTCGTTAACGGCTTTCAAAAGTTGGCCCGTACGGCACAGGCTGTATCCATGTCGACTCACAAACTCGTCGTTCACCACTTGGCTGACTCACGCTCCCAGCGCATCCTTTGGCTCCTGGTTCGTCTTGTTCGCTCCTCACCCACCGCTGACACTCACTTGCTCTTGTTGTCCGCCAGGAAGAGCTCGACGTGCCGTACGAGATCAAATTCTACGAGCGCGACAAGGATAAGCGTGCTCCAAAGGAACTACTAAAGATCCACCCACTTGGAAAATCTCCTGTCATCACAGATGGCGATGTCACCCTGGCCGAAAGTGGCGCCATCATTCGTGCGTACCTTGTCTTTCGGTCGTCCATTCGACTGATACTGTGTATCAACCAAGAGTACATCATCGATAAATACGGAAATGGGCGCGTTGCCCCACCCAAGGAGGGAGAACTGATAGACCTTTACTGTTGGCGGCTGCTCCTTCTAACATCTCTTACCGTGGCTGACCAAGGCGCCACCAGTCACCCATTTTGCAGAGGGCTCATTCATGCCTCTCCTGGTCAATAGATATATTTATTCTCTGGTGCCCACCAAGGCACCCTTTTTCCTCCGCCCGTTACTTAAGCGTGTCTTTGCCACTCTCGATGCCCAAGTTGTCGCGGGCACGCTGACAGCAAGCATCCAATATGTGTGCTAGCCTTACCTCGAAGCCGCATGTACATTGACCTTATCCTGACCATAGATCGAAGAAACGCTTGAAAAGTCACCCTCCGGCTGGTTCGCTGGTGGTCCAGATCCGACGATGGCCGATTATATGATGTCCTATGGCCTAGATTCGCTTGCTGAGAGAAGACGGGACTTGGTAGGGCCGAAGACCCAAGCTTGGGTTGAGCGTGTCCGTGAGCGGTATGTGTCGTGCCACTTATCACAGCTAGTCCCTTACAATCCTTTCTCATAGACCAGCATACAAAATGGTGAGTGCACGGATTGATGGAACATTACCGAGGACCAAACTATAACGCCGATCTCCTGACACGGCAGGCTACTGTGAAGGGTGAAAAGCAGAATTAACATAGACTTGATCACATGCGCAGATTCTCCATATTAGATTGTCTGTCTGGGCTCGCTCTGTTTTGCTATCGACTTGCTTGATACGTGGTTTAAGCCTCGGAATTTTCATTCCGGGCATTCAAGACAAGTGAGACGCTTCCGAGGTCCCTGTGATTCACATTCTCGAGTCCAGCAAGTTCTGTCTTTCGTTGAGGGTGCAACACAAAATGGAACCGTCGTTGTCACGGAGATAATGGAATCCTGCTTCGGATCTCGTGGACGGAAATCTAAGGGCATGGGAGACTACACAGCCAAATTTAACCATGGGGATCACAAACTGCCACGGACACATCACAACGCCTACTGTTGATCCTCGCAAAGGTTTGGCGGTCATGTTCAATATTTGGATGGCCCTGTGCAAACAACATGCTAATGGTGACATGTGAGATATCGTACAGGTATTGCGACAAAGTAATACGACGCTGTTAGGTGTTAAAGTTTGAATAGATACCATCGGATCGCAGATCCCCCAAAACATGAATGCGACAAATAGATGGTCTAGATAGGACCCGCTATGTCCCAATCCAACGACATATCGACACTGTCCCCGTCGTGCGCTGTAATCTCCCTCTCTGCCTCCGATCCGCTTCCACTTGGGCCGGCATCGGAGCGGGAAACGGCTGCCGCAATATCAGGGAATACCATACGCACGTGCTCGCGAATCTCGCGAGCGATATCGAACGGGGTTCGGTCCGTAACACGGGACGAGCCAGGCTGGGCGTCCGCCCGCGCACCTCGCTCACGACGGGCGGGCTGGGAGCCGCGGACCCGCTGGCGGCAAACAGGACAGGTCGTTGCGCCCTTGAGCCATTGCTACTCCGACGTTAGCTGGGGCGTGCGTGATACATTGCGGAAGACATGGTCTCACCTGCAAACAATTCTTGTGCAGCCAATGTGGACAGTCGGACAGTCTCATCACTAGATCGTCCTCTTGGTACTGCAGGTGAATCGGGTTAAGGGATTAGGAAAAAACCTGGAGTGATTGCTGTGCACTCACATCGTCCAGACAGATAGGGCAACGCTGATCGCTCTCGGCGTCGCGCCACTCTTTGAAGGTCGCACTCGGGAGTGAATTGATGACGTGATCCGGAGTGCTTCGCGGTCGCACATCACCGATGGCTGCGGCCAAAGACAACAGATTCTCATAGGACGGGTCAAAGTCCTCGTCGCGCTAAGGAAATCGCAAATCAACGTGAGGACCTCACAGCATGCCCACGAAACCAACTCACGACAAAGTCACCAGGATTCCGTCGGGCATACCGACCGGCAAACCCACCATCTCGCGGACCGCCACGAACCATCCTTTGAACCCGATCGTAATGGGGATCCCGTATTGCCGCTCTGCGAGCTGCCGCGTACCGTGAAGTCGACGATGCCCTGCGCGCGCCAACGGGTCGCTCATCTTCGGATATATTGCGCCCTTGCGGAGGCAAAGCAGACTGATTGACACGGCGCCGACGTCCTCGGATGGAAGCATCTCCGGGTGATCCGGTGCTTGGTCCCGCAGCAGGGATCTCACTATGCACTTCGCTCTCCCATGAACCTGGGGCGTGGGCGGCCCAAATTGGGCGGATTCCGCGGAGCGCATCTGCGTGTGGCTCTCTCGAAGCCAGACGCCCAGGATCCATGGCCCATGGTGGGTTCCCGCGTGGCTCACGTCGCCCATCCGCGCCCTGGAATTCCCCACGCATGCGCGCCAAATTACGCGTGATAAAACCATCATCTCCCATGGACGTCGGTAGACTGTCGATTGGATCCTCCGGGTCTCCAGGGCTCCACAGGTCCAGCGTAACAGGCCTGCGCCGGCGCTCACGTTCACGCTCGGATGCTGGGAGGACATTCCGACCCTCGGGAAGGGGATGTGGTGGTGAATGCGCACGAGGTATTGGGAGAGGCGCAGTGGGGCCCGTGAAACCCGAGGAACTACGCCTTGGTGCGAGCTCATCAGGATTAAACCAAGAAGACCCGGTTCCTCTCAGTCTCTGCCAACTACGTCGACGATGATCTGCTTCCAGATCTGCACGGAAAGGCTACGGAGGGATTAGCATGTGTTTGCGGCATGATGTAAGGACAGCGTACAGAAGTTGTTTCAATGTTGGCTGGGGGTATAGGTGACGGCTGCCTACGGGGGACCCCAGGAACCAAAAGTTCAGGATCAAACCTCAGCGGTGGCAGGGTTGGAGCACGTGATGAGGGGACTGGTCTTTCCTGAGATTGGAGCTCAAACAGTCGCGAGCGTAGTCGGTCAATCTCCGCCCGTCGCTCCATCATCATCTGTTGATCCTGCCGATCTTGTCTCTCGAATCGTTCGAGAGTCGCACGGAAGGGTCCTGGATGGAATTGCTCTATATCGAGAATCCGAGATACAGGAGCAGAAGGAGTTGGCAGTTCTGCGGCGATGGGCCGTCGAGCCGTGTTCGAGCGCTCGAGTTCTGGGGAAGCATGATGCCTCCTCACCCCGGCGTTTGCGCGCCGACGTGGTGCGGAAACAGCGAAATCTTCTTCAAATCGACTCGCCCATGGGAAATATGACGATTCGTTTATGCGGTTGAGATCAATTGCGTCCGAGTGACGATGAGATGCAGATTCAAGAGTTGAGGGAGGTGCACGGGAGGCGAAGAGGGCGGCAGCGTGATTTGAAAACGGGACTTCGGAGGTCTCGAACACATCTACATCGACTGCCATTATACCCCCGACTTCCGATGGTTGCGTCGATTGATAGGCTTCTATTAGCCTTCGCGTGCTTGGCTCATGGGGAACGATGTGAGAGGGTGGCTGGGGATAGTGTTGCCGGCCGATGAGATCTCGCATGGATAAGGAGGGGTGTTCCGTAGGTGGTCGATCACTAAGGACAGCACCTGGGTTGGATGCAGTACCCATGTCGTGCTCATGGGCGGGACCGTAGCTTAGATCCGCACGGGGAACGCTCCGCCACCATTCTGGGCTGGCTTCAGCAGTAGGTGTGTTGGGTTCGGTGGCGTGAGGCGCACGTGCGAGGGGTGTATCACTTGTTTCGCCGCCACGACCACTGCTAGTACGATTGAATGGGGGATGAGGAGAACGATGGTCCGTATAAGAGGCACGCCGCCAGGCAGGTTCTGTTTGCCACAATTGCTCAGAGTTCGAGAATAACGAATCGCATGAGGCACCTTGTGTGGAAGGTACGTTACTCACCTGAGTCTGTCGCCTCGTTTGAGTGAAGTGAAGTTCGCCATGGCACTTGACGTGAAACTGAGGAGTCTCTTTGAATACGCGAACCAGGCATAGGCAGTCTAGGGTCAACATTCTCCTCATTAAACCAAGGGGATGGCATCGGAAGGTCTAAATCGTAGGGACTATCTTCTGGTGATGTGAAATCAGGATAGCCAAAGGGCCAATCATAATCTGCAGGGGATACCGGAGCTGTGGAGGAAGGTGAGGATGTTAACTGTATTAGTGCCATCGAGAAGATATAGCAATAATGCACGGACTCGAGAAAACACTTGACCCTGGGCTGCGAGACCGCTCGCCGCGACGCTCGTTAGTATAGCTAGTCCTCTGCCTCGCACGACCCAGTCTCGCAGTTAGTGTACGGACGGCTTCCGCGAAAACGGGAAATCTTGAAGAATGAATTGGCCAGAGTTCGTGTCTATTAAGCCGCCCCACCTCCTGTGTACGGGAGCTATTCACAGGGTGGGTCGAGTTGGGTTCACCCTGGGACGAAGCCATGGACGAGAAGAGAGGGGGAGACCTTCGACGGAAAGGCAGGTGAGCTACCTGATCACCCAATGACCTCCTTAATCTATTGGCCAGTAGGGACGAATCGAGACGAGACCTAGGATGATCTAACGATCCTCTGCCTTGCATGTTGGACACGTCAAGACGACCACCAAATTCATCATCGGAGTCATCAGGGAGAGTACCCCTTCGAACAGAGGGCCATGGATGCATGGTGGAATTTCTCGAGACATTTTCTGCTGTATGCCTCGATGTAGAACGTCGGAAGGGTGGACCGAAACGGGGTTGTTCTGAGTCATCAGGAAAAGGTGGACTTTGGTGGGAACGTCTGAAACTGGGGCGGTCTAAGCTTGGAAAGTGTGGATTTTGTTCCTGAGAGAGGCCCATCATTTCTCTAAATTCACCAAATTCCTCGAAACGCAGAGGTGACATGTCGGAATGGTACTGATCGGGAGGTGTGGCTGATGGCGGTGCGGTTGGTGGGGGCGCTGATGCGGACGCTTGCACAGGAGTAGGGGTGTAGCTCAAAGACTCTACTGAGGGAAGGGATATTGCAGGGCTCGTGTGC
>Ga0137394_10001215_pt1 | contig 18604 bp, 32 predicted proteins | sample czobulk116metaG_FD_108278 | JGI IMG/M metagenome (GOLD analysis project Ga0137394, IMG submission 108278) | Vadose zone soil microbial communities from Angelo Coast Range Reserve, California, USA - czobulk1.16 metaG | ecosystem: Environmental > Terrestrial > Soil > Vadose zone | place: USA...
GACCGTCGCCTCCGGTACCAGAGGGCAATATCGTGATCGGCTGCAACAACTGCATTTCATTTCTCATAAGCGAGACTCGCGCAAAGAAGCCGTGTGAACCAAGGAGGAGGGGTCACGCACCTTGCCTGTCGAGTCCAGTAACGGTCCGCCGCGCGGCGCATCCAGCGACCACAGCGCGCGGTCGGCCTCAGGCGATGAGCGTGCGCGACCTGAAGTATCGGCTTGATCCGGCGGCGGCGATGTGCGCAGGAGCTCGAATTCCTCCGCGATGCTCGAGAGTTGGGCGTGCGCCTGTGCGTAGGCAAGTCGGAGCAGGAGGAGCGTCGCCGTGCGGCGCTCATCCTCAGTGTCGTCCAACTCCTCTTCTCCATTTAAGGTGCCACCTCCGGGAGCAGATTGTGGTAGTAGCGCGGCAATAAGGTCAAAGTCTGTCGGGGAAGCGTCGGACGGTGGTAGGAGGACGCGTTGCCGTTTCGCGATGGCCTGGTAAGGGGGAGAACCGCGCGTCAGAGTCAGACGCAATAGGAAACCTTGGCGTAAATGCGGATTTACTTACCTCTATGCGGCTTCGGATCTCTTTCTCGGCTTGATACTGCTTGATCTTTGTCTCGCGCCGTCGGGCGGGATCAGCGATGGCAGTCACGTTTTTGCCGTATAATTCGCGCTCGGACTTGGACGCGATTTCGTACAGCTCTAGGTCTGACACAAACTTGGTGAACCCTTGCTGCCAGTGGAGTAGATATATGCCCTCTGAAATTGGTCGAGTCTGGGACGGGTGCAAAGGGGGGACGTACCTCCGCTTCACGCAGGCGCGCCAGGCGCTCGTCCCTCTCGATTGCGCGGGCCCTGCTTTCGATCTCGGCAGAGACGTAAGGAACAAAGAGATACACTAAATCTTGAGTGGATATGTCGTCGAGGGTCTCATTTGGACTGAAGAGCGCAAGATCTGCAACCCGCGCTTGCGCGCTGCGACAATCTTTCCGTGCGATATCGATGAGTTCCTGATCCCACGAGTTCAACGATGGGACGTATTCCGCGGGAAACGATCCGGACTTGCCTGGGTCTCATCTTGAATGGTCGGCAAGTTGGAAGCTTTCGAGACGTTTAGCAGTGCACGGCGAAAGAGAGCGGGGAGTGATTCCATGATGTAAGGGTGTCAGTTGTCCATCCAGATGCTTAACCGAGGTGCTTCCGGGGGCCTGGAACGTGCACGTGCCATTCACTTTCACGGCGCGTGTCAGTCACCTCGCCCGTGTTCTATCGTATGATGGGTAAGCGCGCCCACACGGATTCTACGGGGCCCTTCCTCGCGCGGAAATATGCTGCAGATCTACTCAGAGGTGACGTCGATAGTCCCGGAAGCTTCATTGAGGGCCGCGTGTTTTCAATGAATCCCAGGAAGAATGTGTACACCCTTGACATTCGGCTAGACTCGAAAGCAAAGGCGGCCTATCTGGATATCCACATCGAAGACAAGCTACAAAAGAGGCTGGGAGAGCTCCTCGTGGGCGACCATCTGCAAATATCGCTGCGGGGCGCTCAGCTTCTGCCATTCACCGGTGCCTCTTCGCACCTACCGGTTATCCTTCGCTTCAGGGAAGGCATCACGGCTCTGCTCGTGTCGAGGGCGGGGCTTCAGGGCGAGAAGGAGAAACTGTTTCAGGTCTGGCCGGGTTCAAGTGAGCATTCTTCTACTACTCCTGCGAAGTGCGGAATGTGACCCCCATTTTCATCTGCGTAGACACCGGCAAGGCCAAAAGGCGAAAGCAGGCGTTGAACGTCGATAACTCCGACATGGACTGGTTCTCTACACCCCATCTTGGCGATAGCCATTCTGGTGTGGAGGAGGGCACATTCCGAACGCAGGCCACCAGCGCCGGAAGCCATAGTCCCACGAAATCCGCCGAGCCATCTCCGCCCCCAGCCTCCTCTTCCACGCTTTCTGCATCGCAGACCTCTGCAAGTCACGCAGAGGTGACAGGCGATCCCGGGCCTTCCACTTCTGTCGTTGCAGTAGTTTCGTCGAGTTCGCGAAAGTCGCCCCTGACTACGGGACAGAATCGCGGCGGGGCGACCTATGCGTACAGGACTGCTCGACCTCCTGAACAGAGCGCACCCGTCCATCTAGCTTCTGTCCCTGAATCCCCCAAGACTACTAACTCTGCAGTCCCTCCCACCCCTACGCCGTCTACTTCAAAGCAAATAGCAGGCCACAGCTCGGTTCTGCCTTCTCGGGGTTCCTTGGAACCCGGTTTTACGTCAGAAGGACCTCCACCCGCCAAGATTAAGTCGGTTAGGAAGAGGAGAAGAGAAGAAGCAAAGAGACTCGCAGCCTCAGCTTCTACCGTGCTGCCTGCGACTACTAAAGATGCTTCGCCCGACCCTGTCAAGCCCGTCGTCCCAAACACCATTGAGGGTAGAGACGTCTGCGATACCCCTCGGCACGACGGCGGTCAGACGGTGTTGGATCTCGATCTACAGTCCGCACCGGCTGATATAAAACCCAAACCAAGTACGGTTGCGGAAGCAGGGGGTGAGCAGCCGAGATTAGGTGAAGATAGGACAGAAACAGACCAGGATGATCCAGCGTTGAACATGAGAGCAGGCTTGATCGTCAATCAGGTGGGTTTCTCACCATGAGACAATATAGCCTGTCGACAGCCTTCTCGCAGTGGCCGTACACAGCTCTCTCTGAACTTAGAAGTGGCGCTCTGATGTCTATCATTGGTGTGGTGACTTTCGCGAAAGAACCCACGCAAACTCATACAGGCGGTACGAGCTTTCCTGCCGACTACCTTCGTCACTTACGGTATAGCTTCCTCAGACTGGTGCACTTGCTTCTCTCTATTGGACCCGTCTGTCTTAGAGTCGTTTGGTGGCGTCCTCTATACAAGCACCGCGGGCATAAAAGTCAATTGTTTCATGAGAATGGAACAGTTAGTACCAAACCCCAGGAGGGGCGACATTGTCCTGCTGCGTCAAGTCAAGGTGCAATACGTCGTCAGTCACTCTATCTTGTCTTCTCACTGAAGATGCACCTCAGATTGGTCGTTGGCATGAAGGCCTTACCGGTACCTGCTTCGCAAATACGATGCAATGGGCAAGTTATGACCCTCTCACAGAAGAGGTGTCACAGCCCGACCCCAACCTAGCCAGCTATCGGTCTCATCACCCGCCCAGCTGGCCTGTGGTACCCCAGGAGAGAGAGTACTGTGCGCAGTTGGCCAGGTGGTGGGCAGCTGTACAACGGACTCGCGTCGAGCGCCAGGGTACCGCGGTTCAAATCGGAGGCGGTCCAGTTGTGGCCTTAGAGAGGAAACACATGCAGCGGGAGCACCTGCTTATCAGCGAAGCCGACCCCGGGCGGGAGCCGCGGGGATATTTCAACTGCACTGTAGAGGTGCGTAGGTTTATTTCGCCAGCGTCGGACCTTGGCAAGTTGACTTGGGTGGGGGGTGGCGTTAGTTTTTACACGGACATTCAAACCACGTCGCTGACATCTACAGCATCTACGTGACGGATTACACGTCCAAATCGGGCACTTCGATGGAGCACAGCAGTGACTGGTGCCCTGCAACCCTGGTCGACCGCGTGTTGCGCATCGAGATGTGGCGTGATAAAGCTGTTGCTGTGGCCCAACAGATGGCTCCGGGCGAGTACTGGTACTTGGACAATGTGCGGATGAAGGTCAGTAGCAGCGGTCATATCGAGGGCTCCCTTTCGGAGGCAACCAAGGCGCGGAGGCTTTCGATCGCGGATGTGGATGCAAATCAGCATTTACGAGCGCTTCTGCAGTACGCATTACACCGTTCTGACCCACTCTTCCCCAGCTAATTTATATGGCGTTCGACAGGCGAAAGAAAGTGTGGGAAGAGAATGACACGAATCCTCATGTATTTCCACACAAGCTGTTCAGTGAAGCGGCGCTTCAGTTCATCTTTGACTGTACCGTCGAGGTGGGCTTCGCTTGTTGTGGTTCGAACTTTCGTGTCATTGAGTAAATGGTAACCAGGTCCTGCACGCGGAGTATAATGCGACAGGAACGTCAATACTATACATCACCGACTTCACCGAGCGCAGTGATCTCGCAACGCCGCCAACGGCACTATGGAGTCGCGAGCCTCAAGGGCGGATAGTGACCCTAGAGCTACAGGGACAACAAAGCAAGATGGCGGACAAGATCGAGAGCGGCGCGTTCTTCACAGTCAAGCATATGCGGTTGCTCGAACGCCACACTGGGGGCGGCCGAGTCGTAGGCAGGATTGGGGGGCCTGATCGCCTCATTCATAAGCTCAATGCGAACAGCCCCAACAAGGAACTGGAAGACCTGCTGGAGTGCGTTCGATGTATTATTTGTTCAAGGTGACCGGTCGTATTCTAATATGGCGTGTCAGACGGATGAAGCGATGGAAAGAAGAAGCCACGACGACAAGGCCGACTGACAGTTTCACTACCATCGCCCACGTTCTGAAAAGTGATAAGCGAGTGGATAAATTTCGGGTCCGCGCGCGTGTCGTCGGAACCTTCCCCTTGCAGTTGGAAGATTGCGTCGTTCGGTGCTGTAAGGGCTGCTCTGAACAGTTCCGTTTGTTCTCTTGTATTGCCGTAGAGTTGATGCTAAGATATGAGCATAGGCTACCCTCGGGTACAGACACCTGCACGCTGTGCACCACCTCCGATGGGACCACGCCGGAATGCGAGGATGTATTTCATCTGTTCTTGCGGTTGCAAGACAAGCATGGGCCCGCCCAGATCACGGTGGCCGTAGATCAGAACGTATGTCCTCTCTTTCAAGTATGTATCTACTTTGCTCATCCACCCGCGCGAGCAGAGCAGCATGCTGGGTGGCCTATCGCCTGACGACGTGATGAGTGGATCGGGTATGACGGAGATGGTTCGCGAGCGCCTATCGGGCTTTATTGGGAACCTGGAAGCCGTCCAGGCTGCGAACAGCCAGGGGAGAACATCAGAAGCCAAGGTCCCTGTGCGCGAGTATACTATCGAGAGTTGGTATGTCGAAGGCGAGGAAGATGAGTCGAGTGGCGAGCTAGTTGTCGCGTATGGATTACTATGAAGAACTTGAAGTGGGTTGAGACAGTATCGTACTACGTTGCTGAGTAATCAATAAATCAATATCAGAGATTACATAATCTACTAATTGGATTATTTGTTTTCGACCTGGCTTGGCTTTCCTCAGTAGCATTCACCCATGCGCCTGCCGTTTTTCCTCCTCTTCCTCATCTCGTCTCACTATGCTGTCGACGCTGTCGAGCACTCCTTCGGCACTCACGACTACTATGTATTGGAACATGACCCTCATGTCGGCCCCTCGCTGTCACAAGTCGCCGCGCGGCTCGGCGTGCAGGTTGTCGAGCGCGCAGGCGAACTCGACAACCTCTGGGTCGTCCGTATACCAAAAAAATCCCCGTCAACATCATCCCTCGGCCAGCGCGACAAAACCAACGATGGCGCCGAGGATCGCGTATTCGCGGCCCTTGCGGCCCTCCGCAGCACAAGCGCGCTTTCCGCACGGGAACACCACGCCGACCGACGCTTAGCCCGCAGAATAGCAGACTCTGTGAAGCACCTTGCTCGTCAGGAACCCCGCCAACGAGTGAAACGCGCGCCTCCTCCCGTCCGGCCCGGTGGGGGGAAAGGCAACGATGACGACATGTCGGCTCATCCGCTCGCGCAGGCCGTCGTCGATAGATTGGGCATAGAAGATCCGCTGTTTATTCAACAGTGGCACCTCGTTAACGAGGAGTTCCCCGAACACGCGATGAACGTGACTCGCCTGTGGGACATGGGCATCATTGGCACCGGCGTCGTCACGGCACTCGTGGACGATGGCGTGGACTATGACAGCGATGATCTCAAGGATAACTTTGTGAGCGTGGTCCCATCGCGCCATTTCTTTCTCTTTCTTTCTTTACGGCGTGGCTGAGTTTGTTTTCCTCCCCGACTGCTTTTGCAGTGGGCGCCCGGTTCGTACGATTATAATGACCACGAGGAACTCCCCACTCCCAAGCTTTCCGACGATCACCACGGCACGCGTTGTGCCGGCCAAATCAGCGCAGTGAAGAACAACGTCTGTGGTATAGGCATCGCGTACGATTCCAAAGTCGCAGGCATCCGCATCCTGTCTGGACCCATCTCAGACATCGACGAGGCCGCCGCGCTCAACCACCACTATCAGAATACGTCCATCTATAGCTGCTCCTGGGGCCCCCCGGATGACGGCAAGTCTATGGACAAACCAAGCTACCTTATCGAGCGTGCGATTCTGAACGGGGTCCAACGTGGACGTGGCAACAAGGGATCTATTTTTGTCTTTGCCAGTGGCAACGGTGCCCTATCTGGGGACCAGTGCAACTTTGATGGCTACACCAATAGTATCTATTCTGTGACGATCGCAGCAATAGATTTCAAAGGCCTCCATCCTGTTTATTCGGAGGCATGCGCTGCGAACCTATTGGTGGCTTATAGCTCAGGAAGCGGGAATCACATCGTACGTCCACGCCCACTTGCTTAGCCTCCATCGTTTTGTGTGACCACTTTGGAAAGGTCACCACGGATAAGGGCAAGTCCGAATGTGCCTTCACGCACGGTGGTACTTCGGCGGCAGCTCCCAATGCTGCAGGTGTGTTTGCTCTTGCACTTTCGGTTCGGTACGATTCTCGGTCGAAAACCCATGCCATGACGACATGAATATTGATCGCATCTCGGTTAGGCCCGACCTCACATGGCGTGATATCCAGCACATCTCCGTCCGCACGGCTGAAGTCGTCAACCCTGACGATCCTGACTGGGATAAGACAGCAGCGGGCCGGCCGTTCTCGTACAAGTACGGCTATGGACGCCTGAATGGCTATGAATTCGTTACGGCTGCCCAGCAATGGCAACTTGTGAAGCCGCAGGCGTGGGTCGAGTTACCTGCGGTGCAAGTCGGAGGCGGCACGTCGTCTTTGCTCGGCGAACTGAGCGGTGGATTGCCCATCGTTTCTGGTGGTGTCACGAGTACTATCACGGTAACCCAGGATGACTTGGTGCTCAACAACTTTGATACATTAGAGCACGTCACTGTACGCGTGTGGATCGCGCACGACCGCCGTGGTGACGTCGAGGTCGAGATTACAAGCCCAAATGACATTAAAAGCGTCCTGGCGGCGCGCCGTCGTTTGGACGCAGATAAGGACGGGTATTCGGGATGGCGCTTCATGAGCGTCAAGCACTGGTTCGTCATCTGTCATTGGTCGGAGATACGGATGCTGAACCCACTGAAGGGATGAGGATCCACGCGGTACCTGGACGATTCGTGTCTCCGATATCGGTGCCGAAGGTCGCACGGGCCATTTCCTAGGCTGGCAGCTGTCCCTCTTTGGTTCAACGGTCGACGCGTCCATGGTACGCGAATATGAACTCTCCCTCTTCGATAAAGTCCTCCCCACTATCCCAAATACAAATAGCCCACCGGTTGAGCATCCCAGCTCCACGTCGAAGGTACATCCAAAGCCTACAGAACATCTACCTGGGGATCATGGCGAGGCTGAGGGCGAAGCGGATAAGCCGGCCTTTGATGACAGTCATCCCACTGGCACCATGGTGCCGACAGCTGATGAAGGCTGGTTCTCCGACATGTCTGCCCTCGTCTCGAACCAGAGATGGGTCTTCGGCGCAGCGGGCATCGTCGCCCTCTTCGGCATCCTCGCGGGCGTATTCCTATATAGGCGCGCCGTGCGCCGTCGCCGTGCCGTAGGGCAATACAGCGCGCTTCCCGGCGATGACGTAGCGCTCGGCGCGATGCCTCACAGCAGCCGCACACCGCGCACGAAGGAACTGTACGACGCGTTTGGGGAACACGAGGGTGATGATGATGACGTGGACGAGAATACGGGCCTCCGCAGCACCTCGCCTCGTGGCCCCGGCCCCGGCCTTGGGTTCCACGAGGGCTTCTTGGACGACGAGGACCCGAATACACCCCGGACGGCACCGACGCCGGCGTATCGAGACGAACCGGAGAAGGAGGAGCCACCACGTGGTGGTGCTGCTAGCCCGAATGAAAGCGGGAGTGGGAGCGGAGACGGGAGCTGGGAACACGCGTCGCAGACACGGTAGCACTTCTCCTCTCTCTGCTCATTATTTCTCATCTCCCAATGAGGGCCGGTGTTGATTATTTTTCTCGATGGACGTGTACGTGAAGGACGTGGGATCATCTTATTCCTGTTGACTTAGCGAACCGATAAACATTATTATTAGCTGTGACCATCTATACTCCCTCACATTATTTAGGGCTCGCCGACGGCCTCTGGTTTGATTAACTAGCCTCATAGGGTATAATTGACGATTGGCGGTCAACTCAACGAAGACGACGGGGACCGAGTTCCATGTGTAGTTAGGTAGACACAGGTATATCTCAAACAACAGTGCGACAGCGATAGTTTAGAAAACAAGGTAAACAAACAGACCGACGGCCAATACAGTACTCGGTCAGGTTATGCGAAGCTCAGCTTCGAGCCGTTTGCCACACGCGTCCAGATATTGAGGTCCTCGTACTGCAAAAGAAATTTTTTCAGCAAACCCAACCCAAATCGAACCAGGGTCCTCTCACCTCTTGAATCGTCGTCATCAACTGCGTCTCGGTATAGCCCGCCCTGAGCACGCGCGCGCGAATGTCCACCATCGAGAGCACGTCGAGCGCCGCGCCGTCCTCCTCTTCGGCATAATCCCGCTCGCGATCCGGCCCGCGCCCGAGCCTGCGTCCGCTCGCGCGTCTGCGCGTCGCTCGACCGCCACCCGCGGCCGCCTCGGCCTGCGCCATGTCCTTGATGATCCGATATACCCTGCTGGTATCCGAGCGGTCCGCGTCGGCCCCCGCGCCATCGCCTTCCTCATCGTCATCGCGCAGGCTCTCCTTGCTCGCTTCCATCAGCCGCAGCGCCTCGTCCACGTCCGCGTGCAGCACCGCCGCGGCGAAGCGGAGCCGCGCGAGCGCCTGCGCAAGCCGCAGCATGCCGAGAAGCGTCCGGGCCGAGGTGTGCGTGTGCGCACGGTCCTGCTGCGCGTCGTGTTTGGATTGCTTGCGTAGGCGCACGTACGAGTCGACGATGTAAGACGAGACTTCGGGCGGGACGACGGGGCGGCATTGTCGGGCGAGTGCGATGTACGCGCTGTTGTGGGGGTCAGGTTTTTTCGTTTTTTCGTTCAGTGAGGGGAAGAGATGTTTTACCGCATTAGGGTTGGGTCGAGCGGCTCGTACTCGAGGTCCGGGTGCTTGTTGTACATGTGGACGTAGGTGACGTGTTGCGCGAGTCGCTCGTCGTCGTCACGCGACGGCTTGTCCAGCATCAAAAAGAGCAAGTCGAAACGGGATAGAAGCGCTGCTGGCAGATTGATGTTCTCCACGGGCGACACCTTGGGGTTGTAACGGCCGTATAAAGGATTAGCCGCCGCGAGTATCGACGTGCGCGCATTGAGCGTCGTCGTAATTCCCGCCTTTGAAATGGAGATGGTTTGTTGTTCCATGACTTCGTGGATAGACGTCCGGTCGGCCTCGTCCATCTTGTCAAATTCATCGATACAGCATATTCCGTTGTCGGCCAGTACGAGCGCACCTCCCTCTGCGAGTTCATGTCAGAGATGGAATCAACGTCTGGAAGGAAAACAAGCGCACCAAGAACCATTTCATCAGTGACCGGGTCACGCATGACGGCTGCTGTCAGACCAACGCCGGACGAACCCTTGCCAGTCGTGTAGACGCCTCGAGGTGCCACTTTTGATATGTACTTCAGCAGCTGCGATTTCGCCACACCAGGATCGCCCATTAGACATATGTTGATGTCTCCACGAATCTTCATTCCGTCGCCCATTGACTTTGTCACACCGCCTACTAAAAGCAGTAGCAAGGCTTTTTTGACGTCGACGTGGCCATAGATTTCTGGGGCGATGCTGGACGCCAGTTTCTGATATACAGTCGGGTCGTCGTGGAGCCGTTCAATGGCGAGGCGCATCTCTGCGGTAACTTCCATCTCGCTGTACTGCTTTTTGAGTTGGTGCATATGATGCACTTCGAGATAGGTGTCGGTGAGGAGACCAGCACGAACGGCCTGGAAGCCAGTGTAGGGAATAGGGAGGAAGATACCACCCAAATGGACGATGTCGCCAGGATTCAGAGTGCGCGTGAGACTGCCATTCACGTGCACGGTCATGGACCGAGGAATATGACCAACAGGGACTTGATCTGCCTGTGGAGACGTATGAGTAATGCGACTTTCACGAGGTATCTGGGGCGAATACCATTTCTTGGATTTTCACTTCCTGGAACGGGCTGAAACGGCAAGCGCGTGTCTGCATGTGCAGAGAACCCTTAATGTTATTCCTCACACATTCGTTCTCATTCTGACAGTCAGTAATCGGCGTGAACTCCTTTCTTGAGATCTCCTGGAATGTTTCTGAACCGCAAACGTCGCAGGTGTACGCATTGACTAGCAGTAGTGGCTTAACCTCAGAAACTCGGGTGACTATGCCACGAACGGTGATGAGCTTCCCGAGATGCGCGCCCTTTACCACACGAACGGCCATAGCGATGTCGGAGAGTAGTGGCTTGAAGTAGAGGTTACTGGTAGACTGTGTCATGAAGCAAGGCGAAGGCGATGATCATACGATGCTTACTATCTTCTGAGCAAGTGTATCGGGAACCCGTCCTGACTACCCTCAGTTTGTTCGTTCCGCTCGCGTCGTTGATGCATGATGATGTCTATGACTTCATCTTGCTCGCTGATATCCCTTGTGGGCATAGGCATAAGTGTATCGACGACCTCATTGAATAGTTTGGTGTAGCGGCTGGCGTTCTTCCTTATGCGCGATACAAGCTCGCCCACGGTCTTGTCGTGCTGTTAAGGGTACAATTGCATTGATCGGATCTGGGGACGCAATCGACAAGCTACCAACGGACCTTGGCAATATCCTCCAAGTCAATGACAAGCATCGGTTGGTCTCGGTTCGCGATACGTTGCTGCACTTGAACTAAGACGGACTGAAAAAGATATATATAATTGACGCACCAACTGAGACATGTACTTCAGACCTCTCATCCTCTCGGTCTCTGGATCGCTATCTTGATCCCCAATGTCCATGTCGGCTATGCCATCCGTCACATCACTACTGGCGGGGCCGACAAATTTCGATAAAAAATCCCCGATCCTTTCTATGATGTCCTGTGAGAGATAGACACTTGAATAATGAAGGCACACAGACCTTTTTCAGCCCTATAGTCGACATCTATGTTTATCACTGGAAGGGACATTGCGGTGGTCAACAAGACGCGTATGTGACGTGACGCGAGTGTGACGGGACGCGTTCATTGTTGACCTTTCCTCGTCTGAGTCGTATTCAACTGTACACTCCCATGTCCCTCCCGCGGCTTGAGCCCGTTGTCTTAATCACCTCAGCTCCTCCGGGTTCATCTTCTCAGAAACGTAAATCTAGAGAGGGACCCTCAGATTTGAGTGCCTTCATCTCTCCTGAGGAGTCGCTTGGAAACCGACCTGCCACACAGAGGCGTAGGACAATGTACGTGTCAGATCATGGTCGCCAGGTCATAGTCTCTTTTTACTTGATTCTGACTTATTTCAGAATCCCCTCGTCTCGTGTAGAGGTTCTACTCCCGCCACTAGGGAGCTGGAAGCGTCGACTTCTCGACCGAGCAGGAAATCGACGGATTCCGCGTCCCCAACATCCTGTGTCCGACCCGTAAGGTTTCATAGCTACCCAACATCTTCCCTCTGCTAATAATCCCGTCTTCTTGAAGTCATTACGTTCATCCACTCCCATCGGGCGCTCCCAGTGCCAGTGCATGTCGTGCGTGCCTTCTTATACGCCTTGATCACGTAAACTCACTGCAGAAAGGCGACAAATTCTACACCGTGGCTGATGATGAATTTGCTGAGAATGCTGAGCTTTTTCCTGGGGAGACGGCACCTGACCTTGATGACCTGGACGAAATTCCTGTGCGGCTCCTAGAGGACTTTACGATCTATGACTGGGATACCCGATGCCTTGTTCCTATTACACACCTGCTTGACTTGAGGCCTGGTATGCATTATGGTGCTTCTGGACTTGCTAGGCCCTGGGTCGATGACAGTGTGGATGAAGATAGTGATGACGATGACAGTACTATGCCAATGGTCATCAAGCTCTCCCCAATTCTTGAACTTAATGTTCACCACTTTTCATCATCAACCTGCAAGCTAGATGTGTAAGTAAATGGCTCATTCAAGCTATTGGGCTAAACTAATTTCATGTAAAGTAAGATGTATCTAAAGACTGAATTTGCTTGGTACATTCTAGATGCCCCATCCAAGGCATATCATATGTACTTCATTGAGTTCTGGTTAAAGCACCAGGCTCTTCATTTGCTTGTGACCTCAGCATTGGCAAACCCATCAATTACCCTCTCTAAGTTCCTTCGGTCACCTGAGATAAAAGATGACACATCAATCATTTCTCGGGCACTGGGTAGGCCTTTATCTAAGGATGATGTCCTCTCAAAGGATATGGTAAGACAATCTTTTATTTAGATCATACAGTATATGCCCTAACATAGCTTTAGAAGGCCTACATCCAAGAAGTACTTCTGGACCTTAGCTCTGATGGACTTAATTTGGCTCAGGTTCCTCTTCTTTATCAGCTATTTCAGGCAGATATCTATCTGGAGGCAAAATCTCAGTCTTCATCTAGGCAGCTCAAGAAGAATGGTGGCTCTTCTGATCAAACTGTGGTTACACCAAATGTATATGCAGTCTCCATGCTTCTGTTTCAACAGCAGTTTAAGTTGGTAAGACCTCATAGACATGGAGGGCTTCAGTCAGTCCAGATTTCATCAAGTATGAAGGAGACTCATGGTCCTTCTCCAATTATTGAGTGGATTGGGAGTCCATCTGTATCCTCTGCATATAATGCTGTTAGAATTGGAAAGACAATATATCAAGTATGGCATTTTTTTTTTGTTGGTTCAAATCTAATATTAATTAATATAGCCTGGAGAAGTTATAATTGTGCTTCCTGGAGAAGACCAGGATAAAATAAGGGAAAGAAATGCTCAAGCATCAAGTTCTCAAAGCTATAACCACCTTGCCAACTATTGGTAAGAATTCTTTATCTATTAGATTATTATACTATATGTTCAATGATATTACAGGTTTATTAGAATTTGTTATCTTTTTGAAAGAGAAGGGCAACAATTTCTTCATGGCCAGTGGCTTGCTCATGGTTCAAAAACTCTTCTTCAAGAGACTGCTCACTCTAATAGCCTTTTTCTTATGGACTCCTGTGATGATGTTCCTTTGGCATCTATCATTCAAAAGTGTAACTTGCATTGGCTGGCTTCTAATGATAAAGAGCCTTTAGAGAGTACACTAAATAGATTTTACTGCAGGTGAGGTTTTATAAGTGATTATATATTGTTTTAAATAACATCATCTTAAGTGGTCTAATTTGGGATGAAGAAACTGGTGCCTTTTCAGAACCTACTCAAATATCTTCTTGCACATCCTTGCAGACTTGTTCTATCTGTGACTACCAGGCTACCAAAAGAAAATCTGAAAGTCCCACTCTTAGTCTTGGCTGCATCTCTTATCTGGGCATAACATATCATGAACTGGACTTTATCTATGTTCTAAATAAGCAAGATCAAGATGCTCCTTATCAAATTGCTCAAATTCTCAACTTTGTTCAAGATGATACAACTGTTCAAGTGCAAATTAGACTGTTAAGGCACTATGATGACCTTGTTAGGCAGAGCCCTACATCTTTTTACTTTGCTAACTGGAAGAAGGATGAGGTATTATTAGTTATAGTATCTTTTTTCTTTGCTGATATGATTATCTTAGTACAGACTCTACTTCACATTAGGGACAGAAACCATTCCTGCTGAAAATATAACAGGCAAATGTTATATACAGCATCCATCAGCCATTACAGATCTAATGAAATGGACCTCTTATGAAAATCACTTTTATGTTCAGGATTGCTCCACCAGACCATCATTTGTTGGGTTGGAAACTTGCAATGAACTTGAGATATTAGACCTAGCAACTCATATCTACTGCATAAGCTGTTATAATGAACATGTCAAGATGCTCAAAAGGCAAGAGTCACTTTTCAAGAAAAATGAGCCCCTTCAAGCTTTGGAGCTATTTTCAGGTTCTTTCACATCATCTATAATACTTAGCTTCTAACACTTTATAGGTGCTGGTGGTCTCTCAATTGGGTTAGAGGCATCAGGGTTTGTGAAGACTGGCTGGGCAGTTGAATATGCACCTGCTGCTGCAAGAACCTTTCAGTAAGTCATGCTCTATAGAATATCATGATTTATAGGATATTCATGGTGTTCTTAGATGTAACAAGAAGTGTGCAAAAGTGTATAACCAAGATTGCAACCTTCTCCTTGAACATGCCATTCAAGTTCACAATGGCAAAACATTACCACCACTAAAAGGTCTTGATGGTGGGGAACCACTACCACTGCTACCACAACCAGGTGAAGTCGACCTCATTTGCGGAGGTAAGTGTGATTGGGAAGTCCAAGGATAGGCTCCTAAATGCCCCTCTAGGTCCGCCATGTCAAGGCTTTAGTCAGGCAAACAGACACCCCGTAAGCCAAGTTACTTCTCACCACTCGATCGGGACCTAACGTCTCCCACTCTCAGCGACCAGATGACCCCAGGTAGGACTGGAACGTAAAATCTTTGCTTCATTTATTTGGTTGACGCGGTCGACATGGGCAGGAACTCCTTGGTGTGCAACATGCTGTCGTATGTGGAGTTCTACAGGCCAAAGTTCTTCCTTCTGGAAAACGTACTCGGCCTCCTGAATCATAAACTTCAAATCAACAAGGCCGGACCACAGAAAGGAGACATCGTCGCTCACGGAGTCGTCAAGTTCATCCTACGCACGCTCACATCGCTCGGGTACGTTGCGTTTTCCGCATATCCGCCCGCCAACGCACTTTCCCTGAAACGCGCGTGCGCATCTGCCGCGATGGGGTGAGACAGGTATCAAGTACGCTTCAGTGTGTTGCAAGCCGGGGTCTACGGCTCTCCGCAGGGCCGCCGCCGGGTCATCTTCTGGGGCGCGCGCCGCGGCGTTCCCCTCCCCGAGTTCCCGATTCCGACGCACAACTTCGAGACGGCTCTGTGGGCCGTACAGCTCGACACGGGCCTCAAGCTAGACCACGTCGGGCGTGACCCTGACATGCCCCATCGCGGTGCGCCGCTGCGCGCCGTCACTGTGGATGACGCTATCTCCGATTTGGTACGTCTCAGCCATTTCTCCACCCTGCGGAGCCTACTGGAAGTCTCACCATCACGCGTCCCCTTCTACTGTTTCTGTGTCTGCGTCGCGCAGCCCAAGTTCGACTGGTACGTAACCCCTTTGTTGTTCGCATGTGTCTGGTTTTGACACGTGTGTATCAGGAAAAACCCCCATACTGTTCTCGAGGCGACGCAGGCTGACAGGGCCGGAGCGAAGAGGCGAGCGGCAATCGCTATTCCTGCTTTCGAGGCGGTGTCGAGAGGTGGTATGTGGGACCAGAGCGACGAGGACACGTACCCAGGTTATCCCGACGGTGTGCAGTACGCGAGCGCGCCGCGCACACGCTATCAAGCCCGCGCGCGCGAAGGGATCGCGGAGGACGCTGACGTGGAGCTCCACTATACAGCGCGGTTCTCGGAGGCCATCGTAGAGCGGTTAGTCGCCCTTACCTTATTCGTCTCTGGGGAATAGCGTCGCTGAAGCTGTCTCTCTTTCTCTCTGCTGACAATGGACGGCAGGGTGTGTAACGTTGCCATAGAGCGCGGCGCAGACTGGCGCTCTTTACCGCAGGAGCTGTCGATAGCGACGGGCGCCCGTGACTCGGAGAAGACTTCGCACCAGAAGGACGTGAGGTACTCCCGCCTCAACGGCAGTGGGCATTTCCGGACGGCGATGACGACGGTCGCGCCCAATTCTCAGGGTAGCACGGTGATTCACCCCAACGTACGTCCCTTCCTTATGACGCTGCGGGGGAAATAAACTTAAGCATCGAGCTTGCGGACAGCAAAAGCGAGTGCTCACCGTTCGTGAGTGTGCTCGCGCCCAGGGATTCCCCGACAACTGGAAGTTCCTGTCGGATAGCAAGCGGCCGAGTACCATCGTGCGTGATGTGAGACGCGTTGCCATCTCACCCGTGATGTTGGACTCTGACGCATCCTTACTGTAAACAGCAATTCCGACAAATTGGAAATGCTGTGCCCGTGCCGCTTTCGCGCGCTCTGGGTAGGGCACTTGGTGACGCCCTGATCAAGATGTGGGAGGCTGAGGATGTGGCTAGAGAGTCTGGTTCCCCGGAACTCTAATAACTGGAATAACGCAAAGAACTGTGAATGCCGTACAGGACCATCGTTGGACCTTGGACTCGAATACAATACGTCGTAGATTGGCTCTGAAAAATGCATACCTGACTACTGTAGGGACCAGGGTGTTGAGAATATCGAGAGGGTCGTGTCTCCGATAGAGGAGCGGTAGAGGCGGATGGGGTAAAGTTGATAGAATTATAGCGAGGGTCGACCTCGAACTGAACAGCGTCAATTGAAATTTCGTACAGACTTTCGTAGCTAGTATCTGTTACAGCAGAATTTGACAGGAGAGGCCCTTCATCTAAGCTGAGCTGACGCGATCCTTGCCTAGGATATCTTGCACACGGCGAATCTTGCGTTCGTTCTCGCCTTCATCAAGGACGGCGTCCGGTCTAGGTTGAGAACGTGTGCCAATACGAATATCGGTGGCGATGCGCGGTGCGCCCTTCGCATGCACGGCGGCATGGCAGTCGTGTATTGCCTTTGACACTGCGGACCACGAACCCTCTGCGGACGGCGTCAGCCACTACTGCGGGGTACGGAGTACGTGCCTTTGAACGTACCTAGATTCGTTCCATACCCACTACGAGATATTAGCGATCCTTCATAAGCAGGTAGGAAGCCGAGAACAACCCGTACTGCATCTGATGGTGGCGGAGTGGCGTCAGCCAGAGAGCTCGATACTCTGACTGGATAAAGCACAAACTTGATACTTGAGACCAGATTTATCGAGAATGCGTGCGCATTCAGCTATATACTCGGCGACCTGCAGGAGATTTAGTACAAAGGGGACAGTGGGACAACGAGAAACGTGCGCATACAGAAGGGTCATGGCCTGTGCCGACTGGGATGAGGCAAAAGTCTTAAGAGGATGCTCGTAAGAAGATGACCTTCTTCTGGCGTGGTGGGACTTGCCTGCGACTGCGAAGAGCTCGGAGGTAGATTGAGACATGTGTCGACGATGACGACGAAAGAAGGGTCGCGCAGCCTTATTCAGACGAGCCCGACACCGGCCGTTGACCGATCATACGCGCGTACAACTAACTCGTCCAACCTCTCCCACCAAACCGCAACCCTCGATTCACCGAGATGCCCTCTTCTATGCTCCAAGCCCGGATAAAGGCATTCGAGGCTCTTGGCAACGGCGCGTCCAAGGAAATCTTGGACAGCGTCGCGATCCAATCCGAATCTGCCCAGCCCGAGCATCTCCTCGACCGACCACATTCGCCCTCTGCGGCGTCTATCCCTCCTATAGTACCCACGACGTATTCTCCCTCTGCGTCCCCCCCGCTCCGACACAGATCCTCTCTCGTCGACCTCAAGGATTGGGTCATCGACGATGGGCCGTTCCGACCCAGCTACAGCCCGACCACGACGATCCTGAGCGGCTATTCGCCCCTCCAGGCGATCAAACCGCTCCCACACGATACCGCGCCCCTGATCAGCTTCGAGGGGCCGCCGACGCCCCAAAGCATATCATCCACCAGAGTGCCCCCTCTGCCCCCGCGAAAGCTGTCGTTCAACGCCCCTCGTTCCGTTTCCGCCCCCGCAGCGTCTCCGACTCTCCCCGCCGCACCCCCGTCATCCGAGAACCACATGCTCATGCCCCCAGGATCCGACCATCCCTACCCACCCACACTCAGAGATATCTCCCCGTCCGACGGCACACGACGTGCCCAAGGACACGTGCCCGCCTCGTCTGTCTCCTCCCTCCACTCCGTCTCCCTCTCCTCCGACGGCGGCGACGACTTCACAACGCCAGGCAGCGCTGGCGCTCTGCATGCGTTCTCCATAGAACGCGAGTGGACGGGCACGGAAGACGGCGAAAGTCTCGACGAGTCCTTCGAAAATGTCTCTGCGCCCTCCTCCTTCCTCCCCCCCATAGCCCTCCCGCCCCGTCCCCAGAAGCCTCCCGGAAAGCCCGCGTTCATAGCGGCGACAAAGCAGCAGCCGCCAAAGCTACCCCAACGTCCTTCTCCCCAGGCCCGAAGCTCCATGAGCAGTTTCGCCTCAGGGCTCTTCGACCTCACCAGGCTCGCCAATCCCGCAGCGCACGCCCTCGGCGAGCAGCTCCTCTCTCTCCCTCGCAAGCACGCGCCGCGCCGCTCCCCCGCCACCCATCCCCCCCGCAGCCCCACATCCGCCCCCCCCCCCCCGTCCGACCCCCGCACGCCCTTCCCCCCCGTCCACCGCAACGACAGCCCCCGACCCCC
>Ga0137394_10001216_pt1 | contig 18589 bp, 28 predicted proteins | sample czobulk116metaG_FD_108278 | JGI IMG/M metagenome (GOLD analysis project Ga0137394, IMG submission 108278) | Vadose zone soil microbial communities from Angelo Coast Range Reserve, California, USA - czobulk1.16 metaG | ecosystem: Environmental > Terrestrial > Soil > Vadose zone | place: USA...
GAATGTCAGCGCCCTGGGAGGCTAGTTCAGCCCCCCGTTTCAGCGCCGCCTGTAGGTTCGTGTTGATCACCGGATCATAGGCGGTACCGGTCAGGTAATCCTTAGAGTCTAAATAATTGGAGAGGAAGTTGCCCGCCTGATCTCGCTTGGCTTCCTTTGCCATATTCAGCCGCTCCCGCTGCATATTGCGCATGTAAAGGCTATTCGAAAGATGCTGAAGTCCTGCGGCAGGATCGCTTCCTCCGAATCCGGGTAATATGAATTCACTTGCGTTGAGTGGCATCGTTATATATTAAGTGCCCCATGGTTTATTAATCGTGTTCTGCGCCCCATAAGGGTTGATCCAACCTTGCGAAGGATCGTTGTATCCAGGCGTGCCGCTCTGTGGCTGCATGCCCATGAAGCTGTTGTCCCTGGCGGCGCCCCGTGGGTTCATCATCCCATACTGCGCACCCAGACTTGCCCCGCCAAACCCCAGGTTCGCGATGCTGTTCCAGGCCCCCTGCGTGTTCTGTTCGCCCGCACCCGTGAGCCCTGCCAGATCCTGGAAGCGCCGCACCTTATCCTGGTAGACCTTATCGCCTTCCTGGATGACGCCCTGCTGCGCACCGGTGTAGTTCTGTAGCCTATTATAGTAGTCTTGCTGTTCCTGTACGCCGAGGTTCTGAAACGCCTGGTTCGTTTGTCCTTGTGCAGCTGCACCCAGCGCCAGGGCTTGCGAAGAGTCGGTCGCATTGCGGTTCACATTCGCCAACTGATTGGCCTGGTTGCCATAGATATTGCGTTCCATGGCGGAAGCGCCGGGCATGCGCGCGTTGAGCAGGGTCTGTGCCATTCCCAATCTTTTGCCTGCCTCCGGATTAGCCGTGTAGGTAGGGTCTTGCGCCATGAGCTTTTTCAGCCGGCCGCCGCTGCCGAACATGTTGATGATGCCGCCGATTGCGCCAAGGCCTCCAACGCCTGCGCTGAGTAACGAAAGTGGGTTCACTGTAAAGAAATTTGTATATTTGTAGCGGTGTTTTTTTCCAGAACTTTCATTTTCTGTGTGGCTGCATATCTATGCGGCCTTTTTTATACCGGCTGTCCCAGGCTGATGGTATAAGAGATATTCGTGAACTTCACCTGTACGATTCCCTGCGTCGCATCCCACTGCGCCATCATATAGATGGCCGTTGCCCGCAACTCTTCCCCTGCGGTGAGCGCATTAGCATATTGATTATTGAAAGCAGGGTCCAACTTATTCCGCAGGATGGCTGCATAATAGATCCCCTCCTTATTACTGAAATCAGAAGAGAGCAGATCCGTCGCCTGGATGTACGGGTACCGCGTCATGAAGTAGACCAACGAAGGCGCTTTATTTCCTTCCACGCTATAATTATTGGGCACACGCGGCTTATTCAATTGTTGATTGCACAAATCCATGATGGCCGGCATATACTGCACGCCATAATATTGACAATAATTCGCGGCCTGGTTGTGTATATACAAATCACCTTCCTTGAATGAGAATAAATTGTCCTCCAGGTAGAACATATAGTCCGGGGTAAAGCTGTAGGACCCTTGCCAGCGGTTGGGCTCCGCATACAACTTAAATACCAGCGTCTTGGCCTGCCCATCCCAGATATCGAAGGGATACGGCATATCTGGATAGTCCGGCAGGAAGCCCATTGGCGGTGTGGCCAATGTGCGCGGTACAGTGAACAACAGCTCTCCATGATGCGGATCTACTGATCCAAATACGAAAGGTCTGCTGCCCAACGCTTCGATCTGCGCGGCGGTCATCGATTTATATTGATCGGAGAATAATTTCCAGAAACGGCTGAGCTTATAATTGCTGATGGGAAACAAACCATTTTCCGCATACTGGATGACCTTCCCGTTCTGTACATCGAACCAATAAATATTTCCTCGAAATTCAACCACGCTCTCCGGATTGAGGGTTCCGAATCCTCCTTTCAATTCATGGATGCTCCCGACAACGGTATTGGCCTGCGCTATCACAGTATCACCTGTCTGGCTGATCAGCGTATTTTCGCCCAGATACATAGAGGCAGTTGTCGGTCCACTGCATATGGCCAGCATTACCGAACCGATCTTCTGCACCTTGCTGCTGATCTGGAGCTTTTGTATCGGACCGAAATCCGGACTGATACTTCCGGAATCCAGTGCATCGAAGGTTGACAGCCCATTGTTCTGTGAGCCAGGAATAAAAGTATTGCTAAAACAATAATCATCAGGTTTGCTTACCTGTCCGATGTAATCGATAAAGTTGGGGCGTCCTGCATTGGTGAACCAATCCTTATAGAATTTATCGTTGGGGTTCATTGCTTCGGTGAAATACACGACAGATGAGTTGCTCCTTCTGAATATGGGTACGTCTCCTGAAATGATGCCGGTCAGGGTACTGTAAGTGCGCAATGAAGTTCCTGGATTACTGACGGGATAGATCTGCGCTATCTCAAAATAGGGCTCATTCGCCTGCTTTTTGTATGGCGTGTAAATTTCGAATAGGCCGGTAGTCGCTGAAAGGCTTCCTACATCCAGCAGCTGGCATACAATCCACTGGGCGGATTGTCCAATGATCGACATATTAAATAACGCCCCATTTACATACAGCTCAACGACATCACCTTCAGCGAATACATATCCCTGCGCATGTGTATCCAGGAAGGACAGATCTATCGCTACACCTGCCAAATCACTTGTATAGGTCGTAGTAGTAAAGGTGTATACATTGTTTACATCTCTCCCGGCATAGATGATCACGCCCAACGATTGCAGGAAGAAACGGGTGCGCAAACATTTGGTGATGTTGATCGTATAGTAGTATGCCCAATCTGGAATCTCCGTTAAAGCGCTCGCATTGCTGAGCATCCAATTCACCGCGTTGATATAGGTTGAAGTGCTCAACCCTGTATCTGGCGTCATAAACAGTAGACCGCTTTTCGTTAAGATGCCGCTCTCTCTTCCATAGTTATCTTTGAAATTAATTGAAAGCTGGTAGGAAGCATTTGACTTAAATACCTGTCCAACGACGAATGAGGGTGGTATTGTTCCTGTGACAATAATACTGGTCGCTCCTTGATCGGTATAGCCAGTTGGCGCTATGCCCAAAGCTGAGCCCCTGAAGCTATTGACCATATCCGAGAAAGTAGCCCCTCTGAATAATAGATCTGCCAGGATTACGCTTGGGGGAAATGGAGGCGTAACCGCATTCCAGGTGTACCAATAAGTCCCTGTGGGCGCATGGCCTCCAATATTGGTCGTGGTGTAAAGTAGGTACGCGCTTCCGGTGGGGCCTGGTACTAAATGATAAGTCAATAAAAACCACGAGCCGGTGATACTTCCGCCCGATCCATCGAAGTCAATGGAAGTAGTGGTAATCGATAGTGAGGTGGCGATGGGGCTTGTATAACCTGTCACGTAGTTAGCAAAGAAAGCCCTGCTCTTTGCCATCTCCAGTGTCATGGCACGCAGCGGTACCAGATCGAACAGCTTGGTGGTATAGCCTGCATCGAGGGCAATGCCCACCTGATCGTTGAAGAAATCCATCTGCAATGGCAGGCCACCAGCATTGTGCGCAGCAATTTGTGCCGCTTGTGCCGGGTCAGCTTTCCGCCACGATTTGATGATGAAGTTTACACCACTTATTAGATAGTTGGCCACGAGGTCAATCTGGATCACATCCTGTTCAATTTTTTCATCCAAGGGTAGAAAGATTTGAATAAGATTGAAGTCATTGCCATCCGGATTGACATTCACCAGTATTGACTGAGCGGAAAGTGTACTCAGCTCATAATCCCTATAGACATACCGATATGAGAATGTAAACGCTTCATTGGCGATCTGGTTGGCGCCAACAGGGGGGAACATCTGCCTGGTTTTTATCCCCACCGGCGGCAATCCTGGCTGTCGCCTTATCCAGGAGATCGTAGTTTGTGAAAGGGGGAGGGTGTATGGCGCGACAGTGGTCACATAGCTGGGCTGCTGTGCTTTGATGCCCGCATCGATGTTGATGCGACGAGGTTGGTTCAGGTTGTCAGTCCAATAGACGCACCCGTTTTCCACGCGAGCAGAATGGATGAGATGATTCTTATCAAAATTCAATCCTCCTGTGAGGTTGGCATTATCGAGTACACCATATATTGTATTGGCTACATAGTCGTAACACCAAATGAAATGGTCGCCGCCACTATTCCAGGTGAAGTAAATGACGCGCCGCCGTGCCCAGTCGTACGCAATACCTATATCATAGTTAGTTGCGCTGGGCAGCAGACTGTTAGGTATCAGCGCCGTACCTCCATTGGACTCCAGCTGCTTAGCAAATCCCTTATCACTGGTAACGCCAAAGCGGAAGTCCTTGCAGTTGAGGTATTCCGTGAACTGCACAAATGCATCGGCGTCATCACCGTTGAGATATGCTTCCCAATATTTCTTCTCGTGTTGCAATTATTGTATATTTGTGGCAGCTCGAATAGCGTTTCATTTCAATCCTGTTCATTTCCTTAACCGGCCTGCTGTTTCCACAGTGGGCCGTTAAGTTTTTGGACTCCCGATGTACGACTTGAATATTGCTTGCCGAATATCTGGTAGGGTCAGCTCATCTTTGCGCGCCCTGAATCTTCTCAGCTCGATCTTATAATGTGTGAACGCCTGCTCCGCCTCTCCAGGCGAAAAACGTTTACTATGCGACTTGTATTTCCAATCCATATATGCTTCGATGCAGGCCTGCGCCAGCGGATCTATCCTTGTCACATTATCCATCGCTTGCCCATTGGAAATGTATTGCAGGATACAAACATTAGCTGCCAGCGCCTCATCGAATTGGATCTGTCCCCGCTCCCGGATTATTTTGAAGCTGTTGGATTGAAATTGGCTCGTTCCCCCGAACATCCTGCCCAGGTTTTCCCCCAGATCATCGATGTTGGAATACCACCAGTACCCTGGCCAAAAGAAAAACTCCTGGATCACTGGATTAGGGATACCATAAGTTGTCGGCTGCCCCTGCGCCGTGTACTTCGTCAGCGGGTTGATGGTATCCCGCTGCACCAATGGCCGGATAAATTGTCCCACTGGTATTCCCACTTCTACCCAGTCTATGTAATCGCACGGCAGGTTCGATGCCTTCATGCGCGCATCAATCGGCAGCTCTACCGTGTTGATGGCACGCAGACTATCGTAGGCCAGCTCACGGTAGCAATCGGCGCTGTACTTCAAAAACTGCACATAATAATGGACAGGTAGTGCCTTTTGCAAGAGCACGGAACGGACGATAGTATCAAGTGAAGTAAACGTCATGCCTGTATCTGTTGAGTGGTTGGCGCACCGGCTTCTTTCACCAGCGGCTCGACGAGTTTATCAGGAATCTTTTCAATGCTGTATAGTTTCAATACCTCCTGCTTGATCTGCCATTCCATCTCTGGCGGCAGCGGTAGCGGATCATAGTCACCATATTGCGAGAAGTCCAGGATCACCAGGCGCACCGTGAGGAATATATCCGTGTTCGGTATCGTCAGGTCCCTGGTGAATATGACATCCAGCCCGGCGCTCTCATATCCTACATACCCTGAAAGGTTAGAGACAATCCCCTGCGACCTGATCAACGAAGCTTCTCCAAGCTGTAGTGGGATGAACTCTGCGAAATAATCCGCTTGAGTAAAAATCTGATAGATCCCCAAGTTCCTGGGCAGTCGCAGGGGCAATACGGGCAAAGAGATCTTCGAGGTGTTGCTCCATTTCGTAACCAGAATATTCTCGTAAGTTCCTATCGCCGCTCCGTTGGGTATCATTTCTCCCAACGGGAGTGTCGTGTTGAAATACTCCAGCTTGAGGAGTTGGTTGCATACTTGACATAGACTGATCTTTATTTCATTGATATGATACTTGGTTGCATCTCCGATTCGTCCGCCGTTTAGCAGCAAACTGATTTCTTCGGATAGACGCCCCAAGGTCAAAGCCATAATTATATTTTGTCAGGTGAGTTAAGGTTCTGCTGGCTCTTCTGTTCTGCGTAGGCCAAAATATCTTGTTCAGAAATATTGATACCCAAATATGAAAGTGCTTTGATCAATATGCTATCAACATCCTTTTCTGCCCAAGCCAGCTGCTCAGACAGCGCCGGATTATATACCGGCACACGTCCGCTGACAACCACATATGAGTAGAACGGCGCCGGGGGTCGGGTCAGGTAGAACACGGTGCCGGCCATCGGCACTTTTGGATATAACTGTATATCCCAGTTCTCTGCGATCATCGCATACGGGTCCCAGAGTGAAGGCGGATATATTTGGCTATTATCGCGCGCGACTTTTTCATCCTCGTTGAGGATCGGCACCGGCCTGTTGCGCGGAAGTCCAGTCCTGGCATCCTGGACGACCGTGTGTACACTGAGGAGATTTTGATATTCATCCGGCAGAAGTATAAGGCCAGTGGGTGAGCTCGCATTCGTAAACTGAAACTCGCGCTTGAATGGCGACAACGCATCGTTCAGCCGTTGAGAGGCGCCGAACTTATCATAATAATCATTATATAGGGACATCTGGGCACGGTCAACGACCATGTCGAGTTCCGCAAATGTAAAGAATGCCCCCTGCTCTTTATTAATCCAGAACTGAAGGAATTTATAATCCGCATCGAGCGCCATGGACGAAATTACCCATGGGCATTATGAAGGGTGGGAAGAATTTTACTATTTCCCGACCGAAACCAACATCCTATGCGACACGGAATGCGACATCATCTTTGGCGAGGAGGTGGGATTGCTTGATGATGAAGAATTCATCGGTGTCGATGGTGTACCGTTGGGCGACGCCTGGTTTACAATAGATGATATCGCCAGAAGTTACGGGACCATTATTAATATGCCGCACGCGCATCTTATTGTTAGGTGTTTCAGCCGTCATGTACAGCGGTAGCACCAACCCCTCAGGGATGTCTCGGCTCTCTGACAGCAGATCACAAAAAATGTAGCCATTCAGCATGCGATAACCCTTCTCTGTTTTCACGGCGAAAACCTGTAGGATGTCCGCCAGCCAATACTCTTCGCCATCCAGGTGCAGCACATTCTTATGGATGGGCGTAGCCCGGTCCGGCTGTTCCCGGAACGCCTGCACGACATCATAACGCATCAGTATTTCATCTCCTGCGGCTGGTAGTTCCGAATATCCTTCGTAATCTGCACGATCAATAATGCTCAGACACGGTTCAATTACCCTTGCGCGCATCATAGCTTTTTCTTCTGCACGGAAGACGGTATCCTGGTAGAATGTAATTCCACTTGAGGTGGTCACCGTATCGTAATACTTATTCTCAATCTGTACGAGGATTTTATTCTGTGGAGGAATTATTTTTCGCATTTTGTTTTGTTGTATCACAAAACTAACTAAATTTGTTTTGCCTGTCTGTCATTTTATACTTCCAACTTTATGGGACCGTTACCACCCGCAGCGGGAATGCCGCCCAGTGGTCCTACTCGTCCAGAGGATTATCTTAACATCCGTGATGCGCTATCTGCTTTCGTTGGCAATGGGTATACGGATATGGGTAACACCGATGCACGGGCGTTATACTCCAGTTTGCGCGCACGCTTAGGGCCAGCCGTAGCGCAGAAAATGCTCATCCATCTCCAACAATTTAATCAGCGACCAGATGTGTTACAGAAGAGTCCTGAACAGCGTGTTCAGGCATTGTATGATATAGGCAGCAGAGATCCAGAAGTGGGTAATATTCTCGACCGGACCAAGATGGTAGCCCAGGGGCCTGTGCCTGGTTTTCGGGAAGCGCCTGAAGCATCCAGCATGCAGCTGGAGCACAGGAAGATGTATAACAAGGGACCTATTGGGGGCGCTGCCGCTCTTTCATCGATCAACAATGCCGCACTTTCTATTCGATGAACATCAGCCTGCAAGATATTGAAAGTGCCATCCGTCGCAACTTCCTGCTCGCGCCTGAAGGTGAAAGCTTATTGGAGACAGAGCCGGATACAGATCGACACGGAGAGGGTAATCAGTCAGCGCGATTGGTGTTTGTTGGCTGCGCAATCGAAAGGGGATTTGGTGCCAAAGAAGTCTGCGATTATCTGAACATTACAGGGAAAGATTTTTACGGGAAGTCGGTACGCTATAGGGAAATGTTACGCGCGGGGAGAGAGAAAGCTGCGCGCTTGCGAAGGGAGGGAGTTGTAGTGCGGGATATGATCGATAAGCATGACGGAGATCGTGATATGCGGATCTGTAGGAAGGTAATGCTGGTCAACAACTGCCTGGAGCTGTTGCTACATGCGAAATCGCTCGAACTCCGGCAGTCGCTTCCCTATTATGTGGATTAGGTAATAGGAAGCCATTTGTGCAAGAAATTCCTGAATTTCTAGATGCGGCTGATTTGTTATTAAGGCGAAATAGCGTGAAAATAAAGAGCCTTTGAACCAAAGGTAAATATCATAGCCCGCAATTTGAATCATTTCCGATTGCTTCCCGATCACATGAAGCGCCGGAGCAGGATCAAAGCCTTTGCTCACAATAGCAAAATAACCCGGCTCATCTGTTCTCAGGAGTGCTTCATATTGATATTCCGTTTCGCTGTCTATAAAAGAAAACGTTATATATGGAGGTAGTTTCATTAAACCAAGATACACCAAAAATAAAAACCATCGGTAATAAAATCCTGGTGCGCCCTGATCCCCCCAGGGAGATGACAGTGCGCGGCATCATCATACCCCTGGCCAATAACAACCCCCTGGAGGAGGGCACCGTTATCCTGGTATCGGAAGAGGTCGCGCCTTACCTCCAGCCTTGGGACCGCATCCTCTATCCTAAGGATACGGGGATCGAGCAGCACTACGATGGTATTCGCTACAAATTTCTTAACGGGCCTACCGCTACCACATTCAGCGACGTATGGGCCATTATTTAAAACAAAACATATGACAGTCAAAGCAAAATTTACCTGCAACGCCATCGTGCCTAGCCCGTACGCACCGGACAAAACAAGCACTATATTTTTTAATGCGGTGTATGGAAAGGAGGGGGAGAATGGCGACTACGCCAATGCAACACCTTACGGTCAATTATCAATGGGCATCGATAGTGGCACCAAGGCCGCTACCTTTTTCGAGATCGGCAAAAACTATTACCTGACATTCGAACAGGCTGGCGAATAATTAATAATCGTTTAAATATTAACAATGGCAAAATCAACCAGGGGCAAGAAAATAAAGCCCGTCCGTAAGGCACGCACGCCCCGGCAACCAAAATCAAATGCTAATGATGTCCAGCTCCGCCTGGAGCTGGTACGCACTTTCGGCTATCGGCATGATCAACAGAGTTCAGAAGCTTTGATCAATATGTGTTCAACAGTATACGACTACATCAAAACTGGCGTGGGACCCGCGCTTAATGTTCCGTCTAACGGCCCTTCGCTGGAAGTCAATCAGCCTCTCTCTCCTGATGAAGTTCACATCGCTGTGGACCCGCTGCCAGATCCGTTGAGGCCGGATCTGGCTCCGCACGTGAAGAAATCTCATTTTGAAGAAGATCGCATCCTGATGTAATGCGTATACTCGTTAAATATGCTTCACGTTCTCGCCCCGCACGTTTCCTCGAAGGACTGGACAGCATCCTTGATCTTGCTGCGAATACCAGTAAGATCAAGGTCCTGGCTATCCTGGATAAGGATGATGGTCTGGCCGATGAATATCGCGCCGGCCTTGACAACATCAAGTATGGCGATGTAGATTATGACTTCGGTTATTCGAAATCCAAGATAGATGCCATCAACCGTGTTACCCATGAACATCTGAAATGGGATATCCTGGTCAACTTCTCCGATGACATGCGCTTCACGGTGTACGGGTGGGATGAGCTGATCCGGGAGGGGTTTCGGTGCAATGGACCAGATAAGTTTCTTCATTACCCGGATAGCACGGCCAAGAACATGCTGGCTACCATGTCGATCATGGATCGCACTTACTTTGAACGGGATGGGTACATCTATCATCCAGCGTACAAGAGTTTGTGGTGTGACAACCATGCTCAAGATGTGGCAAAGTTACGCGGCTGTTATGTCTACATGGGCACGCAAATCTTCGATCATTTCCATCCTGCTTATGGTATGGCGCAATGGGATGCCCTTTATCAACTGGGCCAAAGCTTCTGGAATGAAGATGAAATCGTATATAGATATTTTCAATCTCATAATTTCTTTTTAGATGCAAATGGAAAAATGGAAATGGGTGAGGGGTTATACCGGTAGATATCAAGTAAGTAATCACGGTAGGATGAGATCATGGATTGCTGGTTCGCAGTGGGGGACTGTGAAATTAGCAAAACCAAAACCTTTGAAGTTAATATTAAAACCTGATGGGTACTTGTGTTGCACGTTGCATAAAAATCATATTCAACGGCCAACTTTAATTCATAGACTTGTGGCTAACGCATTTATTAAAAGAGCACGTGGTAAGAAATTCATTAACCATAAAGATGGGAATAAAGCCAACAACTTCTATAAAAATTTAGAGCGATGCACTTCAACCGAGAATAACCATCACGCATTGAAAACCGGTTTAGCTCGCAGAGCAGTAGGATCTGCCTGTGCAACTTCCGCTTTAAACGAAAAACAGGTTAAAAATATATTAAAATCCCCTCTTGGTCCAAGGGAACTTGGTAGATTATATAATGTATCGCATTCATCAATTTGTAACATCAGGTTAGGTAAAACCTGGAACTGCCTTACAGGATATCCTTGTACAAGAAAAAGAATATGTTTAAGTTAAGTATTCTCATACCCACCATCGAAGGCAGAGAGGCCTCATTCAATGAATTGTATATGCAAATCCAAAATGCAATATGGTATTTTGGTCTCACGGCCTCCGTTGAAGTGCTTTATTTGAAAGATGATAAGGAGATAACAATCGGAGAAAAAAGAGAGAAGCTGTATGCCATGGCGAGTGGTGAATATGCCTGGCAAATAGATGATGATGACAGCATTCCCTGGGAAGCTATTCCGAAAATATTAGAGGCCATTGAGATCGCGCCAGCTGATTGCATCACTTTTGAAGAAGCATGTACGATTGACGGGGTGCAGTCGCGCAGTAATTTCAGTATTCATTATCCGGACTGGGCAGATAATGTATTTGGCTATGATCATGTGCGAACTCCTTTCTTTAAGACACCTATTCTGACTAGTATCTGTAGGCAGGTGCCCGTGCCGCATGTGCGATTTGGTGAAGATCATTTATGGGCACAGGCTATTAAATCGCTTTTAAAATCTGAGACGCACATCCCGCTACCGCTGTACCATTACAACCACACCTCCAGCCCACACAACGAACGTTACGGCATCACAGAATAAATATTACAAGTTCATAAAAAATCTGAACTACTATTCAAAAACTTTCGTATAATTGTATGGAGTTACAAAACAAACCCCTGATCATTAGTGCTGGCATCGGCGGATGGTATGCCAAAGGAATTGACCGGCTAGAACGGTCCCTGATCTATCATGGCTATCCCGGCGATATGCTCTTCTGGAGGGATGAATATCCTCCAGGCTGTCCGTCCCTTACAGATAACCCATATGCTTTTAAGCCGTATGCTTTCGCAGAAGCCTTTCGGCGTGGTTACAAAGTTGTCCTCTGGCTCGACGCGAGCTTCTGGGCGATCACTAATCCTATGCCCGTCTTTGACTACATACAGGAGCATGGCTTGTATTTTTTCAAGTCAGGCTATTCGTTGGCACAGACAGCGACGGATAAGTTATTGGCTTTCGCTGAATATGAAAGAGAGGATTTGATAGAAGTACCGGAATTCGCAACCGGTGCAGTAGGCGTCAACTTTGATAATCCATATGGTAATCAATTTTGCAGCATGTGGATGGAGTATTGCAAAGAAGGCTTATTCGCGGGACATCGTGCGCATAATATCGAAGATAGTGCTCATCCGTTATTCCTACATGCGCGGCAGGATCAGAGTGCAGCCAGTGTGATCCTGCATATGATGGAGATCAAGACAGCTGGCGAGGATAGAGATTTTGTGGCTTACTATGGTACGCCATATAATGCGCAGCAATGTTTATTTTTTATTAATGGAATATAAGGAAGGCATATTCACCATGGGCCAATGTGGCATCATCATTACCAAAGAATTGGGCAAATGGCATCTTTCTATTAGCAGGACTGACAGGAGTCCTTCTTACGATGAGATTAAGAATGCTCGATATGCATTGTTACCTGACGACATCACCATGGCGCAACTATTTCCGCCTACCAAAGAATTTGTTAATATCCATCCCTATTGCCATCACCTTTTTGAAATTGAAAACGATAACCCTTCGCATGAATCAAACCGTAGTTAAAAGTAATGAATTTATTCTCCGCGTTATCGATGAAGGAGAGAGCATTCGCTATGAGCTGGCGAATCCCCATACCCGTCCTGGTAGTGACGGTGAATTCAGCGCAAGGGCTTTCACAGCAGCTTATGCCTTAATTGCCTTGGCAGGTAAAATCAAACGCATTAAAAAACCTATCGAAGATGATGAAAGCGATCCTGAGCTGCACGGCGGATGATCTGTATAGTTTCAATCTCCCTTTTGCGGTCTACAGCTGGTACAAGCTGGGGATTGATTGTATTGTATTTGTGCCGGTTGATGAATACAATGCAACAGATGGCGCAGTCTTGCGCCTGGGTTGGGCAATGGGTTGGTGCAGCATGATAGCGCCCAATACGCAATTTAAAAGATTCATTGCGCCTGCTGACAAGGTGGCCACTTACGCCCAATGCGCCCGACTGTATGCCGCCGCCATTCCTGACCTGGATGCAGACATCCTGATCACCAGCGATGCGGATATGTGTGTTTTTGACCATGGCTATTGGGATGAATTCGATTATGATGCCTGGGTAAATATCATCGGTGCTGATCTCGTGCCTGAAGGACAACTGCCGATGTGCTATATCGCAGCGCCGGTTGTTGGATGGCGCCATCTGATGAAGATCAACGGGAGGGGTTACCAGGATTGCCTGGATGATCTCCTGGGAAGCATAAAGGCAGAACATTTTAGGGGCAACTATTGGGGGAAAGACCAGGAGACGGCGTGGAGGCAAATTATCCTGGGCGATTTGCCTATTCAAACGCATCACCGTGCCCAGCGGGGCACCCAATTCGCTACCCGCCGCGCTGATCGGGATGGCTGGCAGGTGACACCGGATATTATAGATGCGCACCTCCCGCGTCCCGGACACACCGATGAAAACTTTGCCAAGATATTTTGGCTGTTCGAGGAAATGTATCCAGAAGAAGATCACATGTGGATGGAGCGCTACCGCGATGAATATCTGGAGCTGATGAAATGATTGCGCGAAGGGTATAGCCTCTTTGACACTTTCGTCGGAGCTGGCTCCGTTTTGTTTATGCGCGACTGGACGGCTCTCCGTCCGGCCACCGAAATCCCTGGTGGTCTATTTTGAAAATTATGTGCGATGCCTACCATAGCAGAAGTTGAACAAGCGCTCACATTGCTGAGCGAAAAGATTGATGAGATTATAGCGCGTATACACGCTGGCTATTTGGTATTGGAAGAAATGAAAAAACAGATGGAGATGATGAGGGAGAAGCTCAAAGAGCTGAAGATTATAAAAACAAATATTGAAAACCAAAATCAACACAAATCATGAAACTCTATCAATTCGCTATTATTTGGGAGCCCACCGAAAAGCAGATCAAAGATGAAGGTGCTAAGGCTAAGATCATCCAGGAAATTCGTTCTATCATGGCGAAGGATGAGCAATCTGTCCTCATGACCGCTGCTACACAGATCCCCCAGGAGTACCGGGAACAAGTTGATCAAATCAAAATTCCGGTGCGCCCTTTTTAGCACGGGAGGTCGGTCTAGCTGAATTGGTGCAGGGTGCTGTTAACCGATCAGCCAAGGCGCTCCCTAAAGCCGCGAACCTCGTTATGTCTGCCTTTAACGAAGAACTTTCTCATCCTACAGCCACCTATTACAGTGCTTCAAATATTCAATAATGCCACTCCCCCCTCCCAATGATACGCAATACATAGATGAGCACTGTGGGCTCGTCTATCCCTGGTTTTCAAAGCCTTTCCTGGATTTGCTCAGCACCTGGGAACTGAAAGATAAGCGCGTGTTTGAATACGGAGGGGGGCATAGTACAGACTGGTGGGAGCACTACGCAAAAGAAGTATGCACCGTGGAGTGCGATGCTTTATGGATTTTATATATGACTGATATCGCCCGTAAAGGGCGGCTGATTCATCGACCGGTGATTGATGGGGAAGTAGAGCTGAAGAGTAGGTATGTGAACGCCATTTACGAGTTCGATGGAGAGTTCGATATCATCGTGATCGACGGCTCTTATAGGGATGAATGTATCGCAGCTGCGCTGACGAAGATCAAGGATGGGGGCAATATTATCTGTGATAATTGGGATCAAGAAAGTGTTTGGGATAGCATTATGGGAGGGAGGTTGTTAGATCCTTGGAAGGCAAATCTATACATCGAACCCAGCCGTGCAGGAGATGCACGACCTTGGAAAACCGGATTCTGGCAGATATACAAAGATGAGAACAAGTTACTGGGCACGCATTTCTATAGCGCCAACTTCTTTTCTGTGCGGGATGCCTATGAATCCCATCGGCCTATGCTATGGATGGCGCTGGAGCACATCAAGCCGGGACTGGTGGTTGAGTTTGGTTGTGGGTATGGGAGTACGCCGCTGTTGGCAAGGTATTGTGAGATGCAGGATAGAAAGTTTATCAGTTTCGAAAGCAACGGCGAATGGGCCGATAAGTTTCCCACCTTGACCGGCTGGGTGACCTCTTATCTTTCGCTGCCTCCACAAATTGCTGCCCACAAAGCCGCCATCTTATTTATCGATAGTGCTCCAGGGGAAGAACGCGCCAAACTGTTGAAGCTCTATGCCAACGAAGCCACCGTCCTCATCGTACACGACACCGAGCCCGAAGCGGAGTACGTTTATCACCTCCAGGACGCACTTAACAGCTTCAAATACCGGTGCGATCTGCTGATCGATGGTTATCCTCAGACGACTGCTGTGAGCAACGTATATGACTTCGAACGTTGGAAGGGCGTCACCCTGGGGAAATTCAAATTTGTATGAGGTATGCTTATTTCTATATGTTTCTCGCGGGGCTAATGCTAACTTTTTCAGTTATCAATATAATTCGAGATGCATCTTGGATATTGCGTTTCTGCACTGGATTTTGTTTTGGATATTTTTTATCAAGCGCCATACTGAAATATCGTGATTACCGTCGTCAACAAAAAGACCCACATTAGAACACCGATGGACTTTTACATCGGCAGGGGCTCGCCCCTCGGCAATCCTTATACCCACATTAAGAATCGCATGACGCTGGCGCAATATTATACCGCGACGGCCTGGCAAGCCATCGAAAAATACAAGGCATGGCTCCTGACGCAGCTGTTGGATAAGCAGAGCGCCGCCTATATCGAGTTCCATCGGCTCGTGAAGATCGCCCAATCCCATGACATCTATCTTGTGTGCTATTGCGCCCCACGTCCTTGCCATGGTGACTTCATCAAAAAACTGATTGAAAATCTTTTATTCCCCACCGATGATACCCATCATGATCCTACATGACCCCCGCCTCCCTGACCACTATTGGGAGCGCTGCGTACGCGAGCTGGCGCGCCAGGGCATCGCCAACTATCAAATCCAGTTCCCTGTGCCATGCCCCGGAGAATGGCCTGTAGAACGTTGTATCAATGCCTCCCACAAGAACCTGGTTGCCTTGGCCAAGTTCCATAACCTCCCGGAGGCCTGCATCATGGAGAGCGATGTGTGGTTCCCGGCTGCGGATGGGTGGGCGTATTTTTTGCGGAACAAGCCAGAAGAGTTTGATTTGTATTTGGCAGGGACGTATGGGGCATTCAATAAAAATGGTTACGTTCCTTGGGGTGATCCCTATTACATGGTGGATCGCCCTTCCGGCTTCCATTGCTATATCATTCACTCCCGATACTACGATCAATTCCTGGCCACGCCCGATGAGCTGCACATCGATGATGCACAGACCAAGGGCGTTTATAAAGTCTGCTTTCCTTTCGCCGCGCTCCAGCACAAAGGCTGGAGCGCCAACAGCAAAAAAGAGGTGGATTATAATGGAGATTTACTAACTTGGCACAAAAATTATGTCTATGGTTGGTAAACTACTACTCATGCTGCTGCTGCCAATGGCCGCGTCAGCACAGCCGAATGGCCCCGCTATTGCAAAGGACTTCGATTACACCTTCTACACCCTGCACTCGGGGATACCGCAGGGGGATAAAGCCTTGCAATTATTACTTCCACGAAAGATAAAGAAGGAGGGGAACAAATTGTACCTCATGTCCCTAAACGATCTTACACTGGTGTCGGAGTTCACCATTGAATTTATGGGCATGCAAGCCGACAAGCCTACCGAGCTGGTTTACCAAAGCGATAAAATAATCATTCGTGTAAGTCCACTTTATGGCTGGATTCAAATCAACAAATCTATCTGGTATTGAATGCTAAGGACCGGCTTTTCGCCGGTCCTTCTTCAATAAATCCCCCGGACTGATCGCCGCCATCAAGTTGACGCACCTAACCAGGGAGACTACTTCATCCCGCTTCAATCGATAGGTATGCTTCAGCCAGCCTGTTTCCGTCGTTTTCGCCTCTCCCTTCTCTATAAGGCCTGCCTCTTTCAAAATTTGTAAATGATTCCATAACCGTGAATGGCTTATTTTTTTCATCCGAATGCGAATCTCCCTGGCGTTCATCGATGTTTGCTTTTCCAACGCTTCAATGATCGCAATGCGATCTCTGTTGTTCAAGGCGCCGAGGACGATCACCGCCCTTCCTAGCACCTTGACATTGATATCTGGTTGCATTTTGCAATTTTATGGTTAAATAATTAGCCTTTCTCTTTATGCATCTCTTGCAGCGTACGCTCCATCTCCTCTCGTTTCATGATCAATAGGAGCGCATCGCGCTTCGAATAATTAAGGAGCCAATGAAATATCTTTTCTGAACTTGGTTTTCGTAGTTCCTCCTCTGTAATGTAGCTTACTTCATCCAGCAAAGTTGTATCAGTTTTGGATAAAGTAGTGTTTATAAACGTACGCTCTTTCTCTCTTTTTCCTTTTTTTGAAGTAGCCATATGTGTGTGTTTTTAAATGTGATCTAACTATTATTTAATAGCCCCTGCACCCCACATCGAAGGGTAGCCTCCCGGCAGACCGTGCAGGGGTGGGTGTTACTTTTTACGGGGATATATTGGATTTAACTCCAACCGCTTGAAAAAATCGAATACATCGCTTTCATATCGCTGCCTGAAGATCACGCAATACCTGGGCTCCGAATAATCCATATCGATTTCTATGCGATGGATGATCTGCTTCTCTTCATCGAATAACCGTTTATAGATCAGCTCGTTTACTGTCATCACCTTAATGGTATTCTTTTTCCATACCATGTGTGTTTCATCACAGATGAGAGAATCCTTCACTCTCTCTTTATCTTGCGCCTTCGTGGCGACGGCAGCTGTCAATAACAGTGCCAATAGGATGTACCTTTTCATGTTGCACAAATTTAGTTGAGATAATAAAGATGCAGGTAATGTCTAAAGTCAGCATGATGGCCAGCAGCACCAGCCACCCATCTGACCACTTAACGGGTTTCATGGGATTATCTTGAAGATCCATAGCCTGAAAATCCCCTGCTCATGCCGCACCCTCCTCGTGATGGGCTGCAACTGAATAATACCGCTGACAGGGCTACGCCCCCGATGAACCATTTTAAACGTTTCATAATTCGCAATTTGATGAGTGCCTACACTCCCAGTCCATGGGTAACAGTGAAGTGGTGCAGGCATGGTGGTTATTTGTTTTTTACATACTGCACCATCTCGGCGACTTTGTTGAAGCGGATGTGATTGCCCTGTAGTTTTTCGATGGTGTTTTCTATAAGGTCATATACTTGGCTTTTCTCTGCCATAGTAATTCTCTCCAGTATGTATTCATCGTTAAGCGGCGCATAGCTTCCTAGAAGGCTATCGTCAGCATCTTTAATGGCGTCCATTACAATCTTTACGATGATCAGGTTCGCCAGTAGCTTGATTTGTCCTTTATTCATGGTGGGTTGTTTTGATTTAAGACTTTCTCGCGTATTCAATGATCTCTTTAACAGTTCCGCAGCGTACATCTTTGCCCAGCAGGTCCTGGCTGATGTCCGTTAGCTCATCATCGATGGCTTTTAACTCAGGGCGCGTAAGCCGTTTTTCCGCCCGCTCGATGAACAACTCAGACGGCTCATCATCTACTGCTTTATCCAGGAAATAAACGGCTAAAAGTCTGGCAGCAATTTTGATTTGTTTTTTGTTCATTATCGTTGATTTGGTTATCGTAACTCAGCGCTATCAAAATGATATACGCTATCATAAAAATGCAGACTGTCTCTTACAGAGTACACGTAGTAGGCGGCGATGATGCTGTCTCCCTGATAATTTACATAGCGCATGGCTATAGTACAATCCGTACCGGTGTGGTTAAATAATACACGCGCTGTTTTGC
>Ga0137394_10001218_pt1 | contig 18576 bp, 14 predicted proteins | sample czobulk116metaG_FD_108278 | JGI IMG/M metagenome (GOLD analysis project Ga0137394, IMG submission 108278) | Vadose zone soil microbial communities from Angelo Coast Range Reserve, California, USA - czobulk1.16 metaG | ecosystem: Environmental > Terrestrial > Soil > Vadose zone | place: USA...
CAGCACCGAGCCACGCCAGAATCCCGTCGCCTTCCCACCCCCACGGAATCACATTCTCCCGCGTCAGGTTCGCCGAAAGATACCATCCATATTCTCGCGCGAACTTCTCGATCCCTCGATGCAGCCGGTAATCGTACCAGCCCAGCGCCAGCAGCACTCGTCTCTGGTCCCGTCTCATGGCCTGCATGCCTCTTCGAACTCCCGCAGCATCGCCTCCACTCCTCCCACCGCTTTCAACAGCGAAGTCCCGACCAGAATGGCATCGTATCCAAGCTTTATCACTTCCGGCACTTGAGCCGGCCCCACGCCGCTCTCCGCGATCTTGATCGCCCGCTCCGGCACGTAACGCACCAACTCGAACGTATCAAGCTCGACGCTCAAGTCTGCCCCTTTGCGGGAATCCGAAAATACTTTCGTCGATGCTTTAAACTTGCGGCTGTTGATTCCATAAAGCACCGCTCCCTCCGGAATGTTTTCGATTTCTTCTTTCGTATGCGCTTCGAATAAAACGTCCAACCCGACCTCGCGCGATAATTCAAAAAGCCTCTTCATTTCGTCCCGCTCCAAAACATTGGCCATCAGCAGCAATGCGTCGGCCCCGAAAGCCCGCGCTTCATAGACCTGATACTCATCAAAAATGAAATCCTTGCGCAGAATGGGTTTGGAAATGGCCGCCCGCATCCTTTGCAGCTCCCCGATGCTCATTCCGAAATCAGTCGCGTTCGTCAGCACCGATACTGCCTTGACGACCGGGCTCCTGGCGTAAGCGGCGGGTGCGCGTTCGACATTTTCGGCTCGCATTTCTCCTCCGCTGGGTGATTTACGCTTGATCTCGGCTATCAGGCCAAACCCGTTCCGCAAAGCCGCGCTGAACGAGCGCACGGCGGGACTATCCGCGATCATGGCTTTGATCCCCTTGAGATCGCGCAACTGCCTGGCCTGAGCCAATTCCTGCTCCTTGCGCGCCACGATCTCATGCAGAAACGCCATGCTGGTGCTCTTAGCTAAACAAACCTGCGTCAGCGGGTCAACACACTGCCTGGCCCGGCTCGGACCGGTCTGACTGGTCCGATCAGTCTGAGTCTGATATGGCTGCATGTGCCCCCAAACGCACATTTCCCCTCGGCTGACAACGTTCGTACTATCAGTAACAATGCTGATAACGATTGCATTGAGAAGTTAAATTCATAGCCTGATTGTCTGGATAGATGCGACAATTTCTAACTATCGCCGCCAACGCCTTCATGGAATTGGTCCGGCAGCCTGTGTTCCTGCTGCTCATGACGACTTCCGTCGTTTTCGAGATTTTTTTGGCGACTCCTTATTACTTCGCTTTCGGTGACGAGCCGAAATTGGTGAAAAACAGCACGCTGGCTACCATGCTGTTGGCCGGATTATTCGGCGCCGTGCTCTCAGCTTCGTCGTCGCTGGCGCGCGAAATACGGGCGGGAACGGTGCTGGCCGTGCTGTCCAAGCCCGTGGGCCGAGCGCAATTCCTACTGGCAAAGTATGCCGGGCTGGTGGTCGCTCTGGGGGTGCTGGCTTATGTGAACCTGATCGGCGCTTTGCTCGCCAGCCGAATGGCGTTCGATGCGTATGGTTCCGCGGACATGTTCGCGGTCGGCATTTTTGCCGGCGCACTCGTGCTGGCGTATTTGATGGGCGGATTCAGCAATTTTTTCCTGCGCCGGCCTTTCGTGTCGGACGCTGTCTTCAGCGTGGTGATCATGGTAACGGTGGCGTTCGTGATTATCAATTTTTACACGAAGGACGGCAAAACGCAGGAATTTGCCAAGGGCGTGGATTGGGGCCTGATTCCAGCCGGGGTGCTGATCCTGTTCGCGTTGTGGATTTTGGCAGGGCTGGCGCTGGCGTGCTCGACGCGATTCGATGTGATCCCCACTTTGGCGATCTGTTCCGCATTTTTCCTCCTGGGACTGCCCTCGGACTACCTGTTCGGCACCCGGGCCGAGCACGGCTCATGGTGGGCATCCGTGCTTTACACCCTTACGCCGAATTGGCAGCTTTTCTGGCTCGCTGACGCGGTAGAAATGGGCAAGAGCGCGTTCTACTGGGGCTACCTAGGGAAAGCTTTCTTATATGTGGTCGGTTACGTCGGCGCAGCGTTGGCAGTGGCCGTGGTCCTTTTCGAAGAGCGTGAGTTGAGTTGATGCGTGCTGCGTATTGAACACCCGGCTAATTGGTGTCCGGTCTAACTGATTGAAAATTTGTTCGCTTGAATAGAAGAAACATACAAAAGAACGGATTGTTGAACCTGCTGGCTTTGCTGCTGGTGGGCGTAGCCGGCTTTGCCGTGGCTCGGACCAGCAACGCGCTGGCTGGGTTGGCAAGCCTTTGGTTTATCGCGGTTGCCTTCCTGATCACCCTGGTGAGCTGGTTCCAGATGCGCCTCGAAGAGCGGGAGCGGCAGGAACGGCTCGAGTTGGAAGGCCTGGCCAAGGGACATGCCGGCGCCGCCATGTTCGAGACGCGCGAGGCGGAGCTATTTCCGGTGCGGCGGTCGAGGGAGCAGTTCGAGCGATTCTTCGTCCCCATCTTTACGGTCCTGCTCGCGCTGGCGCAATTGGGAGGCGCGTACGTTCTGTTTCGCTGGTTGAAGGCGAGCAGCCTGGCGGTGGAACTGAAAGAGCCGAGCATGGCGTTGTCCCTGTTCGCGCTGTTCGGTCTGATTCTGTTTTTGCTGGGGAAGTTTTCGTCCACGATTGCGCGGCTGGAGGATCATCGCCTGTTGCGGCCGGGGGCCAGCTATATGCTTTTATGCGCGTATCTGTGCGCGGGAGTGGCCGTCGGCATCATCCTGGTGCAGATGAATTTGGCCAAGGCAGACCTGGTGGTCGGCTATGTCTTTTGCGGATTGCTGGCGCTGGTCGGGTTCGAGACGGTGATCAATCTGCTCCTGGAGCTGTACCGGCCTCGGGTGCGGGGCAAAGTCGGAAGGCCGCTATACGAGAGCCGATTGGTCGGCGTTATGGCGCATCCGGAGGGCCTGGTCACGACCGCGGCGCAGGCCTTGGATTATCAGTTCGGCTTCAAGGTTTCGGAGACGTGGTTTTATCGGTTGTTCGTCGAGAAGGCGCTGGCCTTGTTGATTCTTCTCCAGCTCGCCGCCCTGCTGCTTTCGACCATGGTGGTCATCATCGAACCCGGAGAACAGGGATTGCTCGAGCGATTCGGCAGGCCGGTGGACGGAAGAACATTGCTGAATCCAGGTCTGCATATCGTCTGCCCATGGCCGGTTGATAAAGTGCGCCGTTATCAAACCGAGCGCATTCAGAGTTTTGAGATCGGGACGCCCGAAGGAAACCTGCCTGAGACCAACGCGGTGCTCTGGACTACCGTGCACAACATCGAGACAAATTTCCTCGTGGCCAATCGCATGCAGTGGACGACGGAAGCCACGACGACCAATGCCGCCGGGGAAGTTTCCAATAAGCAACCGCCGCCCATCAGCCTGATCACGGGCAGCATACCGATTCAATTTCAAATCAGCGATTTGATGGCATGGGAGTATAACAATGAGGATTCGCAATCATTGCTGGAGGATCTGGCGTACCGCGAGGTGGTGCGTTTCCTGGCCGGCGTGGACATGAACGAGATCATGTCTTATGGGCGCGGCGAGGCGGCGGAACAGTTGCGCGCCAGTGTGCAGAAAGCAGCGGACGAGCATAAACTCGGCGCGCGCGTGCTCGTGGTGGGTTTGCAGGACTTGCATCCGCCAGTCAAGGTCGCTCCTGATTATGAAAAAGTTGTCGGCGCGACTCATACCAGACAAGCCAGGATCCTGGCGGCACGGGCCGACCAGATAAAAACCAACGCGCTGGCCGAGGCGCAGGCGACCAATGTCATCAACGTCGCCAGCGCCGATGCCGTGCGGACGGCGGTGGACTCGGCAGCAAAGGCTGCGTTATTCACGAATCAAATCGCGGCGTTCGAGGCCGCGCCGTCGGTTTATGCCCAACGCCTTTATTTGCAGAGCCTCGTCCGTTCGACCGCCGGAGCGCGGAAATACGTTCTGCTGACCACAAATTCGCATGATGTTTTGCAGTTCGATCTGCAGGAGAAGATTCGCACCGACATTTTGAATGATGTGCTGGTGGCGCCGAAAAATAAATGATCTCCCTAGCTGAGGAAAATTACGATTAAGAACAAGACCACGATTAAGAGAAAAGCATGAGACGGAATCCGCTTATTTTAGTTATTGGGATAGTGCTGGTGATTATTTTTGGCCTGTTGCTGTTCACGTTTCAGGTCAGAAAAACGGAGGTCGTGCTGGTGACGACTTTCGGCAAACCGAAGAAGCCCATCACCGAACCCGGAATCTATCTGCGCTGGCCCTGGGGAATTCAAATGGTGCATCGGTTCGATCAACGCGTTCAGAATTTTGAAGACCAATTAACGCAAGGCCTGACGCGCGACGGCAAAAACCTGCTCGCGTCGGTGTACGTCGGCTGGAAAATAAGCGATCCGTCGCAATTCTTCGCCAAATTCGGCGGCGGCGATGCCATACCGGAAGCTGAGACGCATTTGAGACAGGTCCTCGGAGGCGCCAAGAGCGCCATTGTCGGAAAGCATCCGCTGACGGATTTCGTTTCAGCCACCGATCAGGGCACGAATTATCTCAGCATCGAGAGCGAGATATTGGCTGCGGTTCAGTCGCAAGTGAAGGCGAGCGGATATGGATTGGATATCAAATTTTTAGGAATCAAGCGGCTGGCCATTCCCGAACAGGTGACGCAGCAGGTCTTTGATGAGATGAGCAAAGAGCGGCAGGTCCTGGTAAAGGCTTCGGAGGCGGAAGGCGATGCCGAGGCCAGCAAGATCAAGTCGCAAGCGGAACGCGCGGCTGCCGAGATGCTCGCCAAAGCCGAGGGCAAGGCGACAGAGATTCGCGGAGAAGCACAAGCCGAAGCGGCGAAATATCTGCCAATCTTCCGGCGGGATCCTGAGCTGGCGAGCTTGATTTTCCGATTGAACGCGCTCGAAGGCACGCTCAAGGATAGGTCCATTCTGATCTTCGACCGTCGCACGCCGCCATTTGATTTGTTCCGCGAAAACTTCAGCACCATGGGCGCAGCAACCAATCGCGACGGGAAGGCGAGCGCCGGCGGCAAGTGAAGTGGGAATTGTGAGGAAGACGAAGAATTAAAAGAGAATGGCTGAGAAAGAACAAATAGAGAGACCGGTCGATAGCGGGTCGCAGGCGCTTTCCGAAGCGTTGCGAAGCAGCTTTGCACTGGTGAAGTTTGTCATGGTCTTGCTGGTGATCATCTTTCTTGGCTCGGGCATTTTCCAGGTAAAGGAGGGCGAACGGGCCATTTTGCTGCGATTTGGCAAGCCGGTGGGGACCGGAGAAGCCGCGTTGCTGAAGCCGGGACTCCATTTCTCGCTGCCCTATCCCATTGACGATCATGAAAAGGTTTCGGTCACCGGGATTCAAAAAGTTACCTCGACCACCGGCTGGTACGCCACCACACGGGCGCAACGCGCTGCCGGCATCGAGCCGCCACCCGGGGGCACATTGAACCCGGCGAACGATGGCTACATCCTGACGGCGGATGAAAATATCGCGCATGCGGAAGCGACGCTGACCTATCGCATCAACGACCCGGTCGGATATACCTTCGATTTCGTCAATGCTTCGAATGCGGTGCAGGCCGCGCTGGATGACGCGCTGCTGTTTACCGCGGCGCACTACAAGGTGGACGATATTTTGCGCCGGGACCGAATCGGCTTCCGCGAAGCGGTGCGCGCGCGAGTAACGGATTTGGTGCAACAGCGAAATCTGGGGATCATCGTCGAGCAATGCGCGGTCGAGAGCATTGCACCCCGCCAATTGAAAGATGCTTTCAACGAAGTGCTCAAAGCGGAACTGAATCGAAACATTGCGCTCAACGATGCCCGCACCGTTGCCAATCAGGTGACGAACAAAGCGGGGGCGGATGCCCAGGGCCGAATCAACCTGGCGGAGACGGAAAAGGCGCAGTTGGTCGCCGAAATCTCGAGTCGCGCCAGGCAGTTCAGCGAGTTGCTGCCGAGGTACCGCGAAAACCCCTCGCTGTTCACTCAGCAGCTATTGACCGAGACCCTCGGACGAGTCCTGATGAATGTGCAGGACAAGATTCTGGTGCCCGAGAGCGGGGATGGTCAGAACCTCCAATTATGGTATAATTTAAATCGCGAGTTGCCGAAGCCGAACCCGGAGGCCCCGAAGTAAGCACGATCGACGAACGACCAATCGCGAAACAATAGTCTTTAGCCGCGAAGAACACAAAGAACGCAGAAATATGCAAGTAACATCACTTTTGAGCAGGAAAGAGCTGGCCCATGAGCATGACAACGGCGATTCGTGCGGGTGCGGGCACGAGCACGCGCCGGTGCGTTGGTGGCAGACGCTGGTGGGAATCGTTTTCGTGGTCAATGCCTTCGTCGTGGATTGGTTTTTCGAAAAAGGAACGCTCGTCGCCAGCGGAAGCGCCCTGATTGGATCAGTAATATTGGGTTTGCCAATCGTGGCCACAGCCATTCGGGATTTGAGGAAGGGCATCCTGAGCATCAACGAACTCGTGGCCATTGCCGTGCTGGCAGCGTTTGCGTCGGGAGATTACAAAACGGCTGGCGTCGTCGCGTTCTTCATGCTCATGGGCGAGATCATCGAGACGCGCACGGCTGAGGGAGCCCGCGCTTCCATTGAATCTTTGATCAAGCTGACGCCCACCAAGGCACGAAGAATCACCAAAGATGGCGAAGAGGAAGTTGCCGCCAAAGACCTGGCCATCGGCGATGTCATTCGAATTCGTCCTGGCGACAACGTTGCCGCCGACGGCGTTATTCTAAACGGCCAGGGCTCGTTCAATCAGGCAACAATTACGGGTGAATCACTGCCCGTGGACAAAAAGCCCGGCGATGAGGTGTTTGCCGGCACGCAAAATCTCACAGGCGTGCTCGAAGTGAAGGTCAGTCGCGCCGGGGAGGACACCACCCTGGGTCGCGTGCGCGAATTGATCCTGGCGGCGGAGAAAACCCGGCTGCCGATCATGAAAATTGTGGACCAGTACATGGGCTTCTATACGCCGCTCGTCCTGGTGATTGCGGCGCTGGTCTGGGCATTTACTCGAAGCCTCAACAACGTGATCTCGGTGATCATTTTCAGTTGCCCCTGCGCTTTTATTTTGGCCACACCCACCGCCATGGTCGCGGCGCTTTCGGCCGCAGCCCGGCTGGGCATTCTGATCAAGAACGTCGCGGATATCGAATTGGCCGCAAAGATCAACGCCTTCGTTTTCGACAAGACCGGAACGCTCACGACCGGTGTGCTGGCCGTAAGCCGATTGATGCCGCTCGATGGAGTCACCCCCGCAGAGCTTCTGAAAGTCGCGGCCTCCGCGGAAAAATATAGCAATCACCCGACCGCCAAGGCCTTGGGCCAGTTGGCGGGAGAAGCGGGGGTCGCGCTCGCGGAGCCAAAGGATTTCGTCGAGACAGCCGGGCGCGGCGTGAAGGCGGATGTTGCCGGAGCAAACGTCCTGGTCGGCCGCGCGCAGTGGCTCAAAGACAATGGCGTAAAGGAAGATTTCATGAAATCCGTGGATCTGAATGAGGCCGAAGGTTGGAGTCTTATTTTCGTTGCCCGCGACGGCAAGTGCATTGGCTGGGTCGGGTTGCAGGATCAAACGCGCAGCGATGCTAAAGTCTCTTTGGCCGAGCTTAAGGAAAGCGGCGTGCAGCGCATCGCGATGATTTCCGGCGACCGCCAGCCGGTGGCAACGCGCGTCGCCGCGGAAATCGGCTGCGAAGAAGCCAAAGGCGAATGTCTGCCGCAAACGAAAGTGGATTTCGTCCGCGGCGTCCGGGAGAAAGGTTATCGCGTGGCGGTAGTCGGCGATGGCGTGAATGACGCCCCGGCGCTCGCTGCCGGAGATATTGGAATCGCCATGGGCGCAGCCGGAAGTGAAGTGGCCATTCATAGCGCAACGATAGCACTCATGAACAACGATTTGCGGCGTCTGCCCTTCCTCGTGAATCTGTCCCGAAGCACGCGTTCGGTGATCAATCAGAATTTTCTATTCGGCGTGCTCTTCATCATCTGCGGCATGACGCTCTCAGCCCTCGGGAAAGTCCCGCCGGTATGGGCTGCGGCAATGCATACCGTCGGCTCGTTGCTGGTGGTCTTCAATAGCGCGCGACTCGTCAGGAAAGGCGAGGAACTGGAGCATTATCATCCGGAAGCAACCGGGACCGCCAGGCCCACGAGCACGGCAACTCCGGCGTTGGAGCCGAAGATGGCGTGAAAGAGAAATCCGAATGACGAACGACGAAATCCGATAGAAATTCGAATGACGAAGTTCGAATGGTGAAAGCGACTTTGATGTCGGCTGAACACGCGAGAATTCCGGCCGACGTCGCCTGATGCGAAACTATGAGTGCTACAGCCGTAATTGAACAAATAGAAAAGCGGGCGCCGGCTGACACGAAGCAAACTTCGGAGGTCGTCGTCTCCGTTCGGGGCCTCACGAAAGTATTCAAGGACTTTTGGAACCGGCCCAAGGCGCGGGCAGTGGATAATGTGGATTTTGAGGTGCGAAAGGGAGAAGTGTTTGGGTTGCTTGGGCCGAATGGGTCAGGGAAATCCACAACCGTGAAGCTTATCCTCGGCCTGTTGTATCCGACCAAAGGCCACATCGAAGTGTTCGATCATTCGCCCCGACACGTGGCCACAAAGGCGAGGATCGGTTACCTGCCGGAAGAATCGTACTTGTATCGCTATCTGAATTCGCGCGAGACGTTGGACTTTTTTGGAAATCTTTTTGAACTGCCCAAAGCGGACCGGGAGAACCGGGCAGAGCAATTGCTGGAAATGGTCGGGCTAAGCCAGACGCAGTTGCGCGCTGTCGGTGAATTCTCCAAGGGCATGCAGCGCCGCATCGGGTTGGCACAGGCGCTCATCAATGATCCCGATCTGGTAATCCTCGATGAACCCACCTCGGGCCTGGACCCGATCGGCTGTCGCGAGGTGAAGGATTTAATTCTGGCTCTGGCGCGGCGCGGCAAAACCGTCATTCTAAGCAGTCATTTGCTGTCAGATGTGGAGGACGTATGCGACCGCGTCGTGATTTATTACGGCGGCCGGATTCAGGCGATGGGCCAGTTGAAGGATTTGCTGGCTCGGCCAGACGCGATTCGGATCACGTCGCCAGCCTTGCCGCGCGAGACCATGGAACGCGTGCTGGAACTCATTCGCAAGGACGTAGCCGATGATAAAGTCCGCGTCGAAACGCCGACGCAAAATCTGGAAAACTACTTTTTGGAAGTGGTGCGAAAAGCGCGACAGGCTGCAGCCGAGACGTCTGGCGCGACCTCTGGCGCAACCGTGGCAGCGTATTTGCGGGGCGATGGAGAAACGAAGCCGTCTGGCGAGAAGATTCTGGAAAGATTGACGATGCCGGCGGCCTCGCCCATTGCGCAAAAACCTGAGCCGGCGCTAGCGGAGACGGTGGATCAAAGCAGGCTCGAAGCGCTAACGAAGGCCCCTGAGACCACACCTGCCGTGACAAAGCCGAAAGCGGAGAAGCCCGAGGAATTGGAAAAAGCCAACGAGAAGCTCGCCGGCCTGGTGAAGCCCAAGGAGTGACGTGTACGCGCAGCTCGCAAGATTGGGGTACAAAATCGGCATTGGATTTGGAATCTTTGGCGCGCTCGCGCGCTGGATTTTCGGACAGCAGATTGCGGCGATCATCGGATTGACCTGGAAGGCGGCCTTCCGGTTCCGATTGTTTATAGTCGTAGCGGCATTGCTGCTGGCCGCGGTGGTTGGTTTGCCGATCCTGATCAAGGATGATGGCACCGCTCGAGGGTTTACACAGATTCTGCTGACCTACACGCTCAGCGCCATTACCGGATTGCTGGGTATTTCGACGCTATGGCTCGCTTGCGGAACGCTCGCGCGTGACATCGAGGATTGCCAAATGCAGGTCGTCGCGGTGAAACCAATCCCGCGCTGGCGGATCTGGCTGGGGAAGTGGCTTGGAATCATGAGCTTGAACGCCGCGTTGCTGGCCATTTCCGGTTTTAGCGTCTATGCGCTGCTGCAGTGGCGAGCCACGAAGCTGCCCGTGGAGGAGCAGCAAACCTTGCGCAACGAAATTCTGGTCGCGCGAGGATCGATAAAGCCCAAAAATGTCGAAGCCGACATTCGGGACGAAGCGGAAGGGCGGTTGAAGCAGCGATTGACGAAAACTCCGGTCGGCGCCGCGGATTTGCCCGAAGTCAGGAAACAAATCCGCGAGCAGGTAAAAGCCGAGTATGAACAAGTGCCGCCTGGTTACACGCGCACGTGGGAGTTGGACCTCGGTTTGGCGAAGGACAAAGTGCGGAATCGGCCCTTGCAGATGCGCGTAAAGTTCCAGTCGGCCGACAAGAGCGCGTCAGGAACATTTGAGGCCATGTGGCAATTCGGAGTCCCAAGAAAGACGCGAATCGCCCGAAGTCAGCCGATGAGTCTTTCGCCGGAAACATTTCATGAGTTCGAGATCCCCGAGAATCTCTATGACGAAAACGGAATTTTGACCGTGTCCTTCCTTAACGCGAACAACACCACGCTGATATTTCCGGTGGATGAAGGCATTGAGGTTCTTTATCCCCAGGGAAGTTTCGGGCCGAATTTTGCGCGCGGGCTGGGCGTGATTTTCTGCTGGATGGCATTGCTGGGCGCGCTCGGATTATTTGCTGCCAGCTTCCTGTCATTTCCTGTCGCCGCATTTTTTGCCGTGGGTTTGCTGGCCGTGGTCTTCTCGACCAAGACCATCGAGAGCGCCGTCACCGAAGGCACTCTCGGCCATTTCAATGCGGAAACTGGCCAGGCGGGGCGGCTCCCCATCGATGTCGTGGCAATCCCCGTCTTCAAGGGCATTCTGCAAGTGATTCAGCTCGCCAAAGGATTTTCGCCGGTCGATTCGCTCAGCACGGGCCGGAGCATCACCTGGAGCGAATTGGCCCAGGCGTTTGGTGAAATTGTGCTGATACTCGGCGGCCCCTTTGCGTTGATGGGAATGGGAATTCTGACGCGACGCGAATTGGCCACAGCGCAAGGAACGCAGTGAAAATGACGAACGGCGAATGACGAAATCCGAAAGAAGCTCGAATGACCAGTGTGAGAAATTTGGATCTGATTTCGAATTTCGGGTTTCGGATTTGTTTCGGATTTCGACATTCGGATTTCGGGTTTCAAGTCAATAAATGAGCGGAAAGCTAAAGAAAGTCGTATTGCTGCTGATGGCCGCTTTGCTGCTGGTCGGCGTCTCGCGCATCCAGCAGGCGATGAATCGCGATCGCGCGCGTCTCGGGATTACTCGCACCGAACCATTGAAAAACGCGCCGCCGGTGCTCGCCTTTACAACGGTGGCGCTGGGAGGATTCCGCGGCCTCATCTCGAATGCTCTGTGGATGCGGGCCACCGATCTCCAGGATGAAGATAAGTTTTTCGAGATGGCCCAACTCGCCGACTGGATCACGAAGCTCGAGCCCACCTACGTCCAGGTATGGCTCGTCCAGGCGTGGAACATGGCCTACAACATCTCGGTCAAGTTCAAGGATTGGCCGGACCGCTGGCGTTGGGTGAAACGTGGCTTCGAACTGCTGCGCGATGACGGCCTGGCGTACAACCCGAATGAACTCCTGATCTATCGCGAGCTGGGTTGGATTTTTCAACATAAGATGGGCCAGAACCTCGACGACGCCCATATGTATTACAAACAGCAGTGGGCGAATGAGATGTCGGTCGTGTTCGCCAAAAAGAAGCCCGACCTCGAAGAACTGGTGAACCCGCGAACCGAAGATCAGACAAATCGCGCGAAGCTCCTCATCGAAAAATACAAGATGGACCCGAAGTTCATGAAGGAGGTCAATGACAAATACGGGCCGCTTGAATGGAGGCTGCCGGAAGCGCACGCGATTTATTGGGGCGCCAAAGGCCTCGAAGTCGCCGCAAAAAATCCCGCCAAAGTTAAACAGGATGATCTGATCACCCTGCGCCGATTGATCTACCAATCCATGCTCGTCAGCTTTCAGCGCGGCCAGCTCGTCGAGAATCCTTATGCCAAATCCTTCGAGTTCGTGCCCAATCTGGACATTATCCCCAAGGTCAGTTTTGCCTATGAGCAGGCCGCCGAAGAGGACAGGAATAATCACGACCACATTCTCAAGGCGCATCGGAATTTTTTGCGTGATGCGGTTTATTTCCTCTACGAGGCCAATCGTCTGCGTGATTCCGATTACTGGTACAAGTATCTAGCCGCGAAGTATCCGGACAAACCGCTGATCGACGGCGATCCCAAATCTCTGCCCGGCACAATGAACTATGAGGGTTATTCGGTGAGGAAGGTGCAGGAGGACGTGCGCGAGACAGATCCCAAGCGGATCATTTCCGCGATCATCGGCATGATTCAACATGCGTACACGGAACTCATCTTGGGCCAGGACGAACGCTATGCCGGCTATATGATGCTCGCGAAGAAAACCCGTGACACTTACGAATCCCAGATTCCCAAAAGCCGCGAGGAGCCGATCGGGCTGCCTCCCTTCGAAGATTTAGTCCGGGTCGCCCGGGATCAGATGCTGGCCGTAGAAAACCCTCGCCTCCCTTACGAGGCCAGAGCTGTGCTTCGCAGCAAGCTCGGCATGGAAAAGGAGCCGGCCATACCGGCAGCCACCAATGGAGTGCCTGGTCGCGCCAGCGCCGCAGTCGGGACCACCAACGCGGTACAGCAGGCGAAGACAGCGGCGAAATCCGACTGATCCCGATTGTGGGAAATAAAACTGGTCAGAATTGTATTTCATGAAGCAACAGCAGAAGCGCCACACGAAACCGCATCGCGTCGGAATGATTTCGCTCGGGTGCGCTAAGAATCTCGTCGATGCCGAGATCATGCTGGGCTCCTTGCTGAAAGAGGGAATCGAGATCACCAATGACGTCGCGCAAGCGGACGCGGTCATCGTGAATACCTGCTCGTTTATTGATGCGGCACAGGAAGAGAGCGTCGATACCATCCTCGAATCCGCGGAAGTGAGAGAGGCAAAAAACCGAGGTCAGGCCCTGATCGTTTCGGGCTGTTTGCCACAGCGTTTTCGGGATGAGCTGCCCAAACTATTGCCGGAGGTGGACGCATTCATGGGCATCGATCAGGTGGCCGACGCGCCAAGAATCGTGGAAGAGACGATAGCGCGGCGGAGAGCGAACCATCAGGCAAGGAGACAGGCATCAAGTGACAGGGGCCAGGAGATTAAGACTCGCCTCGCTGAAGCGGAAAGGAGTGTAAATCCAACACCCGTACACCAGGCTCCTCTGATCGAAGTAAATCTGAGGCCGAATTACATTCCGGATTACGGGACCGCGCGTTTTCGGCTGACACCAAAACATTTTGCTTATGTAAAGATCGCCGAGGGATGCAATCATCCGTGCAGCTTCTGCATTATTCCCAGAATGCGCGGCTCGCACCGCAGCCGCCAACAAGCCGATGTCGTGGCGGAGGCAAAAGCGTTGATAGCCGAAGGCGTGAAGGAGCTGAATCTGATTTCTCAGGATTCGACCTATTACGGTCTCGATTTGCGCACGAATCATAGCCGGGCCATTGCCGGGCCTGAAAAATTCAACGCTGCCGTAAACGCGCTGCCCGCGGGAGCGACCACGATTTGCAGTTTGGTGCAAGAGTTGAATGCCTTGGAAGGCGATTTCTGGGTTCGGCTGCTCTATACACATCCGGCTCATTGGACAGATGAATTGATTCAAACGATCGCCGAATGTCCCAAAGTGGCCCGCTATGTGGACATACCCTTGCAGCATATTCATGAAAATATGCTCGAACGAATGCGGCGCGAGACCTCGCAGCAGCACATCGTCGATTTGATTCGCCGGATTCGGGCGGGCGTGCCGGATATTGCGTTGCGAACGACCTTCATCGTCGGATTTCCCGGAGAGACGGAGGAGTATTTTGAGACGCTGCTCGATTTCGTTCGGGAGACGCGCTTCGAACGTCTCGGGGTTTTCACTTACTCGCAGGAGGAAGGCACCCGCGCAGGAAAAATGGCCGGACAACTCCCCGAGAAAGTGAAACAGCGCCGGCGCGAGTTGGCGATGGCCGCCCAACATGACGTGGCGGTGGCCGTGGCAGAGTCATTTGTCGGGCGGACACTGAAAGTGCTCGTGGAGGGGGAAGCGAGCGCCAGGCAATTGAAAGAGGCAAAAGTCAGTTCCTGGGAGCATGGACTTTTGAGGCAGGCGGTGAACTCTGGGTTAAATAAGTTGAATGGCCTAAACGAGAAAAAATATCTTGTGGCAAGGGGAGAAGCCGATGCGCCGGATATTGATGGAAGGATTTATCTAAAAGTCCAAAGTCCAGCCCAGGGTCGCAGGCCCCAAACTGGAGAATTTACGCAGGTGCGAATTATCGGCCATACCGACTACGATTTGGTCGGCGACCTGGAATAGTTAGGCGTCCTGTATCACAGGGCCCCTTCCCGATAGCACCACCACCTTGCATGCAACACGCAACACGCAGCACAATACGCAATACGCAATACGTTTCCTTCATTTCTTGAACTTTCGCGGGTCAGAAGCCAACCTGCACGGCAACTGATGAATTTGCCGAATAAACTGACGCTGTCACGGTTCGTCCTGACCGTTGGTTTCATGGTGGTGATGTTCTCGCGCATAAAGTTTCACGAAACCATCGCGCTAATACTCTTCTCGGCGGCGGGCATCAGTGATTTTCTGGACGGCCAGATCGCCCGGCGCCGCAAGTTGATCACGAATTTCGGCATCCTGATGGATCCACTGGCGGACAAGATCATGGTCTGCTCGGCCTTTATTGCGTTCGTCGATTTGAAATGGATTCCATCCTGGATGGTCGTCATTATCGTCGCCCGAGAGTTGGCCATCACCGGCCTCCGATTGTTAGCTGCCTCGAAAAGCCTCGTGCTGGCAGCCGAAGGCTTCGGCAAACACAAGACCATCTCGCAAATCGTGGCCATCCTCGCCATTCTCGTGGAACACAGCTATCAGGACTGGGACGGCTTTGGACCGGCAATTTTCGGCATCCACATCTTTTTTGATCGGCCCTGGGTCGAATGGTTTACCGAAGCGTCCAAGTGGGTCGCCGTTGGGCTCACATTTGTATCCGGCTGGATTTACTTGTGGAAAAATCGGAAGCTGTATTTGGAAGACCTTTGATACGTGTTTGATCCCAGGTTATGGATGGCGCAGGGATTTGGGGTGGGGAGAATTCCATTTGGTCCGGGCACATTCGGTTCAGTGCTGGGGCTCGGCTGGTCTGCGTTGCTCATCGGTTCAGGAAAGCTGTGGATCTTCATTGCTGGCACGATGGCCGGGATTGCCTTGTCGGTTTGGTTGTGCGGCGAGGGGGAAAAGATTTTAAAGCAGAAAGACCCCGGCTCGATTGTGTTGGATGAGATCGCGGCCATGCCGGTTTGTTTCGCGGGATGGGTTTGGCTTCAGTGGCGGACAGCGCATCTGCTGCCGCCCATTGAAAAGGTCTTCGCGAGTTGGACGGTTGTCCTTTTCCTTTTTGTTGCCTTCAGGCTTTTTGACATCGCCAAACCCTGGCCGATAAAACAAAGCCAGGCCCTCCCGGGCGGGTGGGGCGTGACCGTCGATGATCTGATCGCCGCGATTTATGTGAACGTGCTGCTCTTAATTGTCGCGGCCGCCGGAATGAGGTAAACGTTTACTTTTTTGCAGGCGGAAGCGGCAGCGTCTGGCCTGAAATCGACTGCGTGCCGTGATAAATGCCTGGTTTGAGGTTGGCCAAAGGATCGGACTTTCGCTGGTGGCGAACGATGACGACGACCAGGAGAATGATCAGGCCAAGGCCAATAACCGCCAATGCGGCAACACTCTTCCGCCAATCCAGCTTTGAGAGTTGCAGCATGACGAAGTCGAGGAAGCCCTTTGGTTCGTTGCTAAGAGGCGGCGGCTCGGAGAATTTCTCGGATCCCTTCAACTCAGCGTCGAGCTGCGCCATGATCGCCGGCACATCCATCTTCAGCACGGTCGCGCATGTCCGGACAAAGCCTTTGATGTAAACCGGAGCGGAAAAGATCTCGAAATTGCCCTCTTCCAGCGCGCGGATGTGATCGGTGCGGATTTTTGTGATCTCGCCTACCTGATGGACCGAGAGATTCTGTTCTTCTCGGGCCTGGCGGAGTTCTTCAGAAACCGTGGACATCCGCGATGGTTTTAGCCGTTTCGCATGGACTAGGCAAGGCGCGGGGATGGCAAGTCGTCACACCTGTCCGACCAGTCTGACCGGCCCGACGGATTTCCCTACTGGCTCAAAAACTTCTCCAGCCCCTCCAAATCATCCGCATTAATCAGATCCACATCATTCGCCCGCAGTTCCTGCCAGAAACTCGGCTTGTCCGGCGTGCCCCAGAATCTGACCCGCCGGCCCTTCTCATGAGCCTTGCCGGCGATCTCCTTTAGTTTGTTTTTTTCCGCTTCAGGAAACGCACCCGCGCCGAGCCAATGAAAACTCTGAGTCCAATTACTGCTGATCCATGGGATCAGAATTGCCGGCTCATCGGAATCGAGGTCTGCCAGCGTGCCATCATAAGCCGCGTAGCGAACCGATTCGCCCGCAAACATCTCCTTCGCGCGAGTGCCGGTGATGATCGCCATCACCGCATTCGTCTCTTTGGCGCCGTCGCGAAACACTGAAAGGATGTCGGCGTATTGTTCCAGGACCTTGCGCAGAACGGGATACATCGTGCGCCAGTCCGATTTGAAATCGATGAGCAGCGTGCACTCCGGTCCGCCCGCATAAACCCGGCCGCCGTTTTTTCGGATGCGTTCGCGCAGCGGATCGAGATAAAGGGATTCCAGCGTGAGATTGGTTTTGACCTGCGAACGATCATGCGCAACGAGCAGTTGCCCGTTCACGAGATGAATATCAGCTTCGACACTGCAAAAACCATGATCGAGCGCGTCAAACAGAGGGCGTTTGTGCTCGTAATCGTTGTGGGCATGCGCGCAGGGCAGCGGCCTGGGAGCAGCCGTAGCCGTGATCGTGAACAGCAAGCAGTAGACCAATGACGTAGCGCAGGTTTCCAACCTGCTGTATCGCAGGGTTTCCAGCCTGCGGCGCTTGAGAATTGGAGCCTTGCGAGAAATTGTAGCGCTGTCGATTGGAATTCGAACATACATGGTTCATCTCTTGTAACCGGGGCCACGCACGACCTGGCCGGGTTTCGCGCCCGTGTGCTCCTCATTTTTCAGCACCTGCACTCCATTCACGAATACATCGCGCACTCCCCCGGAATATTGGTGCGGTTTTTCGAACGTCGCGTTGTCCTTGACCCAGTCGGGATCAAAAACGACGACGTCGGCGAAATAGCCAGTCTTAAGCGCGCCACGGCGGCCCAGCTTCAAATTTCGGGCAGGCAAGGTCGTCAGGCGCCGGATCGCTTCCTGCAGCGAAATGATCTTCTCCTCCCGCACATACTTTCCCAGAAGACGCGCGACGTTGCCATAAGCGCGCGGATGCGGATTGGCCTTAAGGAAAACTCCTTCCGGCGCCAGTGAAGCTTCATCGCACCCAAAGCTCACCCAGGGCCGCTTGATCTCTTTGCGCAAATTCTCTTCCGACATCAGAAAGTAAATCGTGTCCACGCGGCCCTTGTCTTCGATGACCAGATCCATCGCGGTTTCTTCGGGTGAGGTGCCGCGCATTTTCGCGACCTCCGCCAGCGTTTTGCCGGTGAGCGGCTTCAGCTTCTCGTTCTTGAATCCGACCAGCAGAATCTTTTCAGGCGAGCCTGCTGCAACGAAAAAGTTTTCCCATTTGTCCGTCGGTTGATCCATCTCCTCCTTTACTCGCTGGCGTATGGCCGGATCTTTCAACCGCTTGATCCATTCATCCAGCCCGCCTTCCTGCACCCATGGCGGCATCGTCGCATCGAGGCCCGTGCCGGCGGCGATGTAGGTATACATGTCCGCGGTAATCTGCATTCCTTCGGCGCGGGCGGCTTCGATTTTACTTAGCATCGCGTCCATCTTCTTCCAATTCGGCTTGCCTGCCGCCTTCAAATGATAAATCTCCGCCGGTAGATGCGCTCGCTTTGAAATCTGGATCAGCTCATCCGCTGCTTCCAGCAGGCGCGAACCTTCGCTGCGTATGTGTGAGATGTACATGCCGTTATACATCGCGGCCACGCGGCAAACTTCGATCAATTCATCCGTCTTCGCATAAAAAGCAGGCGCATAAATGAGCGATGACCCGACACCGAGCGCCCCTTCCTCCATCGCTTGCCGGGTCAACGTCTTCATCCGCTCCAGTTCATCCTGGGTTGGCGGGCGATCCGCGTATCCGATTTCGTGAATGCGGAGCGTCGTGGCGCCGACGAACGAGGCCACGTTGCAGGAAACTCCGCGCTTGACCAGATAATCGAGGTATTCGCCCAGTGTGGTCCATTCAATGTCGTATTTGATGTCGCCCTGTTGCTGGACCATCTCCTTCTTCATGGCCTCCGTCAGCGGACCCATGGACG
>Ga0137394_10001219_pt1 | contig 18570 bp, 5 predicted proteins | sample czobulk116metaG_FD_108278 | JGI IMG/M metagenome (GOLD analysis project Ga0137394, IMG submission 108278) | Vadose zone soil microbial communities from Angelo Coast Range Reserve, California, USA - czobulk1.16 metaG | ecosystem: Environmental > Terrestrial > Soil > Vadose zone | place: USA...
CGACATAAAACTGCATCAACAACTCCAGGTCGCCGGGAGTTGCCGGGCGCCGGAACGCATGCTTCACCAGAGTCGCTATGATCGTCCGCGCACAGGTTGTTTCGTCGCGAGCGCTCGCCGGACGGCAGACGAAAATCTTGTGGCGGCTGGGTGTGTCGTCTGCGCCGCGCGGATTGTAGGGTCCTTCAATGACGACCTGCCCGACGTGCGGATAGAACAAAAATCCCGGGATTTCGCCCGGCGTGTTCATGGTTCGCATGAAGGGCTTGTTCAGCTCGGTGCCGGGCACATCGTTGGTCGCAATAAACGTGACACCGACGGTGTGAAGGCCAGCCCTGACCGCAACGCGGGGACTCCTGCCGCCGTTGCCGCGCGTGTTGGAGATTTCTCTGTCCCAATCGAACAGCTTTGCCCGCTCGCCATCCAACGTTACCTCGAGTCGCTCGCCCTTGATCTGGCCCAGGACCGCCTGAAAGTAACCGGTGACCCCCTTAACCGTGAATGTGTACTCGCCATCGGCGGGAAATTCGTATTTGATCAGCATGCCGCCGCGGGTTCCGAACGGCAGGCCGTCGATATGGTAGTTCTGAGCTGTATCCGGCGGCGCCTCGAACACAGCCTGCGTCGGAGCCGACACATCGCCAAGAGCGAGACGACTGATCTTTCCAGCAGCCGACAGGTAGGCTTCCATCAGCGCCGGCGACATGGTCAGCGCTCCTGCCTGATTGTCGAATCCGTGCGTCGAGTCGTCGGACGGAAGGAACTTCGTGGGATCGACTTCGAGCGCGAGCAGATCGCGAATCGCATTCGCATATTCCGTGCGGTTAAGCCGGTGCAGGCCTGGCGGAGGCAAATGGTTGATCGCACCGCGGTCAAGTTCATTTTCCATCCAGAGAACCAGCGAATCGAGTGTGGCCGGATCGGGCCGCTTCATTCCTTTTGGCGGCATCATGCCCGCGCGAAGTTTGCGAACGACCTTTTCTCCGACTTCTGCATGGTCTCCAAGATGCATGAGGTCGAGCTGGTCGAGCAGCAGATTGGCGGTCTTCAACTTCGCGTTGTGGCAGGTAACACAATACTGATCAAGTAGCGCTCGCTGGGTGCTGGCGTCGGGCGCCGTCACAGGGATCGGCTTCGCCTGCCGGGCTGTCTGCCCGGAGTGGCCGAAGACGAACGCCGCCGACATAATCGCGACCGAACCCGCTAGAAGTAATCTCGTCTTCACTGCGCCCGCCCCCAAAGTGATATACCAGCGCAAATATACAACAGTCACCTAAGCGCTTCAAACGAAATGGAATTCCATCGAAAACGTGTTTTCAATTGGAACACGACTCGGCACGCACTTGAACTAGTTGATCAGTAGGTTCAGCGCAGCGATGATGTACGCACCGCCGAATCGTCCGCGCGCCTTATCCTGAGGCAGTTCATGCGGAAATCCGCCGGGCAAGCAGATCGCTCAGAAGCTGTACTTCAGTGCGAACTGTTCATAATGAACCGGTTCCGGAGTGATTACACAGTGATCATAAGCGATTAAAGCAAAAAGACGAGCCCGGTTCTCCTCGATGAGACATGCGATCACGGGCTGTTGATGCTGCTTCATCCAGCCAGCGGTTGTTGACGACCAGGAAGAAGAATGGGTCTAAAACCATGAGCATTGTTCCCGCCTATCACTCGCCGACGAGGCGTCTCCCGACCAATGGGCTCAGTAACATCGAGTTTTTACAGAGAACGCCGCCAGATGGCGCGAAAACCGTGCTCAGACACTCGGCAACGGCACCTGCGCCGGCGCCGAGGCTGAACCGGGCTTCGCCGTGTCGAACTGCAGGCCGCTCGATCCTTCGCCGCTTCCCACGACTTTGCGACGGCCGATCCACAAGTGCGTCGAGCCGTCCTGCCAACGCGTGAGCTGGTAGTTGCGCGTGACGCGAATCCCTTCGCGCGGAATCTCCTCCTCGAAGATCGACAGACCATCGCGGCTTACCGGGTCGGGAACCAGGATCCTGCCGCGCGCGCGGATCAGCTCCTGTGAGCCGTCTGCCTTGAGCAGCATGCCGCGCCGCAGGCGCAAACCTGCGGGACTCTGCACGGGCAGGAGCGGGATCCAGTAGTCGGGCACCTCCGTCGCGAGGCGATATACGAGCGTATCCGATGTTTGCTCGCTCGCGGGTGTCACGATGTAGCGTTGCTGCTCGAAGCGATTGAGCGGACGCTCCGTCGTGCTCTCGATGATGCGCTCGACACCCCACGCCATGTTCGCCATCTCGTCGCGCAGGAACAGCACTTCTTCGATCGGCCTGCTCTCGATGGTCTTCACAAGCGCCGGCGGCAGAAGGAAGAGACTCGCGTTCGCCATGGCATCTGCACTGGTCGGCGCGGACGTTTGAGTGAGCTGGAACATGCGCCAGCTCGCAAACTGCGCGCCGGCATCAGCCGAGGACCGGATGATGAACTGTTCGCCAAACGTGTTGGTTATGACCAGCGAGTTGGTGCGGCACAGCGATCCGACCGGCAGCTCGACTGGCATGACGAACCAATCATTGCCATAGCTGATCGCAAATTCGACGAGCAGCATGCGCGCGAGATCCTCGGGTCCGGCATTGATCGAGCCGAAATCGACCTGCGCATCCTCGAATTCCCAGAAGCGCGCGGCCGGCATGCCGCGATAGGTGACCGGCGCGGGCACAACGGTATGGGTAACGACGGATCCCGGTGCATCGAACTCGCCGCGAAGCGACGCGCCGAGATTCAGATTGAAATCATGCCAGTCGGTGTGTCCACTGTAGTATTCCTGCGCGGTGAGTACTTTCTCGCCGGACGTCATGCGCGCGCCCACAGAGAATGTGTATTCCATTCGCTCGGCGGACCACGCTGCGTTGCTGCCTTCGGCCGGCTCACTGATGAGGGCCTCGTACCATTGCAGCCACCACATGGCCGCGAGCGTTACTTCCGCGACATCCACCGCCGCGATCGCCAAATCCGCCGGCAATGCACCACGCGTGGCTCCGGGAGGACGCAATGCCGTGCTCAGCGTCGCGTACAGCGTGCGTCCGTCCGGCACGCGCGGCATGACCAGGTCGAGGAAGCCCAGCGTATCGGCGTCCAGCGCGCTGCGCTCCTCGGGGCGGAGCGGCGCGAACGGATACTTCGCCTTGAAAGTATCGCGATAGCTGCGCGACGCGGTTTGCTGCTCGAGCATGCGCAGGAACTGATGGCCTGCCTCGGCCGCGAAGCGAAGTTTCTCGAGGCGGCTCGGATCGGGCCGCGCGCGCTCGCGCTCAACGATCGTCTCCAACGGCGTCGAATCGCCATCGAAGCGCTGACCTTCGACAACGCCGTTCACTGTGCCCGCATAATACCGGCTGAACCGGCTGACCTCGCCGCGCCAGCGCGCCGCCGCCGGCGAGCCATTGTCCTCGCCCTGAAACTCTCCGAACTGCCACTGGCGAGCCAGCAGCCAGAGCGGATCGTATATGCGCGCCTGCAACCCGGCATTCATGTCGGCGTTGCGGACGCGCGGCTCGAGCCTCATCCAGGTGGTAGTCGATGCCACGTCGGTGATCCTCCCTTTACTTCAGCCTGGCAAAGTCGGTCGAGACGGTGTCACCGGCCAGGTTCACGGCGAAATGCATTGCCGGCAGATAGTGCCCGACTTCGTCGAGCGTGTCCGGATCGACTGCGCGAATGCGTGCCAGGTCCAGCGTCTCGAGCAGGACCTGCTGCAGCTGCCACAAATTCCACGGCTGGTCCGGGTCCGGCGGCACGGCCAGCAGGATGGACTGCGGCGGCGTGGCGTCCGGCTGATCATACTGAAAGACAAGTCCGGTCGTCTCCTTCGGGTTGGGCATGACCTCCACCCACTCGTCGATCAACAGCCCGGTCATCGGTAGTTTCACATCCACCGTTGGCGGGGCCTGCACGATCAGCGAGAAACGCGAATTCGAGAGCGGCCGTCCCGGCTTCAGCGGCAGCGCCACCCAGCGATCTGCCGGTTGATAGGGCAGCTGCGCGACGCGCAGACTGAGGCGCTCACCCGTTTCGAGCGATTCCGCATAGCGCAGCGACGCGTCGAGGCGCGAGACGCCATCACGCACGCGGCTGGCTCGCTGGAACCAGGTGGCCGCGGCAAGCGCATCGTTGTCCTGGATCTTTGGGCTGTCGGCCAGCGCCTTCTCGAGCTCCAGGCCGTTCGGCGCGGTGAAGCGCGGCAGCACGACAAACGATTTGCCGAACGCCCCGCGCAAGCGCGCAAACTGCTGGTCGCACTGGTCATCAACCGTCGCCGCCGCGGCATTAAAGCCCGTCTTGAGCGCCGTGAGCTGATCCGCGCGTTGCGTCAGCTCCTTCACGATCGAAGTGCCCTGCGCCAGCAGCGCGGCGCGATCGGCGGGCGAATCACCGGACGTGGAGAACGGCACGGCGCCGGCAATGCCGAAGGTCGTGGATGCAAGTATCGCATCGCGCAGCGTGTCGAGAACAATCGTGGTCGGAGTGTTGAGTGCTCGTTGCAGAACGGTTAGCGCGGAGCGCAAGACGGCCTCTGCCCTGTCGGCTCGCGCCGTCAGCTCGATAACGTCGATCGCGGCGGGCTGGTTCTGGCCGGGCAGGTTGAGATCGCTGGCATCGATGCCGCGCACAGCCGTGATCAGCCTGCGCGCCGTGCGCAGCACTTCCGTGAATTCGGCGTAGCTGACATCGGTTACGGCGAACGTGGACTGCCGGTTCGGATTGATGCGTAGAATCGCGCCAGTGGGAATCGCCGGGGCCTTGCGTGCCGCGGCGTACATGAGCCGCTGCTCGATCTCGGACGACGCCGCGTCGCGACTGCCTTCGCCCGCGTAAATCAGATCGAGCGGGCCGAGACGCAGATCACTGAGGCGCATTTCGCGCGTATCGACGACAGCGCCGCTCGACGGGTCGACCCGTTCGACCAGGCACCGGACGGCAGTAGGATCGCCCAGCAGCCGGGCCGCCCAGACGCTGAGGTAAGGCTCGGCAGCGAGGCGATGTGGTATCGAAGGCGCTGCCCATTTCGCCGGCAGTGCGGCCTGCCCGCCGAACAGTGTCACCAGCCGGTACGTGAGACCGATGCCGGTGCGCGGCGTACCAACGACGTCCAGTTCCGGCGGCGGCGCTTCGCCGCTGGCAATGGCGTCGAGCGTGCTTGCCGTGCGCAATGGATTCCCCTGCACGGCATGGTGCACAGTCTCCGCCAGCAGCGCATCGCTCACCGCATCGACGGACGCGTCCAGCAGATCGAGCTCCGCGAAGAGCGCTCCCGATGCCGGCGCGAGGAACACCGGATTCGGTTGCTTCGTGCCGCGCGCGAACAGCATCTGCAGCGACTGCATTGGGAATATCATGCCGCGCGGAATCGTCTTCCACGTCCGTTGCAGGGCGAGGCCATCCACGACGTTGTTGGCGGCGATCGATTCCACCGATGGCGTGGGTGACTCGGCCGATGGCGCGGTCTGCTGGAGCTTCCGTGCAACCAGCGGCGCGACCTCCCGGAAAAACGGAATGAACTGATCCAGATGCGCGTCGTGCAAACGACGCTCGAAGCGATAGCCGAGCAAGGCGCCGAGCGGCTGCCCCTGGCGCACCCCGTCCAACAACCAGTTGGCGAGTCGCACGCGCTCGGAGGAGAGGTCGATGGCCAGCAGGTCTCTGGTGATCGGATCCGAGTGCGTCAGGTGTCCGCTGCGCAGCACCGCCACAGTCGCAGCCTGCCTAAGCGATGGCGTGTGTGTGAAGCCTGGATTGTTCGGCGGGCGATAGAAGACGCCCGACTCGCCGGTCGGCGGCACTTCCGTTGGCGGTGCTGTCGCGAGCCTCAGGTTCATCACCCAGCCGTAGCCACCGACGAGTATGCCAGTGGGCGTCGCCTTGCGGATTTCCGCCAATCGCTTGGTTGCAAAGGACGTGAACCATGCGTCGAGCCGATGCGAGCAGAGATCGAGGGTGCCGGCAAATGCTCGTTGCAACCTGCCCGTGCTTAAGCTCTTCAGGTACGCGATACTTTCACGGAACTCGAACAGAGACGCCACGCGCGGCGCGATGTTCGCGTCGGTGCTCGTGCGCAGCGTGTGCAGGAACGTTGCGGCGGGATCGGTGGTGATGCCCGGGATCGGCCGGCCCAACAGCTCCCATGTGGTTGGATTCAGGCCGCCCGCACCGGGAACCTCTTGCTCTCGAGTCAGGCTCCACCCGAAGCCGAATTCGCTCTCCAGCTGCGAAAGATTCGCTGCAGCATTCCAGTACTCCAACAGCATTGCATGCCGAAGGAGCGAATAGAGGAGCGCGCGCGGCTTCGGGTCAGGGAATGCCTCCTGGCGGATCGCATCGACACTGGGCGCGTTCAGCAACAGGTCGATGTAGTTGGGCTGAAGCGCCGCGGTTTCGGATGACGTGCCGTCCTGGATGGTTGGGCCGTTCAGCCGCATGAAGTATCCCGAGAACGTATAGCGGGAGAGACGTGGATTCCCGAATGGCAGTCCGATCTCATTGATGACCGCCATGGTCAGCTCGCGCTGCTTGGTGAACCAATTGCTCGTGATCACCGGAAAGACCAACTGCCAGACATTTTGCAGGTACGTCGAGCCCATCAGATGACGGATGGCGTAGCTGGATGAAATGCCATCCATCGACAAGACCTCCGCGAGGTCATTGTCGGGGCTACCACTGCGGCCGACGCGTGGGACCTGCGACAGGTTTCTTCGCCACAACTCACGCAGCTTCAGCAGGAAATCCTTGAGCGCCGTATCACGCTCGTACTGCGCCTCCTGTCCCGTTTTCGGTTTCCAGAGGCTCAAGGATGTGACCGGAAGGACTCCGTAGGGCTGCTTGCCAATCCGGATTGCCGGCAGCGGACCCGAGGCGCGCACATAGTCGATGAAATGGCTGCGCGCCCACGTGAAGTCCGCAGGCGAGAGTGGCGTCTCGCTCTGCTGACGGACGCCGAGCATCTGCGGGAGGTAGTAGCCGAATGTCGCGGCCCACAGCGCGCGATTCATGTGTAGCGCGTCGCGCTGCTCCGTCGCATTTGCATTGGCGAGGCTGGCGACTGCCTGCGTGTTGAGGTCGCGCAGGCCGAGCGCGCTGGCGAGCACATCCGCGTTCGAGCCATCGCCCGGCTGGAAGCCGGCGGCAGCGCGCTCCGATGCGTAGCTGGCTGCCTGACCCGGATCGGTCGTGCTGAACCCGGAGGGCGCGTCCTGTGTATTGTTGGACGGCGTGCCGTTGAGCAGGAAGCCCAGCCCGTCGGTGTAGTGATGGGCATCGAGCAGATCGGCGATCCGTTGCGTCGAGTCTGCCGCGCTCTGCGTCGCCTTCGTGCCGACGACCATCAGAATGTCGAAGCCCTGGAATGCCTGGTCGGTGGTGAGCTTCACGCGGATGCCCATTCCAACTCTTTCCGCCTCGTCGAAATCGACCATCCATTTCATACCGTCATCGAGGGCGAGCTTGTCGGCATCGGGCGCGCTCGCGCCGTCGAGCAAAGCATTCGGGTCGGGCCCCGCGGCCAGAACATCGGGTATCACGCCGCCCGCCGCGCGCACGGTGAGCGCACCACCGGCATAACCGAGCACATTCCAGCGCGTCGGCAACACGCGTATCTGCGGCGCCCGCGTCCAGGAGTCCGTCCGGCTTGCAGGTGTCGGAAAGCGAATGGGCTTTGGCAGCGGCTGCTCGGCCGCAACAGGCTGCGCCGGACGGTCATCAGGATTCAACGGTCTGAGTGCGCGCGCGATCCAGGCGGCCCGCTGAGCGCCGAAGCGTCCGGCGAGCTGCTGCCAGGCGAGCTTCTTTGCGCCGTCCTCCTCAGCCGCGCGCCAGGTCTGCTCCCAGAAATGCTTTCCCCACGTGAGCTCCTGGTCGGTCAATTCCGACTCGTACGTATCTACGTGAACCTTGTCGGGGTAGACACGCACACGCAGCTCGAAGCCGCCCGTGGGCAGCGCGAAGTAGCGCGTCTCCAGTCGCACGGGGAACAGCGCGATCGGCTGGTTCGGCGCAAGCGACAGTGGGTCGGCCAGGTCCGGCCGAAACGGCACGTTTGGAATCGTTGGATTCGGATTTACGAAAATCATCGTTCACGCTCACTCGCGGCTCGTGTGCAGTCGCCTGTTCACCGACACTTGGTATATATGCGACACGTTATCCCGATTTCGGTAACGATACCGGCGACGGGATCATCTCCGACGCGTGAATCGCAACGCGTGCGGGCAGTTGCTTTGTGATGTACGCCATGTGTGCGGAGTTGCGGCCCCAGATTCCCTTTTGCGGCGGTTGTGGCGGTAGGGTCAACTGGATCTTTTTCACCGACACATGCGTCAGCGCCTTCAGCGCCGCCGCGCTCGGGGCGACATGTGCCCAGTTCAGGTCGTTCCACGTCTTGAGCTCGGGAATCACGCCCGACTCGCCCGGGCCGAATGGATCGTCATCCATTCCGAAGCGCGGCTCGGTCGGCTGCTGCTGCAGCACGAAGAACCAGCCCGGGTTCGCAATGACATCGGCCGGCGTCAGGTTGAAGCCAAGGAACGTGACGTCCGGCTCGAGCGTGCCGCGGAATATCGGGTGGACCTCATCGAGCGGATTGGTCGACAGCGCGCGTTTCCCCGCCTGCACGACGGCCCTCACCGCGTAGATCACAGTATTGGGATAGCGGCGCAGCAGCTCGCCGCGAATGAGCAGCACGGCCTTGTCTCCGCCCGGGCCGACCGCGACGGTGCCCAGAGCCCGGCTGCCCCATTGATGGATCGGCAGAATGTCCAACTTGGTTGCCGCGCCGGCCGCGGCGGTATCCCAGAACTGCTGAAAATACGTGCCGCGCTGATCGGTGGGATAGTCGCGCCAGAGCAGCTCCCTGCCCATTTCCGTATTCAGGCCGACCATGAACGACTCGATGAACTTCGCGTTCGTTTGCAACAGCTGGACTGTGTTCGGTGGAACGTGTTCCAGGCCGGGCAGAAGGTAGTCCTGCGAAATGTCGCGCAGCGCCTCGTACATCGGCTGCGGGAACGTCGGTGCGTCCATCACCGGGTCGAGTGGATCGCCGGTTTGCAGCGGTGGGCTGCCGACGCTCAGACTGGCCGCCACCACGTCCGTGACCACTTTTGCCGGATTGAGACTGGCCAGCGCGAGCGTCTTGACGTTGGGCGTGTCGATGAATCTGGGGAATTCAAAAAAGATAAAGCTCATGAAGGTGTTGACCAGATACTGCTGATGCGCGATGGCGGGATCGCGGAACAACGTCAGATTGGAGGGGACGGGCGTTCTCGCCGCCATGACCACGGGGCTGACGGCCGAAAAGCGAATCCTGGACCGCAGCGGGTCCGTGAACAGCAGTGCATCGGAGATCTTTTCGATGGTCACACCGCCCCGGTCCGGCAGGGCAGGCGCAGGAGCCGCGGGGTTGTTGAAGAACCCGATCATTGCGACCGCGCCCGTCGTCTGCGCCTGCGCGAACTGACGGTTGATCGCCCCGCGCGGCCTGAGCAGCTTGCGCATCGGCGCCGAGACGACATTCGAGGGAACGACGGACGTCCCGATCCTCGCGATCAGCGGCGTCATCGTGGGTGCCGCAGCTGGTTGGCCTGCCGGCCGCTCCTCGAGTATGATGCGCGATTGTGCGGGCGCTACGACCTTCAGGAACGTCTCCTCGGAGAATCGGCTGAAGGTCTTGATGTGCAGCCTGTCGTTCACCGACCGGCTGAGCTGTGCCTGCCGTTTTCGCTGATTGATCTTCTGGATGTCTCCCAGCTGTGCCCAAGCGGAGGCCATCAACTGCTCCTGCTGGCTCTGCACCACCTGCGTGCCGAGGCCGGCGGCAACGCGATGACGCGGATCGAGGTTCAGCTCATTGAGCCAGAAGGTCGGCGGCCACGCGGGCTGTGGCAGAGGCGGCGGTGTATTCGCGACTTCATGCGCTGCCGCGTACCAACAACCATAAACCGGCGGTGCGACAACGGGGTCTCCGGTGGTGCCGGCCTTGGTCGCGAGCTGCCACGGCGTGTTGAGGATTGTCATGAGCTCGGTCTGAATCGGCGTCCGCGTCGCGGCTGGCCAGTCGTCGGGTTTGGTGTTCAGCACGCGCAGCGCACCTTCCAGCCCGAGCAATGCCCCGGGTGTCGACGCGTCGGGCTGGGGATCGAGTTTGAAGCCCGGATGGCTGATGTCCATCGGCCGCTTGCCAACTTCGGGCGGCAGCTCGCGCGGCTGCAGCCGCCGCACCAACTCCTCGAAGTCGCCGCCGACGCCGGTCCGGAATTCCCAGGTGTAGTAGACGGGCAGCGTGACCTGCGCGGGCGCCTGCGCTCCGGACAGCCACGCGGGATCGAGCTTCTGTTCATCGGCGGGCAAGATGGGCAGGCCGAGTCCTGTCTTACGGCCGACCTCGAACGCAGGAACGACGCAGGCGATGTATTCCGTGCTGGGATCGAGACGGCGCGGGCAGAGAAGACGCGACACGTTGCGTGCTGGGTCCGACTCGAGCGTTTGCTTCAGCTGCGTCTTGTCCGTGCCGGTGAGCTGCGCATGCGCCCAGGCCCACGACTCGGAGAGATCGGGCAGCTCGTCACCCGTATTGGCGGGCGCCTGAATGTTCAGTGTCGGAAGCGGCAGCGCGCCGGGCGGCCGCAGTTCCACGCCCTGCTGCTTGCGCACGACCACCAGACACATCCACGGCCGCAAGCGTCCCTGCGCATCGGCTTTCGCGGGCGTGAACAGCCAGGGAAAGTCGGGGCGATCGAATTCGATGCCGATAAAATAGTTCGGCTCGAAGTCCGTGGTGCGTGGCTTTGGCTCGGTCCGCACCACCTGATGCGGGTCGATGCCCGTGACATCGCCCGGGCCGTAAAGTCGGAGCACCTTGTCCACTGTATCGGCGTTGACCACCAGCCGCACCTGCATGGAGATCACGGACTGTTGATTTGCGGCCAGCTTGTCGATCGACTGATCGGCGATATTTGCGGCGACACCCGGCTGGACCCAGGGCAGGAAGATATGGTTTGCCAGATCGGCCATCGTTCATCACCTCGGCGATTGCATAGCTCTTATCCGGACGTCGGAATGGAAAATCTTGTCTTTCATCCCGACGACACGCGAAGCAGCATCAATGTCTTCGCCCGGACCGGGTCGTTCTTCTTCACGTTCTCCAGAGCCTGGAATGATTCGGCGTAGGACGCCGTCTTGGCCGGATCGAGACCGGCTATTGCCTGACGGGATTGATCGCTCGCCGAGACGACTGTCCATCCCTTGCTCACCACTGAATTCTTCGCGGCTGGTGGTTGGTAGCGTGCCGCTCCGGCGCGCCGCACATCGCTTTTGGCGGCCGCCCCGAGCGCGATCTGCCGGGTCAGCACGGCGGGGTTGACCGTGAACGGCGTCGGGACCGTGCTCGACTGATTGTTGACTTTGTCGAGAATGATCGTCTCGTAGATGATCGCCTCATCCTCGACGATGTCGACGTCATTCGTCGTTAGGATGAAGCTGTCCGATCCGACGGTCATTCCTGCCGTCATGCTTTCGAACGAGGGCGCGGCCAGCTTTTCGTCATCACTCAGATCGAGGAACTGCGCCGGCGCGAAGAAATCCTTCTCGCGCGTGAATCCGACGTTCTTTCCGTTCAGGCTCACGCTATTGATCTTGAACAGACGCGCGTCCGCGGGTGTGGCCGCGCCGAATTTCGCGATCTGCAGCTCGAGCGGCACGATCGTCTGCTTGACGGACAGCTTGCCGAGCGGATGCAGCGCAATCTGGCTGGCGGTCTGCGATTGCCGGAGCGTTACCACGGCGCGCTCGCTATCGCCGATCTGGCCGGTCCAGCTGCGCGGGTCGTCCAGCGCGACCTTCAGCTTGTCCATCACCCGCACCGGCGCGAGCCTGGGCGGCGCCTCCCCCGCGACGAACGTGTGGTCGACATGAATGGAGAAGTCGCACCAGAAGATCTCGAACGTCGCCGTGCCCTTCAGGTGCAGCGGCCTCGGCCCGCTCAACTCGCCTTCCACGCTTATCTTGAACAGATTGTGCGAGCCGCGCTTGAGCTGCACGGACGCATAGAAGTCCGCGAGGAATCCGAACGGATCGAACTGGATCAGTACGTCGTAGCCGATCTGGCCGGTAATGCTGAAGCCTGCGGCCTTGGCGAAGAGCTCGGCGCGCGCGCCCCACTGGAGCGTGTTCGATGTGAACGCGAAGTAGCCTTCGGCTCGGAGGCGGAACGACTCGCTGTCGCTGAAACTGATGGCGAGACGCTCGAGCGCCGGGAACTTTGGCGGCGGCTTGAATGCCGGATGGAATCCGCCAACCGAAATAGCGAAGTCCTTGGATGCGCCCCAGTTTATGCGCATCGCCATGCTCCCGGTCAGCGGGAACTTGCCGACGAGGCGCGAGTCGTAGAGCACGGCATCGAGCGAGATCGATTTCTCATCGAAGTCCAGGATGCCGACCGTGTTCATCTGGATGCGCACCAGGTCGTTCTTCTCGGTCGGCAGAATCACCGCTACCCGGCCGAGTATGATCAGCCGGGTGCGATTGCCGAGCTCGAGGATCACGCCCAGATCCATGGTCACGACAGGCGGTATGCCCCAGCATATCTGTACGACCGGACCGAATAGATAGCTGCCGTCGCGGACCGGGAAGACGCTGTTCAGCGTGCCGAAGATCTGCGGCGCGTTGCGCACCGGGTCCTTCGGGAAGAGGATGTCATTCAGCGTCTTGTTCTTGATGCCTTCGCGCAGCACGTCCTGGTTGACTGTGCGATTGATGGCGACGAGGCCGCCGATGCCGGTGAGCGAGAAGCCAAAGCCGAGCGGGATCGGCTTGAAGTCTTCCACCGTGATCAATATCAGGAACGAGAATCCCTTCTTGCCGTCAGGAAGGCGCGTGAAGATCAAGCCAATGGCTTTGACGGAGATCCCGCCCTCGATCGCGAGCTGAAGGAATCCCGCGTACTGTCCTTTCTCGTAGTCGAGGAACAGGAAGCCGCCTCCCGATACGGCTGGCGCGTCGACCTTGATGCCGACGCCGCTCGGCGGCTTGAAGCCGGCCGAGAAATCGGCGAAGCCGATGTTCCCTCCGCTCTCCGGGAAGGACAGACCGGCCTCGAAGCCGATGCGGTCGATGATTCCCTCGACCGGACCGATCTTCACCGTCAGCGAAACGGAGACTTCGGCTTTGGCCTGAGCCTTTGCGGGATCCGCCGCGGGCTTGAGTGCCAGCAGCAGATGATTGATGCGGACCGTGAGCAGTGTTTTGCCAATCGCAATGACCTGCTGCAGTCCCAGCTCGGGCTTGTCGGAAGACGACAGGTTCGGTACCGGCTCCAACCCCTTGCCATTCCCTCCGGGCGGCGGACTGCCTCCTCCCGCAAGCGCAGATGGTTGCGGCGCCGTAGCTGTCGGCGTTGCCTGCGGATCGCGTGCCACGGTGAGGGATGCATCCAGCACTGGCGGAGCGACCGTTCGCGCGATGAATTCCGTGACCGACGGCGCCAGCGCGCGAGCCGCGACCGTGACCGGCGCCGCCGCGGGCGCTGCCGCAAAGGCTACCGGCGATCCTGCTGGTGCTAGTGCCGCGGCTGGCGCCGAGGCTCCGAGAGGTCCGGTCGAGTGACCCGACAGCAGGGGGACGTTTCCTTCCGTGAAGAAGCCGAGATCCGTGGAAAAGCCCGTGCCGAAATTGAACGGGACGCGGAGGCCATCCTTCGGCAGGAAGTTGGAGAGAAAGCTGTCCTGATCTTTGGTTGCGATGACGATGGCGCCGCGCCGCAGTTCGCCCTTGATGCCGCCTTTGCGCCCATCGAACGAGAAGGAAAACGCGAGCTGCCCGATCTCGACGTGCGTCGCGTCTTCATGAGGAAACGCATACGTGACGTTCTGCGCGTCGGGAATCGTGACCAGCGCGATGTTGAGTGGAAGGTCAGTAGGACCGAGCGCGTGCGTGATGCGCGGCGGTTTGCCGTGACTTAGGAAGAGCGAGAACGCGGGCTTGGCGCTCGCCTCGAGCAGAAACTTCCAGCGATCCGTCAGTTGGATCTCGACGCCACCCTCGCCACCAACGCCAATGAGCAGCCCGCCTTCCCTCAAGATCGAGTGCTGCGGGTCAACCTGCGGGCCGTCACTTTCCGGGATGATCGAGAAGGTGAGGTCGAGCGACTCGCGCGTCTGAGATCCGTCGCTCGGCTTTTGCCCGAACGGAAAGCCAATCGTGAGCATCCGCTCGGCCAGCTCGTCCGCTCGTGGAGTCAATGACGCACGTGTAAACTCCAACGGCGCATTCTTCTTCGGCACCACGAGGCCGTCCCAGCCGTACTCCAGCCTCGAATCGTCGAGTGCTTTCCTCTGGAAGTAGGCGACCGCGCCCGCGATGTGAGGAAAGAGCCGGTCGGAGGCTTTTTTCGCGCCCGCGGAGTCTTTGAGGCTCAGGATCTTGAAGAGGTAGTACAGAGGCGAGAGCGCAAATTCCTCAGCCAGTGCGAGCGCCTTGAAGAAGCGTTCTTCCGCAAGGTCGTCCGTGGTCAGCTGCGGGACCTCGGCGCTGTCCTCGACAATTGTCGAAAGCAACTGAACGGTGAAAAAGACTGCCGGCGCGCGCACGCGCACCTCGTTCAGCGCGAACAGGTCGAACAAGCGATACATCAACTGATTCTGCGTCGTGATGCTACTGACGCCGAGCGCGGCGATGAACGAACGCACCGCCTCATAGACGGCGCGCACGTCGTTGAGCAGTTGAATGAACGCTTCCTTATCAGGATTCGCTTTGCTGCGGTATGCCGTGATGCTATCCAGCTTGTCCTGCGGCAGATCGGCCTTCGGTACCGAGCCGCTGGGCGGCAAGCCGAGGTCTTCGGCGATCAACTGACGCATCGCCTCGTCTTGCAGCGCCCCCTTCACTTTGTCGACGAACTCGGAGAGCTTGTCGCCGATCTCTTTCAGTGTATTTGCCATGTGAGCTCCTACACTTTCTTCGGCGGCTGAATGTCCGGCCTGGATTGCCACGCATCGCGCAGCGGCGCTTCGTGGCGTGAATAGAGCAGAGGCTTCGGCCGCGTCGTCAGGTCGGCGGGATCCGCCACGGCGGTGTACAGATCGTGGACCGCGTACATGACATCGCCGATCGACGTCGTGTTGTCGTTGGCCTTTTCGGGCCGTTTTTGGAACGTGACCAGTCCGAGACTGCTGGCAAACAGGATCTGACGCGAGTTTCTGAGCTTCTCAAACTGACGCGAATGGCGCTCGGAGGTGCGGTGATAGCCCTCGAGGTTCAGGGCGGCGCCGATGTCGCTGTTCTTTCTGGTCGGATCGTCGGGGAAGAGCGTATCGGCCTGCGTGAGCTTGGGTCGATCCGCCTCGGCCCGGATGTCACGCAGCGGCGCGACGCGCCAAGCCCAGTCCGGAGCGACTTTGACCTTGGCGCCGCGCCAGCCGGTCGTGGGGATGAGGATCGGACTTTTTCGGAGCGCCCCCGTGAGCCTGGGACTTATATTCGCGCCGGCAGGGATGGTCAACACATCCGCGCTCTTGTCCCAGCCCAGCCGCTCCGCGCCGACGCCGGCGCGGCTCATCTTCTGCGCCAGCGCGAACGTGCGTGAAATGAACCGGATTGCGTCCGGCATGATGTTCTTGAGGCCGCTGGAGGTGAACTGCACGTACCGCGCGGGCTCGGTTGCACCGAGCTTCCAGTAGCTCATCGCGTTCGAGGCGGAGTAGTGGACATCTCCGGAGAGAAAGACGACGGGTGAATACGGCAGCAGACGTTTCAGCAGCGCCTCGAACAGCTTCGGATCGAAGCACCATGCCTCTTCAGCATCGGGATTGGTTCCCGGTATGCGCTTGGTGCCACGGTCCGCCTGCAGATCACCCTCTTTGTTGAAATCGAAAACGCGAAACAGGAGCGGACCGAAAAGCTCGTCGAAGATCGGCGGTCCGATGACCGGCAGCGAAGCAACGACGATGTACACGTCCTTCTTGTCGCCCGGCGGCGTCTCTGGAATTTGCTCGGCCTGAGCGGTTAACCCGATGTTGCCGGGAGGACTTACGCGGTTGGCGAAGGCGCGGCGCGTGCGGCAATCGAGCACGATCACTTGATGCTTCGTGCCAGGTACCGTGTAGTGCCATTTCAGCGGGGGATTGGTCTCCGCGTACGATCCGTCGAGTGCGACCTCGTTGCGCAGGTCGAGACCGAGCAGGTGCTCGACCTGTTTCGCGGCATCGGCGTTTGGCGCGGTCGGGGCGCCGGCCGGCATGAACTTCGTCGCTTGCTCCAGCAATTGCTCGTGCGGCTGCTTCTGCGTCTGGCCGGTGACCGGCTCGAACTTCACAGGGTCGTTGCCCCAGCCCTGGAACAGGCTGTACGCGAGCATGCCATTGCGGATGATCGCACTGCCCAGAGGCGACGTGAGCACGCGGTCACGCCACGTCGGATTCAGGAACCAGTCATCCGTGATCTCGTGATCGTCAAAGATCATGTACGTGGGAATGTTGGCCAGGGCACGCCGCACCTTCGGCAGTGTGCGACGAACTTCAGTCAGCCGCGCGATGTCGCGGTTGTACGTCTCGAGCGTGTACTCTTCGATCTCCACGACCTCGCCATTGACCCGCTTCTGGATCGCGTTGCTGAGGAGCGCGCCGACCTGCGTGTCCCAATTCGCCGGCAGCTCGAAGGTGCGGACTTTCGTGCCGTCGGGCGTTTTCTCGAACGGCGGGAAGTCCGGCCACACTTCGTTGTTCCACACGAACAGATACATCGCGCAGAACTCGCCGAACGTCATCAGGTGGCTCGCACCGTCCGTCGTCGTCATGCCGCCTTCGTTGACGACAAGGTTGTGGCGCCGGCGCGGCGGAAAGTGGAGCGTGTCCGCGTCGACCGCAGTCGTCTTCGTCAGATCGGGCTTCGCGATGATCGAAAGCTGCTCCTTGCCGATCAGCGTACGCCCGAACTCGTTGAGCATCACGATCAGCGGAGCGGCTGCCTCGTCGGCGTAGATCTGGTCGCCGGTCAGAAACAGCTGGTGCGGCCGTTTCAATGGAGACTTGTAGGCTTGCTCGCCACTGAGCAGATCGTCGAGCCACGCGAGTCCATCGGGAAACGGAGTGTCTGTGTCACGGCACGAGCCGTGAATGAGGCGAAAGTCCGTCAACTCCTTCGGCGGCAACACCACACACGGCAACAGATCGACTTCGTAGCCGAGCGCGAGTCGCTTGGTATTGTCACCATCCGGGTTGGCGTTGGCCGGGTCGTTGGCGAGCAGCCCGAGTGATTTGAAGTTCTGCTTGGTTGTCTGGCCCTGCGGTGTGAGCTCGAGGTCGTATGAGTAAAGTCGCTCGGGAATGAGCTTTTTGGCCTCGGGAAGTCGCACGGCGACCACGCACATGTGCAACTGATCGCCGATCCGTATGGACTTCGCACCCGGATCCGGACTCCGGAACCAGATGTTGGTGTCCTTCGCGTCGGACGTCTTGATCTGATTTTCCCACAACGAAAGCTTTATCGTGCAGGCCTGGCTGAGCGCCACCTGGACGGCGACGAGAGCGGGCTCAACACGGCGCAGGATGGGACCGGACAGGATCAGCGGTAGGGCCACTGCGACCTCCTCCTGATCCTCCTGATCGAGATATGCACGAGATTGCGGATAACCGGTATAAGCAGGGACCGACAATGAGGCGAGGCCGGACAATGTCACAGTCTGCGTGCTATGTCAACCTGGGAATGGTTGCAGGCCGGGCGCGCGGAAAAGATCCTCCTGCGCCTGTCGCAGGAGGATCGCACCGCCAATTTTTTCAGATCGCGCGCGAAACGGTTTCCGGTCGGCGTCTCAAAGAAGTCTGAAATCTGTTTTCATTCGAAATGCAATTGTGTATACGTTGGGGTGCGGGAACCGTGAGGCAATGATCAGACGCATCTTCCGACCATACGTAGTCGTAGCCTTGTTGCTCAATTCCACGCTCCACTTTGCTGCCGGCCGGAGCGAGTTGCCGGATGCCGTCATGAATGGCGACAAAGCCGCGCTTCGCGCGCTGCTCCAGCGAAAGACAGATGTGAACGCCACGCAAGTGGACGGCGCTACGGCTCTGCACTGGTCTGTGTACCGCGACGATCTTGAGTCTCTCGATTTGCTCGTTGCTGCCGGCGCGGCAATTGACGTCAAGACCCGGGACGGCATTACACCGCTAAACCTGGCGTGTCTCTATGGAAACGCGCCAATTGTAAACAAACTGTTGAAAGCCGGAGCAGACGCAAAACAGAAGGGACCTGCCGGCGAAACGATGTTGATGCTAGCCGCCCGTAACGGCAGTCCCGACACGATCAAGCTGCTCGCTCAAGCCGGGGCGGACGTGAATGCGAAGGAACCGCTTCGCGGCACGAACGCATTGATGTGGGCCGTGGAGCAGAGGCACCCAGCGGCTGTGAAAACCCTGCTCGAGGCAGGAGCGGATTTCGGGGCCAAGTCCGGTGCTGCCGGCGTGCCAAGGAATTACATGGCGTCGCGTGTGGATACAGAGGCTGTCAAAGCTCACGCGGAACGGCAAGCGAAGGCCGCAGCGGCCGGCAGAACATACGCGCAGGAGCTCA
>Ga0137394_10001222_pt1 | contig 18562 bp, 20 predicted proteins | sample czobulk116metaG_FD_108278 | JGI IMG/M metagenome (GOLD analysis project Ga0137394, IMG submission 108278) | Vadose zone soil microbial communities from Angelo Coast Range Reserve, California, USA - czobulk1.16 metaG | ecosystem: Environmental > Terrestrial > Soil > Vadose zone | place: USA...
CTCGCACCTCGCACCTCGCACCTCGCACCTCGCACCTCGCACCTCGCACCTCGCACCTCGCACCTCGTACCTCGTACCTCGTACGTCGTACGTCGTGTCCCCCGCAATCCGGCAACCCGTGAATTTCGGACCACGAAATTAACACAGATGCAGCGTCAGCGCGCACCCACCGCTCTCCTGCCACGAAAGGGAGATACAGGCGCTTGACCACGAAACACACGAAAAAGAAACAACCGGCTTAATCGTTTCGTGAGTTGCGTGGGATTTCGTGTGTTTCGTGGACGCAATCCGCAATCCGCAATGAGATCACGCTACCGCTTGTCCTTTCGCTTCCTCCTGTACCGCCTCGACGTCGACCTGCACCTTCAGCGTGTATCCGACGAGCACGCCACCGGTCTCGAGTGCCTGATTCCATTCGAGGCCCCAGTCGCGGCGATCGATCTCGGTTGACGCGCTGAACCCGGCGCGCTGATGTCCCCACGGATCTTTGCCGACGCCGTGGAACGTCGCGTCCAGCGTGACGGGAACGCTCCGGCCACGAATGGTGAGGTTGCCGCCGACGCGGAAGCGATCGCCCGGCTTCGCGTGCGCGCCTGCGATCTGCTTGGACTGGAACACGATCGCGGGAAAGTTCTCGACGTCGAGGAAATCGGCTGATCTCAGATGCTGGTCGCGATCCGGCGCGCCGGTATCGATGCTGGCTGCATCGATCTCGACGTAGACCGTCGATCGGTCGGGGTTCTCTTCATCCGTCTGAATGGTCCCGGTCAGCTTCTTGAATCGGCCGCGCACGGTCGAAAACATCATGTGCTTGACCGCAAACTCCACGCTCGAGTGAACCGGGTCGATGTGCCAGGTCGTCACTTGTGCCATGAACACCTCCGCACGATTTCGTTCGCGAAGGTCGTACCATTCCGCGATCATCGAGGCCGCAATGAGGGACCACCCCTTGCATGGTCGTGCCCTGGCGGAGGGAGCGTGGCAGCACGGGCAACAATCGCCGCGCCGCCCGTCGCCAGTCCGTCCGGTCGCCTGTCCTGACCGTCGACGAGATGACCGCGGGGCCGGTTTTTCTCGCGAACGATCATGAACCCGCGGTTTTTCGTGGCAATCTCGACCGCGCGAACACCTTCTTTCCCGCGCAGAAACAGGCGGATCATTGGACGTGCTCCCGGAACGGCGAGGGGGCGTGAAGCTCGAGCATCGAACGACGAAGGCGATCGACAAAGGCAGCTCGTTTCCTCTCGGCGCCACGCTTCTCTCCAACGGCGTCAACTTCGCGCTCTACTCGAAACACGCGTCGGAAGTCTTTCTGCTGCTGTTCGACACGCCCGGCGGCGAGCCGACTGACATCATCCAGCTTCGCCATCGCGACAAGCTCATTTGGCATGCGCACGTGCGGGGCATCGGTTCCGGACAGCTGTACGGCTACAAGGTGCGCGGCGACTATCGGCCCGACTTCGGGCTGCGCTTCAACGACGCAAAGCTCCTCCTCGACCCGTACGCGAAGGCGGTCACCGGGACATTCCGCAACACGGACAACCTGCTGCTCGCCTACGATGCGCAACCCGGCGCGGGCGAGCGGACGCCGGACACGCGCGACAACACCTCGGTCGTGCCGAAGGCCATCGTCGTGGACGACGCCTTCGACTGGCAGGGGGACAAGTCTCCGGACCTCGAGCTCGAACAGCTGGTCATCTACGAAGTGCACCTCAAAGGATTCACCGCGCATCCCTCGTCGGGCGTCCGGGCGCCAGGGACCTATCTCGGTTTCATCGAGAAGATTCCGCATCTGCAACGTCTGGGCGTGAACGCCGTCGAGCTGCTGCCGATCCACGAGTTTTACGTGCAGGACTTCCTGCTGGAGCGTGGGCTGACCAACTACTGGGGCTACAACTCGATCGGATTTTTCACGCCCGAGCTGAGCTACGGCTCGCGGCAGGCGCCCGGCTGTCAGGTGGCCGAGTTCAAGACGTTGGTGCGCGAGCTTCACCGCGCGGGCATCAAGGTGATTCTCGACGTCGTCTACAACCATACCGGCGAAGGGAACGAGATGGGGCCGTCGATCTCCTTCCGCGGCGTCGACAATCTCTCGTACTACAGCCTCACGGGGCCACCTGGCGCGCCCAGCCGCTACTACCTGAACTGGACCGGGTGCGGAAACAGCTTGAACTTCGACAGCCCTGCGGTCATCCGTCTCGTCATGGATTCGCTGCGGTACTGGTTTCAAACGATGCACGTGGACGGCTTCCGGTTCGATCTGGCGTCGGTGCTCGGCCGCGGGTCGGACGGCACGTTTCGCACGTCGGCCGCCTTCTTCGACGCGGTGTCGCAGGATCCCGTCCTGCACCCGGCGATTCTGATCGCCGAGCCGTGGGACGTCAGCACCTATCAGGTGGGCAACTTTCCGGTGGATTGGTCGGAATGGAACGGCCGATTCCGCGACACGGTGCGACGGTTTGCCAGGAGTGATCCGGGCCAGCTCGCGGACATGGCCTGGCGCATGACCGGGTCGGCGGACCTGTATGGCCAGAGCGGACGGTCCGCCTACAACAGCGTCAACTTCGTCACCTGCCACGACGGGTTCACGCTGAACGATCTGGTCTCCTACAACATGAAGCACAACGAACGGAACGGCGAGAACAACCGCGACGGCGCCGACGACAACAACTCGTGGAACTGCGGCGTCGAGGGTGAAACCACCGATGCGGGCATCCTCGCGCTGCGGAAACGACTGATGAAGAATCACGCCTGCCACGTCATGTTTGCGTCGGGCACGCCGATGATTCTTGGCGGCGACGAGTTCGGACGCACGCAGCAGGGCAACAACAACGCCTATTGCCAGGACAACGAGATCAGCTGGTTCGACTGGACGCGCGCCTCGCGGAACAGCGACCTCGTCGGATTCTTCCGCAAGGCGATCGCGTTCACGCGCCGATTCCCGACGCTGCAACGGCGTCAATTTCCAGTCGGCCGCGATCTGGACGCCGACGGAGTGCCGGACATCGCCTGGTTCGGGCCGGATCTGGACGAGCCGCACTGGACCGATCCGAACGCGCGCACGCTCTGCTTCCAGGTGGACAGCAGCGAACGCGGCGAAATAGACGACGCCGAGCGGCTGTTCTTCATCCTCAACGGTCACTACGAAACGCAGACGGTGAAGCTGCCGCAGCCTGGCGCATCGAAGGCGTGGTTCCGTGCCGTCGACACGAGCCTGCCGAGCGGCCCGGACTTCGCGGACGAAGGACAGGAAGTCCGCATCGATCCACCCGGCTTCTACATCGCCAACCCGCGAACGACCGTCGTCCTGCTGGCGCGTTAGCGCGCGAAATCAGGTGCAGCACACGCGCCGAGGACGCGACCACGACATCGAGGATGCCGCGGCGCGCATCCACAGCATGATCGACGCGTTGGCACACTCCAAGTGACGCCGGCCAGGCAGCGCGTCTGGACGCCGCGCTGGTGGCGTGAGCGCTTCGGAAACGACAGGTCGATCAGGTGGGTTTCGGTTTGAATCGACCCGATCTCGGGGATGGACGGCCTCTCATCATCTTTTTCTCATCGAGCACGGCGCGCACGCCGCCGCCGGCCACGTGCCCGCCACCTCCGTCCGCCACATAGCCGTCATCTTCCGGCCGCGGCCGGTTGTCCTCGACCGTCCGCTTCCGCCGGCTGACATGAACACCCGTCTTTCGCGGATGTCCAGCGCTGAGCTCTCCGGTTGCGCCAAACAGATGGCGATGCTCCTCCACGATGCAGCGGTCCTTGACGATCGCAAGCTGGTGTCTTCGCGCTTCGTCTTCCGCTTCGCGGCTCCAGGCGCCCGGCGGGAACCACACCGCTTCAGCATGTTTGGCGGCCGCCTCCCGGATGTGTGCGGTGGCCGCCTCCGGCCGCCGGAAGATCATTACCAAATCCACGGGCCCCGCGACGTCGTCGAGCCGCGCGTAGGTCGGCAGCCCTCCGACCTGCGCGCGATCGGGCCGCACAGGAATCACGTCGTACCCCACGTCGTGCAGGTACCGGACGACCTCGCCGCTATGTCGCGTGGGCCGCGGACTCGCGCCGATCACGGCGACAGTGCGCGTTCTCCGCAGCAGTCGCTCGATCAGCGCCTCTTCCCGAGTCATGTGCTTCACGATGGCCGTTCCTCGGTCGGAATCACCCCTGTTTTTTTGCGCCGCAACTGTTCCCTGCGCGCCGGACGCTTGTAGGTATCGGAACGGGTCAGCTTCTCCATGTGCCTTCGGAGCTGCCGCTCGAGCTCGGCGAAGGCCTCACGGACCGCCTCGAGGACGTCGTGGCGTTCCTCCTGTGCGGCCAGCGTGCGACCCGGCACGTTCAAGGTCAGCGACACGCGATAGAGCGTGCGCGTGGGATTCTTCTCGACGAACACGCGTAAGTGGGCCGCGCTCGAACCTGAGGGCAGCACTTCGTCCAGACGCGCGATTGAGTGCTGCACCAGTTGACGAACGCGTTGACTGGGAGCGCAGCGCTTGAATTTAAGCTGGTGCTTCACGCGTCATCTGCCTTCGCTGCGACGACCACACGGGCAGGGCGTAGCAACTCGTCGCCGAGCCGCCATCCCCTCAGCACCTGCCGCACGACCGTTCCGCTTTTGACTTCATCGGTCGGTACGGTCTCAACCGCCTCGTGGATCGCGGGATCGAAGGGCAAACCGACGCTGTCGAACTGCTCGGCCCCGGCTGCGAGCAGCGCACCGGTGAACATCCGGAACGTCGCGGCGACACCTTCGTAGAAATGCGGATCGATGGATCCGATCGCGAGCGCGCGCTCGAGCGTGTCGAGCACGGGCAGGAGCGGCAACAGCGCGGCGCGGCGTCCGCCGTGCTGCGCAGATTCCTGCTCTTTCGCCATGCGGCGACGGAAGTTGTCGAGGTCCGCACGCAGCCTTGCATTACGCGCTTGTTCCTCGGCAAGGGCGTGCCGCAGGCGGTCGGCCTCCCCGACAGCGTCGCGATTCGCCACGTCGGCTTCGGGCGCGTCCAGCCGATCGCCCGCGGACGTCTGCAACAGACCTGTCATGCTCATGACGCGCCCTCCACAGTTGCCACGGCCATCTGGGTTGCTCCTCTTGTTCTGGCGCTCCGCGACCGCGCCGATTCAGTACTCGCCCATGTCCGGCGACGCGGGGAGCGGCTTTGCCTTTTCCGGAACTTCGGCCACGAGCGCTTCGGTCGTCAGCATCAGCGACGCGATCGATGATGCGTTGACGAGAGCGGTGCGGACGACTTTGGTCGGATCGATGACTCCAGCGTGGATCAGGTCTTCGTACACTTCGGTTGCCGCGTTGAAGCCGAAGCACTTGTCCGTCGACTGCTTCACCTTTTCAGCGACGATCGACCCCTCGTGGCCGGCGTTGGCAGCGATCCAGCGGATTGGCTCCTCCGCGGCGCGCCGGATGATGTCGACGCCGAGCCGCTCGTCCGCCTCGAGCCCGCCATTCCTCACGAATGCCTCGAGCACGCGGGACGCGCGCAGCAGCGCGACGCCGCCGCCCGGGACGATACCTTCTTCGACGGCCGCCTTCGTGGCGTGCATCGCGTCTTCAACGCGCGCCTTCTTCTCCTTCATCTCGGATTCGGTGGCCGCCCCGACCTTGATGACCGCCACGCCGCCCACGAGTTTCGCCAGCCGCTCCTGCAGCTTCTCGCGGTCGTAATCCGAGGTCGTTTCCTCGATCTGGGCGCGAATCTGCTTGACCCGGCCTTCAATCGCTTTCTTCGTGCCCGCGCCTTCGACGATCGTCGTCGTGTCCTTGTCGATCACGATGCGTTTCGCCCTGCCGAGGTCCTCGAGCTTGATGTGTTCGAGCTTGATGCCGAGCTCTTCGGTAATCGCACGGCCGCCGGTGAGGATCGCAATGTCTTCCAGCATCGCTTTGCGGCGATGGCCGTAGCCCGGCGCTTTCACGCCCGCGACCTTGAGCGTTCCGCGCAGCTTGTTGACGACGAGCGTCGCCAGCGCCTCACCCTCGAGATCCTCCGCGATGACAAGGAGCGGCTGACCGGCCTGGGCTACGCGCTCGAGCACCGGCAGGAGGTCCTTGAGGCTCGAGATCTTCTTCTCGTGGATCAGAATGAGCGCGTCTTCGAGCACGCACTCCATCCGCTCCGGATCGGTGATGAAGTACGGCGACAGATACCCGCGATCGAACTGCATCCCTTCGACGACCTCGAGCGAGGTCTCCATTGTCTTGGCTTCCTCGACCGTGATGACGCCGTCTTTACCGACCTTGTCCATCGCCTCCCCGATGATCTTGCCGATGGTGGGATCGTTGTTCGCTGAAATCGTCCCGACTTGCGCGATCATCTCGCCGCTCACGGGCTGGCTGAGCGCCTTGAGCTCGGCGACCGCTTTCTGGACTGCCTTCTCGATGCCACGCTTGATGCTCATCGGATTGGCGCCGGCGGCGACGTTTTTCGCGCCCTCTCGGATGATCGCCTGCGCCAACACCGTGGCCGTCGTCGTGCCGTCGCCCGCGACGTCGGACGTCTTGCTCGCGACCTCGCGGACCATCCGCGCGCCCACGTTCTCGACTGGATTCGGGAGATCGATCTCCTTCGCGACCGTCACGCCATCCTTCGTGATGGTCGGCGATCCGTATTTCTTGTCGATGACGACGTTGCGGCCCTTGGGGCCGAGCGTCACCTTCACGGCATCCGCGAGCAGGTTGACGCCGCGCATGAGGGCGTGCCTCGCGTCCTCGTTGTAGACGATCTGTTTGGCTGCCATCGCTGTTGCTCTCTCTTTCACGCCATCGCCGGCTCTGGCACACCTTCCGCGACGCCGAGGATCTCGTCCTCGCGGACGATCAGATACTCCTGCCCGTCGAGAGTGACTTCAGTGCCTGCGTACTTGCCAAGGAGCGCCTGGTCGCCGACCTTCACATCGAGCGGCACCGTCTTGCCCTCGTCTGTGATGCGGCCGCTGCCGACCGCCATCACCGTGGCCAGCTGAGGCTTTTCCTTCGCCGTGTCCGGAATGACGATGTTTCCAATCCGCGCTTCGCCCTCTTCGATCCGCCGAACCAGAATCCGATCACGCAACGGACGAACTTTCATCGCGACCCTCCCTGCCCGAGCGACTCATACAGGATGCAGTCCCTCAGGCGCCTTCCTGATCGCTGCTGACGCTCCTCGATCGACTCTAGGCGCGCCGTGGGAGCCAGCAACCGAAAACCGATTCCCTTTCGACGTGTCGATTCGATCACAGAGATGACAGGGCAACACGTTGAACTCCACGCCTGACCGACCGCCATGCAAGTAAACAGCCGACCGAAAAAAGGCCGGGCATTCGCCACCGGCTGTCAGGAGATTGGCGCGATGATTGCGACTTCAGCTGCGCCCGGTCATCGTTTCGGTTCACGCTGTCGGAGGTGCGTCATGCTCGAGGCACTCGCCCGGAATTGGGGCTGGCTGCTCTTCCGCGCCAGCATTTCCGCGCTCTACGGAATAGCGGCGCTCCTGTGGCCGGACATGTCGATGCTTGCCTTCGTGTTCCTGTTCGGAGTTTATGCAGTCGCCGATGGCGTCGTCGCGCTTGCGATCGCGCTCGATGTGAAGGCGCTCCCAGGCGTTGGAAGCCTCGTGTTCGAGGGGCTCGTCCGGATTGGAGGCGGGCTCGTCGCCATGAGCTCGCCTGGAGTCCTCGTCGCGTTTCCACGATTTTTCGCGGACTGGGCGATACTGACCGGCACTGCAGAGGCGGTTGTCGCAATCGTGCTGCGCCGCGAGCTCGCGGGTGAATGGCCGCTGCCAATCGCAGGCGCGATTTCGATCATCGTCGCCCTCTTGATGCTGCTCACGCCGATCGCCGTCGGGGTTCCGGCGCTCAGATGGCTGGTGGGTCCTTACGCGATCATCTTCGGGGCGACGCTGTTGGCGTTGGTGCGTCGACTGCGGCAACTCGCACAAGAGATTGAAGCTGCCTGACATGCAAGCGCGGTGGTGATAGCCCCTTCGCAGCCCTGGGCGGCATGTGGCGCCGCCCCGTCAGGCCTCCGATGGAGCGGATGCCGGGCGAACGGCCATCACTGCTGTATTTGCCGGCGCGTCACTCGCTGGAAAGGCCTCTGCAACCGTGCCAGGGCGATCATGTGCAGCTCACTGCTGTGGTTCCTGAGCACCTTCGAAGCGCCGACGCTCAGGTCGGTATTCCACTGTCGGCTCGCGGCGCACCGGTTGCGGATAGAGGTTCATGAGCTCCACGACGTCCGTGGGAATATCGCTGCGAACGGGCAACCCGAAGCCCTTGGCCGTCTCGTAGGTGATCGGATGGTCGTGCGTCCATGTGCCCTCCGACAGCAGGCGGGCGAGCTCGTCGGCCTTGTCGCCCGGACACTTGTCGGCGAGCAGTTCACGAACACTCTCGCGCACCTGCACGATGGCTTTCTGGGCCTGGTCGGCAAGAATCAACGTTTTGTCCTCGACCCGTTCCACGGGTTTCCTCGCCACCGCCTTGAGAATGGACGCGCCCGGATACTCGCCGAGCTGCGGATCGACAGGACCGATGACCGCGTACTCGCTCATCACGATCTCGTTTGCGGCGAGCGCGATCAGCGTGCCGCCGGACATCGCGTAGTGCGGCACGAAGACCGTCACCTTGCCCTTATGCTTGTGAATGGCCCTGGCAATCTGCAGAGCGGCAAGTACGAGCCCTCCCGGAGTATGCAGGACAATGTCGAGTGGGACAGCCGGATCGGTCAGGTGAATGGCCCGCAGAATCTCCTCGGAATCATTGACGTCGATGTAGCGGAACACGGGAAAGCCCAGGATGCTCATCGTCTCCTGACGGTGCACGAGGATGATGACTCTGGATTTTCTCTGGCGCTCGATCTTCGCAATCAAGCGCTGCCTCGAGGCCTCCAGATACTGTTGCCGGAGCCAGGGCTGGACCGCTGAAAACAGGAAGAACAACCAAATGATATCGGCAGGCGTCATCGTTTGCTCCAGCGCTTTTCCTCTCAGTTGATGCACCGCGAGGCCCACTCGGGGCACCACAATACCGGTTCCTTTTCGGTTGTCAACTCGATCGCACAGCTGGCGTTTCCAGAAAACGAGCGGGTGCACCGAATCGCGGGCGAATCGCTCATCCGTCGAGACCTCGTTGTGCGGCCGTCTATTGCGCCCTCCGAAGCCGCCGGGTCCGCTGCCGATACTGGAATGCGCCGCAGGCACTGCGGCACGTGTAGTAGTCCCACTGCTCGGGGAGACGCGCGCTGACCCCACCGATGTGGCTCCGGAGGTACTGCAAGGGTCGGTCGCAGCACGGGCAGCGCAGCGGCGGTGGAGCAATGGGCGGTGTGTTCGTGTCGTAACGCCGGTGGGCCCTGACCATGGAGCGGCTGGACTGCTCTGTCGGCGGCTCGATCGCGGCATCGAACGTCGCCTGTCGGCTTGCCGCTTCCGCCGGCGTCACGCGAAGGTGTTTCTCGGAAATCAAGGAGCGATCCCGCCCCGGAGCGATTGCTTGCAAGAGCGCTTCGGGCTGGCAAGGTTTGCGGAGGACGCTGTCGGCCCCCGACGAACGTGCTCGTTCGATGTCGTCCGGACTCGTATCGCCGGTGATGACGACGATGCGCACGTTGGCAGTGATGGGGTCCGCACGGAGCAGCGCACAGAGCGTGTAGCCGTGAATGAATCTCAGATGTGTCTCCGTAATCATGAAGCGCGGCGGGCGTCCAATCGCCTTCGCAAGCGCGTCTCGACCATCCTCGGCATATTCGATTTCAGAGGCCTCCGCGGTCAGGATGACGCCGTACCGATCGCGGGTTTCCGCATCAGGATCAACGATGAGCGCCAGACTGGCCAGTGTAACAGTCATGGTCTCGAGCCATTGCCGGACCCGCGCGTCGACACGCACCATCCTGGACCGGCCCTCGAATCTAGGCGTGCAGCACGATCCAAGCCAGCAGAAACGGGTTCCCTTTGCCCTGGCAGCGCATGCGATTCGTCCCACTGCTCGCGCAACGCACTCATGCCCTCAGGAAAAACCCGTAGCAACAATCCTGTATCTTCCTGAGTCCAAGGCTCGTGCCGATCGCTCGCAGAGGCTCGCAGCAACTCGTTCACAACTCCAAGAGGAGCTGCACACGGCGTCGATCCGAACAGCACATGACGCGCCTCGAACGTGGTAAGGTCGTCGGCGGTCAAGGTCAGGAGCGCTCATGGCCGCGGCTGACTGCTCTCGCGGCGGAATGAGTCTGACGGGTCCCCGTTCACAAGGCCCGCCGATGCCGAATCGCGGATGGCCACGGGCCTTACGAAGTCCTTTCACAGACTCAGTATCGACGCGCGCGCACGGCGAAGCACGCTCACCTTGACGTCGGCAAAGACGCTTCAGATGATCGGCGCTTCCGCTCAACGATTCGATCGAGGATCCTCCGATGAGCCGACCGAGCAGGAATTCAAAGCCCAAACCGGACGGAGTCGGTAAGTCTCCAACGGAAATCGATCACGTTCATGTGGAGCGCAGTGAGATTGAAGAGACCGGCGAATTCGATCTCGACGGACTCTCCGTGAGGCTTGCTCACTCGATCGACTCGATCGGCGCGAAGCGGGTCGTGCTCGACACCCTCGAATCCTTGTTCGCGTCGCTCCCCAACGAGATGATCCCCTCAACGAAGGGTTAGAGGACCTGCGCTCCCGTACGGCGGAAGGTGGAGATGTCGACTCAGAAGAATGGCCTCGAGCAATTCGAGCGAGCCCTTTCGGCGCGGGCAGCGCAGGTCTACGTGCTCCGGCTGTACGTCGGCGGCGCATCACCGAAGTTTCTCGAGGCCATCAGGAACATCAAGAGCATCTGCGACGAGAATCTTGCCGGCAGGCACCAGCTGGAAGTGGTTGATATCTACCAGCAGCCCGAACGCGCGGCCCTCGACCAGGTGGTGGCTGCGCCGATGCTGGTGAAGCAACTGCCGCTCCCGTTGCGGAGGTTGATTGGCACGCTGTGGAATACCCGGCAAGTGTTGCGCACGCTCGGGCTGATCAGAGCGGAGGTCGAGCGCGCGGACAGGGGCCAGGAACGAGGTTGACGTGCCACGCACGGTCCAGGAGCTCCAGACGCGGCTGCACGAGGCGGAAGAGCTCCTGCGCGCCATCCGGAGCGGCGAAGTCGACGCACTGGTCGTCTCGGGACCTCACGGCGATCAAGTCTTTATGCTCAGCGGCGCCGAGCATCCGTACCGCGCCATGGTCGAAGCCATGAGCGAAGGAGCCGTCATCATCGCCGGTGACGGCACGATCTTCTACTCGAATCGCAGGTTTGCTGCGTTGCTCGGCACACCGCTCGATGAGGTGATCGGCTCGACGATGGATCGGTTCGTGCTGCCGGAAGATGTGCCGCACTACCAGATGCTCATCCATCATCCCGGCGGTGGCATCAGCAGAGGAGAAATCCAGCTCGCATCGAAGGACGGCCGTGTCGTGCCGGCCTACCTGTCGATCAACTCACTCGCGTCGGGTACTCCAGGGAGCGTATGTGCGGTCATCACAGATCTCACCGAGCACAAGCGCAACCAGGAATTGATCTCCGCGGAGGCGCTGGAGCGCACGAAGCTCGCGGCGGCGGAAGCAGGCCACCGGCGCATCGCCAGCATCCTCGAGAGCATCACCGACTCGTTTTTCTCGCTCGACGCGGAATGGCGGATTACGGAGGCCAACCAGCGCGCCGCGGCGAATTTCGGTACGACGCGCGACGAGCTGATCGGCACCCTGTTCTGGGACGTCTCGCCGCACGGCAGGATCCCCGAATTGGATGAACAATTCCGCAGGGCGATGACCGAGCGGGTCGCCATCCACTCCGACGCGCCCTCCGCCGCCACCCAGGGCAAGTGGTTCGAACGCCACATTTATCCTGCCGATGAAGGTCTGGCGGTGTATTTCCGGGACATCACCGAGCGCAAGCAGAAGGAGGACGCTGTTCGGCGCAGCGAGGCCAGCCTGGCCGAGGCCCAAGACATGAGCCATACGGGCAGTTGGACCTGGAACCCTGCCACCGGAGAGCTCGTCTGGTCGCTGCAACATTTCCGCATCTTCGGCGTTGATCCCGAGACGTTTCGGCCTACCCAGGCGAACACTCAGCGGATGATTCATCCCCATGATATGCCTCATGTCGAGCGGACGCTCGAGAGGGCGATTCGCGAGAGAACCAACTTCGAAGTGGACTATCGAATCATTCGCCCTGACGGATCGATAAGGTTCCACCACGGTCTCGGCCACCCTGTCGTCAAGGAGTCCGGTGATCTGGAGTTCGTTGGTTACGCCGTCGACGTGAGCGAGCGCAAGGAGGCGGAGGAGCAACTGCGACGAAGCGAGAGTTATCTGGCCGAAGGACAGAGAATGAGCCACACCGGCAGTTGGGCCTGGAATGCCTCCACCGGAGAGCTTTACTGGTCGCTCGAACATTTCCGCATCTGCGGCGTCGATCCTGACACGTTCAAACCGACGCTGGAGAGAGCGCGCGCGTTGATACACCCGCAGGATCGGATCTCGGCGAATGAGGCCTTCGAGAGGGCGATTTACGAAAGCAGCGATTTCGACCGCGAATTTCGAATGGTTCGTCCAGACGGAACCCTCAGGTATGTCCACAGCCGTGCCCGCCCTGTGTTCAATGAGTCCGGTGGCGTCACCGAGTACATCGGAACGATCCTGGATATTACGGAGCGCGAGGAGGCCGATCAGGAGCGCACACGCCTTCTGCGCCGAATCGTGGATGCGCAGGAGGACGAGCGTCGCCGAATCGCGCTCGAGATGCATGACCAGTTCGGTCAGCAGTTGAGCGCGCTCGGGTTGAAGCTCTCCGCGCTCAAACGCGAGTGCGGCAGACGAACGAATCTCGGCGAGCAGCTCACATCACTGGAAGCGGTGATACGGCAGCTCGACACCGACCTCGAGCTGATTGTCTCGCGGTTGCGCCCACCGGCGCTCGACGATCTCGGCCTTGTCGCTGCGCTCGCGAACTACGTCAAGCGATGGTCGGAACACTTCGACATCCACGCAAACCTCCACACAAGCGGCATCGAGCGAAGCCGGTCGACGGACGAAATCGACACCGCGCTGTACCGCATCATTCAGGAGGCGCTGAACAACGTCGCGAAACATGCTCAGGCCGAAAATGTGGCGATTCTCCTGCACGGGCGCCCCGATCTCGTATCGCTCATCGTGGAAGACGACGGCATCGGTTTCGATATGGAACTGGTGGGCTCACGTCAGCGGTTCGGAATCGTCGGAATGCACGAACGCGCCAGGCTTCTGGGAGGATCGGTCGATATCGAATCGGTCTCGGGCAAGGGTACGACCGTTGTGGCCCGCATACCCGTGCCGACGAGCCCGGAAGGGAGACCGACATGACGACACTGCGGATACTCCTCGCCGAGGATCACAAAGTCATGCGCGAGGGGCTACGGATGGTCATCGATCGGGAACGCGATATGGAAGTTGTCGGCGAAGCCGATAACGGCCTCGCGGCCATCGCCTTGACCCAGCAACTCCGACCCGACGTCGTCATCATGGACGTCTCGATGCCCGAACTCGACGGATTGAAAGCAACCGAGGCGCTGAAGAGACTGGTGCCAAACGCCAAGATCCTCATTCTCACGCGACACACCGACAGCAGCTACGTGAAGCAGTTGTTGACGTCCGGCGCGAGCGGCTACGTGCTGAAGCAGAGCGCGTCGGAAGATCTGGTGCGTGCGATCCAGCGTGTGGCCGCCGGTCATACGTACCTGGATCCCGCGATAACAGATCAGGTCGTCAGCAGCTTCACCGACCGCCGGGGGCATCGCGGATCTCCTGGTAAGTCGTTGAGCAGGAGGGAACAGGAAGTCCTGCGCTTTGTGGCGCTAGGGCTCTTGACCAAGGAGATTGCGGCCCGTCTGCAGATCAGCATCAAGACCGTCGAGACGCACAAAGCAAACGCGATGACCAAAATGGGCATGGACAGCCGCATCGACATCGTGCGCTACGCGGTGCTGCAAGGCTGGCTGCAAGATGCCTGACGTTGAAGCTGGTCGCTCGCCAACCCGGGAAAAACCCTACACGACCCGGCCTTTTCCTGATTCCACGGCATATCTCCACGTGAGATAAGGCTCGAATCGTTCGGCTTGTCGAGTCAGGTCGCGAACTCAGCCCGCACAAGCGATCGAAGGCTCTTGCCTGCCACCGGAGGTGACACATGCCCGCCTCTTCCACGACGCGCGAACACGTCCAGCGAATGCTCGACGAGATCCAACGGAACTACAATCGGCGACTCACGCTCGGCATACTCGCAACGACACTTCGCCGACAGTCTGCGTACCTCGGCCGGTTGTTTCGCGAAGAGATTGGCGTCACTGTTCACGAATACATCACCCGTGCGCGGATGGAGTATGGGTTGGCGCACATCCGTTCCGGGGTGAAGATCGAAGCTGTGGCGCTGGAGTCGGGGTACCAGAGCAAGAAGAACTTCTATCGTCAGTTCAGGCGGCGTTTCGGGATGACGCCTGAAGAGTATCGACGCGAGCACTGTCAAGGCGCGGTCGCCAACCCAGCGGCAGCCGAGCCCTCACGAGATCCTCACAACATAAGGAGCTCGTCCGATGCGCCTCGGGCAACTTCGCCGTCGGCCGGAAATGCGAGCGTAAGCCGTGATGCCGATCGCCTATGTGATTGACCGCTTTCGTCAGCGGATGTTGACTCAGGCCGAAGGGCTCAAAGAGGTGAGACCGTGTCGAAATTGATCAAGGTGCCGCAGTCGGAATGGAGGCCGTTCTTCGATCGGATGGCGAAGGCGTTGCTGGGCAAATGGGCCGAGATAGAAGTGGCGTCGCTCGACCTCGGCGATCAGATCGTTGCCGAGTGGATCCCTCTGCTCGGCATCACCTATGACTCGAGAGACGATCTGCTCGATGTGGCACTCGACCGCGCGAATCATCTGATTCGTCATCCCAGGGAGATCGTCGTTGAGGAAGGCCCGGCGGGCCTCGCGAGCGTCGCGGTGATCGATGAGGATGGCGCGCGTCAGGTCGTGAGGCTCAAAGAGCCGCTCATGCTGCCACCGGCGAATCCGCGCCCGGTGAACGCTTAGTGGCTGAGCGACGGCAAGAGTTTTGCGTCGGCTGGCTTTATGGCTCCCACGGACGACACGCGAGACTTGACTCAGGGCATTCCAATCCGCGATCTCGCCGACGGCATCCTGCAAGGACACGTCGGCGGCGAGGAGGTCCTGATCGTCAAGCGTGACCTGGAAATATTCGCGATCGGTGCGCACTGCACGCACTACCACGGACCGCTCGCCGAGGGCTTGCTCGTCGGCGATACGATTCGATGCCCCTGGCACCACGCCTGTTTCAGTCTTCGCACCGGCGAGGCGGTCCGAACGCCGGCGCTGGATGCGGTCGCGTGCTGGCGGGTGGAGCGGAACGGCGACACGGTGTACGTGCGCGAAAGGTTGCCGGAGGCAGCTTCGAAATCCGCGTCGGCCGCTGACCTGCGTGCCTGGCCCGACTCGGTTGTCATCATCGGTGGTGGAGCCGCAGGTCTGGCGGCAGCCGACATGCTCCGCCGCGAAGGCTACGATCGCCCCATCACCATGCTCAGTGCCGATGACGCGCCCCCCTGCGATCGCCCGAACCTGTCGAAAGACTATCTGGCCGGCAAAGCGGAGGAAGACTGGATCCCGCTCCGGCCGCCAGACTTCTATGCCGACCGGCACATCGAGCTCGTGCTCGAGGCTCGCGTCACGGACCTGGATCTCCAGACGCGAACCGTGCGGGTCGAAAATGGACGCACGCATCAGTTCGGCGCGGCGCTCATCGCGACCGGCGCCGACCCCGTCCGCCTCACAGTTCCCGGCTCCGACGGACCGGACGTCCACTACCTGCGGACGCTCGCCGACAGCAACGCCATCATCGCGAAATCGGCCACCGCAAAACGCGTGATCGTCGTTGGAGCGAGCTTCATCGGGCTCGAAGTCGCCGCTTCGCTCCGCACGCGCGGGCTGAGCGTGGACGTCGTGGCTCCCGCGAGTCGCCCGATGGAGCGCATTCTGGGATCGGAAGTCGGCCGGTTCGTGCAGAACCTTCACGAATCGCACGGGGTCACGTTTCATCTTGGCCGGACCGTCACGCACATCGACGGCAACCGGGCGACGTTGAACGACCAGACGACGCTCGATGCCGACATGATGGTGGTCGGGATCGGCGTCCGCCCGCAGCTTGCGCTCGCCGAGCGGGCCCGGCTGACGATCGACCGCGGCATCGCCGTCAACGAGTACCTCGAAACGAGCGCTCCGGGTGTGTTCGCGGCCGGCGACGTCGCGCGCTGGCCCGATCCGCACTCCGGGGAGCGCATCCGCGTGGAGCATTGGGTCGTCGCCGAGCGCCAGGGACAGACCGCGGCGCGCAACATCCTCGGCCGCCGCGAGCGATTCGATGCGGTCCCCTTCTTCTGGAGTCAGCACTACGACGTGGCCATCAACTACGTCGGGCACGCCGAATCATGGGACCAGGTCGACATCGACGGGCGGCTCGAGGATCACGATTGCACCATCACGTACCGCCGCGGCGGCCGGAAGCGCGCGGTCGCCACGGTTTTTCGCGATCGCGAAAGTCTGGAAGCCGAGGCAGAAATGGAGCTGACTGCGGCAGAACCTCTCAGGCGGCCACAGCCGCCGAGGAGTGCCGACAGATCGATTTGAGCGTCGCGAGGAACTCCTCGCCGGGAACGTCCGCGCCCGGACGACACTCGGCCCGAGCCACGAGATCGTTCGTCGAGATAATCCCCACGAGCCGGTGTTGCTTATCGACCACTGGAAGCCGCCGGACGCGCCGCTCCTTCATCGTCTTCAGCACCGTTCGAACATCGTCCTCGACAGAGCACGTGAAGATGTTACCCGCCATCACGTCCCGAACGCGGATATTGGCAGGAGTTGTCGATCGGGTTGCCGCGGCGATGCAGATGTCTCGGTCCGTGATCATCCCGATGACCTTCCTCTCCTCATTCACGACCGGCACAGTTCCGCAATCGCAGTCCCACATGATCTTCGCGACCATCGCCAGATCCGAGTTGGCAGTGCACGACTTCACATCCGAGGTCATCAAATCCTTGGCTGTCAGCATTGGAGGTTCCTTTCTCAGCGGCGACCGTTTGCCGCCATCCGATCCGGTTTTCTCAGCTCGAGGTCTTGGCACGAACCTGGACTCTAGCGCCGCGGCCGTAACGTCTCAACCAAAATGCGGTAGCAAAGCAAGAAGGCGACGATGAGCTTTGAAGGATGCCGGCTTCATCGCGAATCCGGGTCACTCAATTTCGTGAGGTGCCGCACGAACCAGTCGGTCGCCAGTCGGGCGACTTGATCCAACGCGCCAGGCTCCTCGAACAGGTGCGTCGCGCGCGGCACCACGACCAGTTGCTTTTCGCCGCGCAAGCGCGCGAGCGCCTGGCGGTTCAACTCCAGCACCACCTCGTCGCGACCGCCAACGATCAACAAGGTGGGCGCGCTCACGCGCTCCAGCGCAGCGCCAGCAAGATCGGGGCGGCCACCGCGCGACACAACCGCGCGGACAACTGACGGCCGCTCGGCCGCGACCATCAGAGCCGCTGCCGCTCCCGTGCTCGCTCCGAAGAGACCGAGTGGCAGTGACTCTATCGGCGGCTGCAGCCTCGTCCAATCAACAGCCAGCATCACGCGGTTCGCGAGAAACGGAATGTCAAATCGAAGCGCCGCTGTGACGGCGTCGGCACGTTCCTCGTCCCCGGTCAAAAGGTCGAGAAGGAGCGTCGCCAAACGAGCCTGCAGGAACACCCCGGCGACAGCGCGATTACGCGGGCTGTGGCGGCTGCTGCCACTGCCGTGAACAAAGACGACGAGGCCGCGTGCGTCTGCAGGGGTCGCCAGGTCGCCATTGATGACTGTGCCAGACGTCTCGATTTGCACCGGCCACGGTGTCAGCGTCGTAGTGGAATTGGTCATCGGCGTTGTGTGTCGGCTGAAGGATTTGACATGATTGGCAACGCGCTCGCGCCAGTTCGCGGTCGTCTTTGAATGACTGGCGCTCGTGCAAAACGAGCGCCTCCGGCCGGCGCGTGGAGCAACCTGCGACCTCGAGACTCAATCGACCCGGCTGAACTGGACACGGAGCGTGAGCACCGCCCACGACCATCGCGAGAAGATAGAGAGTTCTCCTGACAGAGAAACAAGACGGACGGCGAGCAGAAACCTAACTGAGCCGTCATCACCCGATCCTTTTTCCTCTCTCAGACGCGATGCTATCGCGACGTCCCCTCTTGAAGCCGACTTGCGCGGCACCAGTCACCGACTCCGTCACACGTGACGCCGTGCGATTTCCTTCAGCGTCAGGCCCGAGACCACGGAGCGGCTGAGGGCAGGCGCTTCAATGCTCCACGACTCATCGGCGTACTCGTCGCGGTGTTTGATGAGGAGCCAGTTCTTCGCCCGCCGGCCACCTGTCGAGCGCTGCCCTGTCTCGAGCAGTGTGAAGCCGCCGCGAAGCTTGTTCCCGTGAAGTGTCACGTCAATTTTTCCGCGGGCAAGCTGTTCC
>Ga0137394_10001224_pt1 | contig 18557 bp, 17 predicted proteins | sample czobulk116metaG_FD_108278 | JGI IMG/M metagenome (GOLD analysis project Ga0137394, IMG submission 108278) | Vadose zone soil microbial communities from Angelo Coast Range Reserve, California, USA - czobulk1.16 metaG | ecosystem: Environmental > Terrestrial > Soil > Vadose zone | place: USA...
GGTCCCCGATGAACCATGAGACGTCCCATAGCGAACAAAATGTCTTCGCTGGGCCGGCGCCCTGGCCTTAATTCAGCTACTCCGTATATGCCGCACATTGGTGTATAACCTGCCTAATTAATATTTCCTGATTTGATACTGCTGGACACTTCGACTCGACGAGCAGTCAGCGCTCTCCACGGCGACCGCCAAGGGAAGCAAAGATAAACTGAATACCTGATGTGACCGTGTAGCGACTCAGAAGGGGAGTTTCTGAAGGCAGGTTCGTTCCACGTTGCGAAACGTACTGGGATTGAACAGAAAACAGCACATGCTGCTGGAGCTGTATCTGAAGCTCGGCAGTGCCGCCGAGATATTCGATCCTGGAATTGTTTTTGAGCGAAACGCCCCTCGTGTAAGCCGAATTAATCTGCAAATCCACTCGCCGGGTGAGCCACTGAGTCAATGAAATACTGACGACATGTCCGTTCACCGTCGCTTGCGGTCCAACTGCAGTGGAGAGACCGCGGTGATAGACGGCCGAGAACAGGGTAGACCCGGAACCTTTGGAGAAGCCCGCCTGGTAGCTGGCAGCCGGCTCTTGAGTTCCCTGAAAGCGGGTGTAGTCAGCGCCACCGGAAAAATATATTTCCATGTTTCGCCGGAACTTGAACTTGAGCCCACCCAACTGCAATCGGTGAATACTGGCCGCTTCGAACCTGGGATCCACGGCAGTCAGGTAGTGCGAGTAGCTGCTGTTCAAAAAAAGGAATTTATTGATTTGGTGATCGGCGCGGATGCCGACCTGAAAACCCTGTGCGTTGGCGAAGGTAGAGGACTGATATCGCCACGTGTCGTAACTGCCGAACACCGTAAGATTACTTCTCTTTCCGGCGCGATAATGGATTCCGGTCATTACGGAATTCGTTGTTGCGCGCTCATTAGGCACGTAAAGTTCCTGTGCAAAACTGGGTTGATACAACGTGGGTGACGTACTGATCGGCAGCGCGCCGTAATCATTAAATGCGGACCTGAAAGTGTCGGAAATCTGAAGAGTGGCATTGCGCGACAGCCTGTAGTCGTAGTCCAAGCTCGCCGAGTGTTCGGAACTGTGAATTTCGCTGCGCCGGTTATAGCGTTTGAAGCCGAAGGTATAATCGAATTGAAACTGGCTGTTCCTGGTTTTGGCGTTTGCGAACAACCGGGGCCGCATCATCGTAAAGACGGGCGACTTGTCTCCGCGCAGCGTTGAGTTCCCTGAATTCGGCGCATACATCTCGAAGATGCCCATTGAAAACCCGATCGGGCTCCGCATATTCGATAGGACTCTTTCCGTGATGGAGCGTGACCTGACGGTGTCGGTTTTCTGAGCTACCGTTGCAGTGCCCGTTTCTTCCGAAGCGGAATCATCGCGTCCCTGCGGCGCAGCCTCAATGTTTGCTGCGAACCAGCTCCCCACGAGGACTAATCCAACGATCGATCGCCTCAAGATCTTATGGCTCGTCACGGAACGATCACCATATCGCCATTCCGTAGCCGCATGTTTTGCTGATAGTCCTTGCCCTCTGCAAAAGTCTTGTAGTTGAAGCGAAAACGGCGCGGTTTGTCGCCACTTTTACGGAGGATCTGAATATCTTCGGCTTTGGCGAACTCTGCAATGCCGCCTACCCGGATCAGAGCCTCCATTACCGTCATGGGGCCTCCCAGTGCAAGGACGCCGGGCTTTATTACAGAGCCGGTGACGTAGACGAACTGGCTATGGATCTCCTGCACGACCACCGATACTTGTGGGCCTGTTACAAATTTTTTGAGACCTTCAGTGATGTTTTCCTGCAGCTGCTTCGTTGTAAGGCCACTTGCCTGAACATCACTGAGAAGCGGGATCCCGATCTTACCGTCCGGTCTGACAGTGACTTTGTTCGTTAGTTCGGGCTCGTGCCATACAAAAATGGACAGAACATCTTCGGGACCGATGATGTAGTCTTCGGATCCCTGCTCAGCATCGGATAACTGTTTATCTTTGGGCTGTCTGTCGGGGTTTGAAACAAGGTTCCTGGAATTTACCTGCGACATACCACCGGCAGAAACAATACAAATCGTTAACAAGGCGGAAAGAATCTGTTTCATGGTTTCATGCTCCCGCTGTCGCACTCCTGGCTTTCGCTTTGCCCACCTCCGGCCGCATCGCGATTGAAGCGGTTACCGGCTGGCTACGATAAGCTGGATGGTGCGAACATGCATTCGAGAGAGTAGTGAATTGAAAGTCCTGTAGCAGTCGTTCGATCTTGGCTGCCATGGTTTTGAGGTTCGTATAGTGGCGTAGTGTTGAGCGCAGCCCCGCTTCGACGACCGGTTGATCGGGGTCGATCTCCCACGGATGAAAGTACACCATCGCCGGTTGCTGTTCTGCACGGTTGATGTGCCGGATGGCCCAGTGCGTCGCTCCATAAGGTATCAACCGGAGGTACCCTCCCCCCGCAACTCCCCAATTATTTTTGGCGGTCCGAATCGTTGAAGGCGGAAACTCAAAAATGCGGTGGCCTGCCGGACTCGTCTGCCAGGAGGGGAACCGCTCCGCGTCGGGAACACCGTAGAGGTCATGCCGGACTGGAAACAATGAGGAATCGAGCTCGTATCCTTCTTCAGCCAACACATCGAAGGCCCACATCGTGTTACGAACGATCGAGAAGCTTGGGGCCCGGTAAGAACGTATCGGTTGTTGAACCTGATCGGCCAGCAGGCCGGTCGCTCTCCTTAAATCCTCACGAAACTGTTCCCGTGTCAGCCTCTGTAGCCGCTGGTGCGCGTAACCGTGACAGCCGATTTCATGGCCAGCCATGGCGATCTGTTTCGAAAGATGTGGAAACCTCTCTGCGACCCAGCCCAGGATAAAGAAGGTGGCTTTCGTATTATGTCTCTCAAATATTTCAAGTATTCGGGCGGTGTTTCGCTCGACTCGACGTTCGTAGGAATCCCAGTCGGCACGACGAATCTTTCCGGCAAATGCCTCAACATGAAAATAGTCTTCAACATCGACACTGAGCACATTCAACATTTTTAGGAACCCTTCCGAACCAGGACAGTTTTTATGGTGTGTAAGAGGACCAGCAGATCCAGAGCCCAGGAAACGTTCTTGATATAGAACAGGTCGTACTGAAGCTTTTCGACAGCGTCCTCTACCGAGTTTCCGTAACCGTAGTTGATCTGCGCCCACCCGGTCACGCCAGGTTTCACGGAGTGCCGGAGATAATAGAAAGGGATCGTTTTCGACAGTTCATCCACGAAATTAGGACGTTCCGGCCGTGGGCCCACCAGGCTCATGTCCCCCTTCAGTACGTTGAAAAGCTGCGGAACTTCATCAAGCCGCGTCCTGCGAAGATACCGGCCAACGCGCGTGACCCGGCTGTCTTGAGCTTTTGCCCACACAGGGCCTGTATTCCGCTCCGCATCTTTTCGCATGGAACGAAACTTCCATAACGTGAAGACCTTGCCGTCCTGCCCGACACGTTCCTGGCGGAAAAACACGGGTCCCGGTGAATCCAGCTTGATCAGCAAAGCGATCAAAGGGAAAAGAGGAAGAAAGAGCGCAAGCAGCAACAATGAAACCGAAAACGAGACAATTTGCTTTCCGATCAGCACGCTTCGGGACACTTCGAATCCGTCACCGAATAACATCCAGCTCGGCTTCAAATTTTCGATGGAAATCTTGCCTGTTACACGCTCGTACAGACTGGTCGCTTCCTGCACTCGCACTCCCCGGGTCTTGAGACTAAGGAGTTCATCCACTGGAAGCCGGCCTCGGCGATCCTGGAGTTCAACTACGACCTCGTCCACGTCATTGTCCGAAACAATGCGGCGCAGTTCCTTGCTCAGGCCAAGCACTTTAGGGTTAACAATCGATACGCCGACGAGGGCGGGATCGTCATCGACGAACCCACATACCTGCAGGCCATATTCGCGGTGCCGGAGTATCTCCATCGCAAGCGACCGGGCAAGAGGACCCGTTCCCATAATCAGGATCTTCGACCGCCGGGAATTGGCTCCGAAATACATCCTGAGCGAAAAGTGCCAGATCGCCAGCACGGCGGAAACGAGGAGCAGCATGAATGCAAATCGCTCGCGTCCGATTGTCAGACTCGGAATGATCACGTGGATCATCGACAGAACTGCGCAGGCCAGGAGAACTGCCTGGCCCAGGCCAAAAATAAATCTGGGCTCCCACGGCTTAGTTCCGAACTCGTAGCCGTTTCTCAAATGCAGAAACATTTGAAACGTGACTGCGACGACAAAGGCCTGACAGAGAAAGAACGCCAGTGACTCGGGAGCGACGGCAAGGTTGTGAAGCTGCAATGTGAGCACGCAGGTAATCAGCAACGCGTGCTCGAGAATGACAGCACCAAGCTTTTGAAACGAAAGATATCGAAGAAAGAACACTGTTTTACGACTGGATTAAATCGATTTCGGAAACCTTTGAACCCGATTTCTTTTTTGTCTTTACGGACGGGGTATCGATGTTTTGATAGTAGCCACCGTAGTAGTAAGTCGACTGCACGGTTTTGACGCGGTTCATCAACACTCCGCAAATGCGGTTCGCCCCAACCCTTTGAATGGATTCCCTGATCATTTTCATGGGTGTTTTGCCGGAATGGACGACGAGCAACATACCATCGCAATAAGGGAATATCCGGTTTGCATCTGAGACAGCGAGAATGGGAGGTGAATCCACGATGACCCAATCGAAAGCTTGAGCAGCCTGGTTCAGCACGCGCTCCAGTTGAGACGAGTTCATGAGGTTTGCAGGATTGAAAGCCTTCGTGTCGGCGGGCAAGAAATAGAGGTTCAATTCAGCACAACGCATCACGCTGGCTTCAAGATCAGCCGCGCCGGACAGAACTGCGTTGGACGTTCTGGATCGTTCTTTATTTGCAAGTCCCAGCATGTGTGTTGCATTTGCTCTGCGCAAATCTGCATCGATGAGCAACACCCTCTTGCCGGGCTCCTGTGCGAGCACGCCCGCAACACAACATGATGAAAAAGTCTTTCCTTCATGCGGATTAGCACTGGAGATGAGAAGGCTCTTGAGTTTCCGTTCCTTCTGCATTGCCAGCAGCCTCGTCTGCAGCAGGCGGTAGTGCTCACCTTCGAAACAAAGAGGATTCAAAAGTACATTCCTGATCTTGCTGTCTGCCTGAAGGAGCGAGAAGGTTCCGGGATCGTCCGGGTTCATCGGTGGCTGAACCAACCTGATTGGGACTTGATCGGCGTTGCCTTTTTCCTCGTCCGGAATGATGGGAATGGAAGCAAGAATCGGTAGCTTCAGTTCTGCGCTTGCATGATCCTCACTATGCAAAGTGGAATCCATGAAGTCCCGCAAGAATGCGAAACCCAAACCGAGGATAAGACCAGCCAGACCTCCCAGCGACGCAAACATTCGCCGGTTCGGTCCCGCCGGCCGTTGCGGCAAGTTCGCGGGATCGATCACGCGGAACATCTCGTTGTCTTCACTGGTATCCACACGGGTTGCCATTTCCGAGTTCAGCCTTTTGTCGGAAAGATACGTGTATCGCTGTTTTGAAACGTCATATTCACGGGTGATTTGTGCCTGTTCCTGGGCCACCGCCGGCGATGGATTCAGTCGTGCCTGATACGAGGAGATTCTTGCCGCGAGAACACTTTTGTCCCTTTCCATCTTCGCTATATCGCGCTTTACCTGCTCCAGTTCGCTCTGGATTTCGGCCGGCACCAGGTCGATGTCTCCGAAGTCCGGCAGAGAAGGAATATCTTTGACCACTTGCCCGGGCGCTTCTTTAGGAGCGGGAACAGGCGCAGGCGCCGATTGAGCCTGCTTGACCAGGGACTCGAGCAGCCGTACTTCCTGGCCGAGTTGTAAGACAGTGGGATGCAACGGTGTGTATCGAGCCGATGCGGCCGCCAGTTCCGCACGTTTGGCTGCCAGTTGGGTTTCAAGCGGCGTTGGTGGCGGAGGCGGCGGAGCCACTGTGGGGAGCTTCTCCGCCGGCACCTCCGCCGGCAGAGGCGACGGAACTTTCAGCGCGACTTTGAGCTGCCGATTCTCAGCGAGCCTTCGCTCCAGCGACTTGCGCTGATCAACCGCAGCGTCCAATTTGCTCTCAAGGTTTGAGAGCTGGAGTTGTAATTCACGGAGATTGTCCGGGGTAACGCTTTCTGAAGTGATACCCGGAAAAGCCTCATTCCGGAACTGCAGCAGCTTCTGTTCTGCTGTTGAAAGCGCATTCGCGGCTTCGCGCAGCTGTTCTTCCAGAAACTGATCGGCCGTTTGCACTTTTTCTTTTCTAAAGGAGCCGTTCAATTGAATGACTCTTTCGGCCAAACGTTTCGTCACCGCCTGCGCCTGATTGCGGTCCGTAGCTGTAAAGGCGAGCTTGAATGCGCTTGTAGTCAATACGGCGATTTCTATTCTTTTCCCGACGCCCGCCAAAGCGCTGTCCGAAAAGCCCTCAGGGCCCGGTTCGGCGAGACGGAACTCCTGGATGATCCCTTGCAGGAAAGTTCGGCTCTGCAACTGTTGGCGCACAAAATCCATCTGATCGGAATTGGTCCGTCGGTCAATAGACCGGATGTAATCTTCCGGCACCAACCGGGCAGACATCGCGATCGTTGTCTCAGATCGGTAAATCGGCGGAAGCTTCATCGCATAGACAGCAACACCGACGGTAACCAGAATCGTGATCACCACCACGTACCATATTCGCCGCCGGAAGATGGCTATGTAGTCGTTGATCGAAAGATTTTCCAAATTTGTCATATCACTGAACCTGGAGATTGATTCGTTTTGCTTACTGCGCTCTTTTAACGAATGTGGCGCCGCATCCCAGCGGCGAACGACGCGTGCAGGTTGGCAACGAAGCTACAAGGAGAGTTCTTACGACCACACTATTTTGCGGCAATAGAAACCCTCTGCATATTTGCCGGGCGAGTTGGACTCCACCCCCCGAAGTCTCAGGATTGCGAGGAAGGTTTCTTCATCAAACCACTGCTTGTCCCTCTGAGAGCGGAAGTTCTCCATGATGAGGTCAATCTTCTTCCGGACTGTGGGCTGATCCAGATGGACAAACGCATTGGGCACGCCTAAATCTCCGTCGTATTTTGGAATCTCATATTCAAGGACAAAGTGATTCCGGAAGGCGTTCCACGTTAATTCCGATATCACGCGATGGTCCTGGTGAAGGTCGTTCCGGTAATGCGTAAACACGACGTCAGGAGAGATCTCCTGCTTCAGCCGCTCAAAATAACTTTTTATGTCCATGCCGACGTAGGGGAAGAAACTGGTGGCGAATGTCTTTACGACAATACTCTTCGATTCCGCCTGCTTGAGAAAGATCTTCGCACTCTCGCGCGCTTCTTCCGCCCTCCGCTCGTCCGAACTGAAGACGACCCAATAGACGCTCGCTCTCTTGTATTGCTCGAGCAGTTTCAGGATCGTTCCTCCGCATCCGATTTCGATGTCGTCACTATGGGCACCCAGGCAGAGGATCCTGACGTTCTCATCGCTCCCCTTTTGGAGAACCAGGTTAAGCATGGATCAACTCCAGCCCATTCTTCTGCGCAGTCTTCCAAACCTCCCAGGGAGCCTCGCCCCGCGCATACATATCGTCCAATGTCTGTTTGTCTTTGAAGGTATCCATGCAGCCCCAGAAGCCGTTATACCTGTAAGCAAGAAGTTGTTCCTGCTGGATGAGCCGTTGAAAAGGTTGCTCGACCAATTCTTCGCCGTCTTTCATGTACTTGAAGATGTCGTTGCGGAAAATGAAGTATCCTCCGTTCATCCAGATGTCGGCGCGGCTCATGTGCTGAATCGCGCTGACGAGATCGTTATTCACGGATACGACGTGGAAGCTGTGCGTCGGCCTGACACACAGGAAGGATGCGATCCGCTGCTTCTCCTGAAAGTAATCGATGTAGTCAGGCAGCGGAACGTCGCTGAGACCATCGGTATAATTTGCGAGAAACACTTCCTCGCCCTCGAGATGTTTCTCCACCGCCTTTAGTCTCTGGCCGATGTTTGACGCTGTGCCTGTATCCACGAACGTGATTCGCCAATCCTGAATATCGCTGTTCAAAAGCTGCATCTTCTTGCCGCCCTGCGACAGGACGAAATCGTTCGACATACATTCGTTGTAATTCAGGAAGTAACTCTTGAACGCGTCCGCCTTGTAACCAAGGCACAGAATGAAGTCCTTGTGTCCGTAGTGGGCGTAGTATTTCATTACATGCCATATGATCGGCCTGTAGCCGATCGGCACCATCGGCTTCGGGATCTGCTCTGAATATTCCCGCAGACGCATTCCCAGGCCTCCGCAAAACAAAACGACCTTCATTGAAATCTCCTCTTTGTAGTCGCGGGTTTTAGCCGTTCGACGCCGGCTGAAACCGGTGAGTCCTTTGGACAAAAGACATCTCTGTATTGAGATTCGAGTTTCCGCCGGCAAGTTGCGACGTTGAATTTGATCTGCTGTTTTATCAGGTGGCTTCTGGATTCAAGATCTTCGATCCGGTTAGCAACCGTTTTCGAATCGAACGTTCCGATATCCAGGAGAAAATCGGACTGTCCCATGTCGCGCATCAGATTATCGACTTTCGGATGATGGGACAGCGCCAGCACAGGCTTATTGAGAAGGAACGATATGAGTACACCGTGGAACCGGCTCGCCACGACCATGTCGGCTGTCGCAAGCTGAGCGACCAGGTCCTCGACCGTCGAGATGGGCTTCACCACCAGGTGTTGTGTCAGATCAAGCGTCGGATCCGTCGCCAGGGTGCGTTTTACATCCTCGATAACCAGTACATCTGCGCGAATCTGTGTCGGGAAAAACAAGACGGTATAGTCATTCTTGATGAGCCACGACGCGACGGATGCGAGCCTGTTGACGTAGCTTGAATACACCTCCGGTTCGTCTACCGTCCAGTAGCGATGATCGCAATGTGGGAACGGATTGATTGCGACGATCCTGGATCTTTCCGCGGGACTTGCGTTGCCGTTGAATTTCGAGCTGAAGACAAGATCGGGGTAGACGGGATTGACTCCGCGCACTCCGATCTCTTCGACGAGCCTGCTGGAGCCTGCGTCACGAAACGATCGATAGTCTGCGAGCCGCAGGCCAACTTTGATGAAGATCCTGCTTAGCCGGGAATCGATGGGGCCGGCTCCGCAGCTCAGATAGGCGAGTTTCGCCCCGCAGAGTTTAGCAATCACGGACCACTTGACCAGTGAATACGGAAATCCCCAGGGCCCCTTGAAGTTGTCACACAACTGCCCGGATCCAGCGACTATCAGTAAATTCGTTCCCCCCATGCATGCGAAGGACTTAGCCAGGAATGCGAGCTCGCCGATGGAGTTCGCCAGTAATCGCGGAACAGCGTGAAACGCTTTCAACACGGCAAAGAGAAAGGGAATCTTTTTCAAAAGGGCCTTTATCAAGTCAGTTCCCTGGGTACCGGTTGTATCCGTCCAGCGATCCCTTGTTGCGGCGGGTCCTTGAAGACTCGCGTTGCTGCGTGCGGCGTATGCGGCTATTCCGTGCCGCTTCCGAGTGTCGTCCGGGTTGACAGTCAGACCGTAGATCTCGGCGTGCGGATAGCGAGATCTGATTTGCTCAATAAGGACTGCCACCGTGGCTTCGTCCCCCAGATTTCCAGTCCCGCTGGGACTCAGAATTCCGATTTTTCTCATTTTTGCGCCAGAGTAACGATTTGATAGCCGAGTCCCGCGCGCTCTTTAAGCCGTGCCAGATAGTCGTGCGATGTTGCTTTCGCCAACAGCGAGTTCAGCTTTTGAGAGTTGATGATTCGGAGAATGCCGCCGTGTCCCATGGGAACAATGGTTTCCAGTTTTAGCAGGCGGAACCGGCGCTGCAGCAGAAGCTTGATTGTCTTGGTATCGAAATATCGACCAATATGTGACCCAGGCTGAGTGGGCGATTCCCGCTCAGAAAGCCGATCCATCACGAATTTGTTTGTGCTTGAAACAATCAGGTAACCTCCGGGCCGCAGGACGTCAGCTATCCGGTCCACAAACAGGGCTGAATCCTCGACGTGATCAATGACTTCCTGGGAAACGACGATGTCGAAGTGACCGGCAGGAAACGCGTGCTGGTAAATGTTGCCTGCGATGAACGAAACGTGTGGGAACCGGGTTCTGGCCATGCTGATCGCTTCTTCAGAAAGATCAATACCCGTCACTTGGCCGAAAGCCGCCAGCTTGTCGCTATACCAGCCCGGGCCGCAACCTACATCCAGAATGAGGGGACGGCCGACGGCCACTGACTTGACAAAGCTCAACACCTTTTCGTGCCGCCTCTGTTTCCATTCGTTGACGGTTCTGCGATCCTGCCAGTGTTGCCAGTGCCAGTCCCAGAAGCTCTTTTGCTCTGAGATCGTCGGTTGCGTTGACGACATCCTGGTTTCTCCATTTCTAAGCGGTTTCATTAAAAAGAGTCCAACAGGGCCGCGAGCTCGCGTGTCCTGGCCTTTCGAGAATGGCGTTCCACAGAAGGCCTGACGTGGTCACTTCCATTTCCGAGCTTTGCAAGAAAGTTCAATAATCCATTGGCGATGTCATTCTTCGAATCCAGCGGAACGATGGATTCAATCCCTTCGGCCCTCAACAGAGAAGCCGTATCGCCGGCGGGATCGGTCATCGCGAAGATTGGTCTGCCGGCGCGAAGGCATTCGTATGCCTTGGCAGGGATTTGCCGGTTGCAATTTGTCGCCTGGAGGATCAACAGGCCGTCCACGTTCAGCATTTCGGCGACCGCGTCGTTGTGAGGAATCGTCGGTTCCAGTGAAACAATGTCTTCGATCCCAAGCTGGCGAAGAGGCGCCCGGTAATCCTCATCGTGGCCCGTTGCACGCAAGACGACCTTCAGAATTGCCGCCGAAATCTTCCCTGATCGGCGCAGTTCCGACAGCGCCTGAAAGAACGCCATGGGATCTCGCTCGGATGGATAAAGAACGCCGCTGTGCAAAAGCACAACCGGTTTGCCAGTCGCCGGGCGAGCATGGTTTTGACGTTCAGCTGCAGCGAAATCCTCTTCGTCATAGCCATTGGCGATCAAGGCCCATTGACTGTCGGGTATTTCAGGAAAGCGGTTCGCGTACATCGACAGGGTGCCGGGGGTTGTAAACACCGCTCGGTTGCACAATTTCACTGTGCGCTCCTCGATCCAGGAACTGACCTTTCGAACCAGAGGGTCACGAGGAAACTCTTCACCTGTAACCGGGTCTTTTTCGACCATCGGATCTCTGAAATCCGCGACCCAGGGCAGGCCGCTCAACCGATGCAGAGCCAAACCGATCATGTGTGCCGTTGCAATCGGGTACGTTGACCAGATCGCCTGGGGTCGATGCTTGCGGATAAGACTTGCACCGATGCTGACAGCGGTTGGCCACCAGGTTACCCACCGATCCGGTACTGCCATCCACTGCGGGTACGCACCCCGAAACGAAAGATGCCGCGCCGTATCCAGCGCAAACGCTCGAGCCGTAAGTACCCCCGCTGGAACGCCGTCTTCTGCTTTTTCCCTCCGCGGATACGCATGGGGACTGATGGTCAAAACGATGGGCTGCCATCCGTACTCGGAGAGATAGCGAGAAAACTTGAGAGTGCGATGTATGCCGCTTCCTCCACCGAACGGAGGGTAGTGGTAAGCGACCATGAGGACTTTCTTCATGTGTATTCAGTTGCCGGCTGTCACTGTGGCGGATCGCAACGACGAAGGAATGGACACGTCCCGGAAGAGGTCTTCCGTAGATCCAGGCCTGCGGATGAGAAAATCTGCCCCACGATCAACCCAGACTTCTGCGGGGGTGTTGTGGCTCAAAAACCCTAATGGACTCGCGGTTCGGGCGTAGGCTCCCGATTGAAAGATGCCAACGAGGTCGCCGACGCTTGCTTTGGGAAGATGCAGGCCTCGGCCGAGCGTATCCAGAGGTGTGCACAACGGACCAACGACGTCCACTGTTTCCTCCGGCTCATCGTGGAGCTTCTCCACCAGTGCAATCGGATAATTTCGTTTTATCGTCTGTCCGAGATTACCCGAGGCGGCCAGGTGATGATTCATTCCGCCATCGAGGATCAGAAATTTCTTTCCACGAGATACTTTTATATCGATGATCCGCGCTACATAGACGCCGGCTTCGCCGGCCAGGAATCTACCTGGCTCGATCACAAAACGGGTTCCTCGAAAATCGGGGTCTGTTCGCACTTCGTCCATCAGGGCTGCCATCTCCACTTTGAGGCGACTGAGATCGAGTTCCGACTCGCCGGTGAAATAAGGGATACCGAGTCCCCCGCCGAAGTCGACGGTACGAAGCGGTCTTCCAATTTTCGAAGCAACATGGCGGGCAAGGGCAATGGCCTTTCGGTACTGGGTCATGAGCACAGACCAATCGAGGACCTGCGTTCCAACGAACATGTGAATGCCGCGAAAATCGAAACAGTCCGTCGACGCCAGGGAGGCAAGCAATGAATCGAGTTCTTCTTCATCGACGCCGAATGGCGCCGCCTTGCCTCCCATCCTCATGGCGCCTCCCTGGGTATCACCTGTCGGGTTGATACGGATCCCTACTCGTGCCCGGCAGCCGGTGAGTCTGCAGAATGAAGCAATGCGCTCTGCTTCACGGGCTGATTCGACATGGATTTCGCCAACGTTGCCGCTGATCGTGAGGTCGAACTCACTGTCTGTTTTACCCGGGCCGGCGAAAAAGATCCGTTCTGCAGGACAGCCGGCAGCAAGCGCCTGCATGAACTCACCTCCGGATGCGATCTCGAGACCGCAGCCACGCAGTACGAAATGGCGTAAGATTGCGAGGTTTGGGTTCGCTTTGGCCGAGTAAAAGATTTCGAATTGCGGAAACACTGCCTCCAAGGCATCGAGTTTTCGGTCGAGTGCACCGCGGTCGTACAGAAATAACGGAGTCCCGTATCGGTTCGCCAGTTCTGCCACGGAGGCGCCGCCCACGTGAAGGACCGGTCCGCGCGATTTGAAGCATCGCGCGGCCAGGTTGACCAGAGCTTGTGCTTCACTCATCTAAAGATGCGCTCCCACACCTTCGCGTGTTTTTAGCTTCTGGTAGTCCACTTTGCCACTGGATGTCTTGGGTAACTCATCGAGGTATTCGATAGTTTTCGGCATCATGTAGCGCGGCATCTTTTCAGCACAGAATGCGAGCAGTTGATCGGGATCCCGGTTCTCCCGATCAGCAGGAACAACAAATGCTTTGATGTGCTGGCCGAGAACTTCGTCTGGAACACCGATCACGGCGGCGCCCCGCACACGACCACTCTGAAACAGAACCTCTTCGACTTCGGTCGGGCTGATTCGGTACCCCGACGACTTGATCATGGTGTCCCTGCGGCCGACGAAATAAAGGAACCCATCTTCATCGGTCTTTACAAGATCGCCGGAGTAGCAGATTTTCTCGCCGTTCCGATGGTCTGCGGGCACAAACGGGTGAGGGCGGAACATCCGTTCCGTGAGTTCCGGCCGTTCCCAGTAACCCAGCGAAACTGTCGGGCCGCGTTGCACCAGCTCGCCTGTCTCTCCCGGTTTGCAAAGTTCTCCGCGGTCGTTGATCACGAGGATTTCGCTTCCGGGAATCGCTTTGCCCATCGATGTCGGACGCCGATCCAATTCTTCCGGTGGCAGGTAGGTCGCCCGGAATGCTTCCGTGAATCCATACATTAGGAAGATCCTTGTTGTCGAAAGGACCTTCCGGAGGACGGCCAGCACCGCTTGCGGCATCGCGCCGCCGGTATTGGTTATGTAGCGCAGGTGCGGAAGCGGCGTCTTTTGAAGTGTCGATTGCGGTTGAGCCAATAGAGCCCAAAGAGTCGGAACACCGGCCAAGCCTGTTATTTCTTCGCTCGCCAATACCTGTACGATCTCGCGTGCAAACGTGAAGGTCGTCATGACGAGAGTGCCGCCCTGCTGAAAGGCGGTCATGAGCTGATTCAATCCGGCATCGAAGCTGAAAGGCAGGACAGCCAATATCCTGTCCTTTTCGGTTATTTCAAGATATGTCGAAACGCTCGAGGCGCCGGCCATGACGTGGGCATGCGCCAGCATCACGCCTTTCGGTTTGCCGGTCGATCCGGACGTATAAAGAATCGCGGCAAGGTCTTTCTCAATACAAACATCGTTCTCGACCGGCGCATCTGCCGCACACAAATCCTCGAAGCTGTAGAGGGGTAAGTCGAGTTCCGGAGCATCTCCTTCCCGCAGCACAACCACAAAAGACAGTGAAGGACACTGCTTGAGAACCGGCAGGAGCGCTGCCAGCTTTGCTTTCGTGGTTATCAAACCCTTCATGCGGCAGTCATTCACGATGTGAGCTACCTGTTCCGGAAAAAGCAGGTGGTTGATCGGCACGAAAGCGCCATTGGCACGGCTGACTGCAAAGATCGACAAAGCCTGGGCGATAGACGGCTCGACAAGAATTCCAACCCGGTCGCCTCGTTCGATACCGGCGCTTTTCAGGCCGTAGCCCAGCGCATTCACTGCGCGTTCAACTTGCCGGTAGGTCAGGCGCTGTGCCCCGTGCACAAGCGCTTCCTTTTCCGGATATCGCGCTGCGCTGGTGCGCAGCATGTGATGTATCAAGAAATCCATCTTCCTCTTCCTTTAATTTCAATATAGGCAGCAATTCGTCGAATACTGCCGAAGTGTTCTTTTACCAGATCCTCGTCGGCAACCATCACGCCGAACTCGGACTCAATGAAGCTGACGATATCCAGCACACCGAGCGAATCCACTATTCCAGTTTCCAGCAATGGGTCGTCATCGGCCAAACCGCGCGTCCGCGCGTGTGAAAAATGACCCGTAATAAACTGCCGCACTGCATCGTTAATGGAACTTGTGTTCATGTTTTCGTTAATCCCCATCATCGTGGTTGAATTGTTAGGATTCGCGATCGCCGGCAACCAGGAACCAATTGCCTGGATCGTGAATCCCTGGAAGCGATAGTGTTTCGTCCCTCCCGAATGCCACAACCGGCGCGCTTTCCCGCGGATAGAAGCCGGCGCGGCGCAGGTAGGGGACGAGGCAGCAGTTCTCCAGAAGATGTGTGCTGATGTTGCGTGCGCCCATCTCCCTCAGGAGACGTTCTGTGTATGCAAGCAAACCGGGAATCGTATTCTCCTGGTCGATCGTGCGTAAGTCGGCGATCAGCGAGTAAGGTCCATCGACTTCGACGACGGCATATCCAAGTAGCTCCGATCCTCGCCTCGCCGTGATTAGACGATATTGTCTCAACGGATTCCTTAGATAACGCCAGTTCAGGTATCGGGCGTTGCGCACTCCTCTTACCGAATGCCGGCTCGTGCTGTAAGAATCGATAGAATCGAACTCCTCTCCGCATTCTTCTTCATGCAGAGAGAACGTGATTCCATCCGGCATGGATTGAGACATATTCCGAAGCGCGAGTGTCCAGTTCCCAATCTGGATCAAAGGATTTGCGAGGGCTCGGTGACGAACGAATTTCATAATCGCTTCGTCGGCTTTGAGTAACTTAACGTATCTCACGTGTTGGCCAAGGGTAGGCACGCCCAACCTGCGATACACCGGCAGCATGCTTTGGCTTGGGAAGTCGTAACAGATCGCGTTTTGTAAGGATTCCAAACAGGATCGTTGCAGTGAAAGCGCGGGGCCGAGGCTTCGATGTTCTCTGGCAATACAGAAGTCACCCAGAACCCAAGCCTGTTTCACGCTGTCACCCACCCGGAAATCACGAGGGAACGCGGCCGCCACTCCAATAGTCTGGCCAGCTTCGTTCACCGCCATCCAGGCGCGGGCCGGGCCGCAGGGGCCTTCCAGGTAGAGCCAGTCAAAGCGGGCAGCATGGGCGGCGGGCGCGAGGTTATCCGACAGGAATCGGATGAGTTCATCGCGATCCCGCTTCAATTCCGCGGCCCGGACTGTTACGCCTGCTTTAGTTTTCGTGTTTAGCAACGACGTGAGTGTAGACATTCAGGATGCTGTTAGCGACTTTGTCCCAGCGGTACGACTGGCCGTGGGCTGCAATCGCCGCACGGTCCCACGGCCGCCGAAGCGCCTGGTCTATAGCGGATTCAAATGCCTTCGGCGTACGTTCCACCAGTGTTCCCAGCGATGGGGATTGAACGATCTCAACCGTACCGCCGACCCGGGTGGCTATTACCGGACAACCGCAGGCGATTGCCTCCAGCAGGACGTTGGGGCAACCTTCCCTTTCGCTCGCAAGACAAAACAGATCGGCAGCGCTGTACCATGCTCCGAGCTCTTCGCTTCGGCGAGCACCTACCAGAGCAACCTGATTCTGCAGTCCCAGTCGTCGTACGTGCCTCTCCAGGCGTGCCCGGTCCGCGCCCTCTCCAACGATCACCAGCATCACGTCGGGCCGAACACGCCGAAGAAGTGCTGCAGCTTCGATAAGGATCTGGAAGCCTTTATTTTCGTTCAGGTGGCCTACGGAGAGGATAATCGGCCGATCCTCCGGCAAGCCCAGCTTCCGACGCGAGTCGGCCCACGGCTGTCTGCTGAATTTCACAGGGTCTACGCCGTTTGGTATGACGGTTATCTTTTCCGGCGAACAGCCGAGCTCGATCATGATGTCCTTGAGCGGCCGCGAAACGGCGATCACCGCATCGGCTCGTTTCAGAACCTGCCGCACCATCGGCCGAATCGCCTTGAATTTCGGAAACAGATTGATATCCGATCCGCGAGCAGACACGACAACGGGTTTTTTCAGCAGAGCGCCCAACATTACGGCGGCAAGGCCGTCGGGGTAGATGTAATGCGCGTCGATCAAGTCATAGTCGGCTGCGCGCAATCGTCTCCACACCTGTGGCAGGCTTCCTGCAAACATCGAAAAGCCGTGTGTCGTCATGCCGATCCTTGGAACGACCAGATATCGTGGATGGTCAACCTCGAAACCGGCAAAACGCTCGACGTGTGGGGCCTCCGCGAAGCTGAACCATCTCTGATTGACATTAATCCGGGGAAAGTACGGCACGGGAGCGACCACCGACATGTCAACGAACGGAAGAAGGTGACGCATGCGCTCCGCAATGAAAGATCCGTGCAGAGGCTGCATCGAGTTGGGAAACAGTGTTGTATAAACTAAGGCTCGGAGCATCAGTGTGTCGGCTGTATTTTGTCCAATTCCGTCTGGGCTTGACGGGCGGTTTCCTCATCCGGTTTCAAATCCGGGAGGTGGCGTAAAACCGCGCTTGCCTCCTGTTTAAAACCGAGACCCGCATTCGGTTCAGGCAACGGACTCATAAAGTCCCACATATCTCCGGATCATTTGTTCCAGAGAGAAATGTTCGACGACGAAACGCCGCGCATTCACGCCATGGGTTCTGGCCATTTCAGGAGAGGCCATATAGGTCCGAATCGCTTTGGTTAGTGCCGCATCGTCGCCGGCGCTGATAAGAATTCCTCTTTCACGGTCGGCCACGAGCTCGACGTTTCCGCCTACAGCTGTACAGATTGTCGGCAAACCCGAAGCCATGGCTTCAAGCAATGTGTTCGACATACCCTCCGCGAAGGAATTCAGGACAAACAGATCAAAACATGGGTAGACCTGTTCGACGTCCGTGCATGCACCTAATAACAATGGCGCCGGATCAAAGGGGAGGCGCAGGAGGCCGTCGAGCTTTTCACGTTCCGGCCCATCCCCGGCAATTACCAGGCGGACCTTATGCCCGCTTGCCTGCAGAGTGCGGACAGCCGCAAGAAGGCCCGCGTGATTCTTGATCGGATCCAGGCGACCCACCGCGCCGATAACAAACTCGTCATCGCCGATGCCCCACTGCCGCCTCAATGTGAGGTTGCGCCCGGGGCGGAAACGATCGGTATCTACTCCGTTAGGGATGAACACCAGTTTCTTCTCCGGAACTCGAACTGTCTGCTTAAGCCAGAGGTAAAGATCCTTCGAGACTGCAACGAGCCTTTTGGTTCGGAATGCCACAGCCCGGCGAGCAAGATTCCTGCGCCGGTTCTGGCCGGCGGGATCCGCCATGTCGCGGCCGTGTTCACCATGTATGACTGCGGGTCTGAGCATCGTACATGCCGCCAGCACTCCATCAAAGGCGGCCCAGTTTCTCGTATGGATTATGTCGAGATTGCGGCGTTGGAAAAGTTCGCGCAGACGAAAAACAAGTCGAACATCATTGCCTGGCTGTTTATGTAGTTCGTGGTAGACGACAGGACGAGTGAGCCGCTGGAGAAACTCTCCGCCGGAATGCAGGAAACATAGTTCATGAACAAGGTGTTCCGGCGAGCAGTTGATGATATTGACAATTCCATTTTCCAGACCACCGTGCGAGAAGGCATGCAGTACGTGAAGAATTCTAATCGGGCGCGGCATTGTGTCAGTGCGAGTAGTTGGCCAGGAACAACCGAAACATGAGGACGTTCCAAAGTTGAGTGGAACGGTCTCTGTGGCCGGACTGGTGCTGGTTCCAGATCTTGTTGACAAACGAAGTCGAGAGATACGGGTCCTGCCGCTCTACGATATGCGCGTGAGCAAAATCGCGAATCCCGTTACGGAACCAC
>Ga0137394_10001226_pt1 | contig 18542 bp, 17 predicted proteins | sample czobulk116metaG_FD_108278 | JGI IMG/M metagenome (GOLD analysis project Ga0137394, IMG submission 108278) | Vadose zone soil microbial communities from Angelo Coast Range Reserve, California, USA - czobulk1.16 metaG | ecosystem: Environmental > Terrestrial > Soil > Vadose zone | place: USA...
CGCCATGTGCGCGAGGTCGGCGGCGCCCACCGGCGTGAACGCGTTGCGGACGTTGTTGGAGGCGAGCGCCACCGGCACGCCGGCCTGCAGCAGGCGGCGCACCGGCGTGAGACCGCGGCGGATGTTGAAGTCGTCGCGGCGTCCCATCAGGTAGAGGTCGGTCGCGGGCAGGCAGACCACGCCGAGGCCGGCGTGCACGATGTCGGCGATGATCTCGTCCTGCCGGAAGACCGGCACCGCCGCCAGCTCGGTGAGGTGGCCGACGCTCACACGGCCCTGCCACCCTGCGCGCACCGTCTGGGCGGCGACCTCGCGCACGTGCAGATGCTCGGGCTCGTCGGCGAAGTCCACGTGGAAGTCGGCGTCCACGCCGAACGCGGTGGCCAGCCCGAAGACGATGCGGATGTGCTCGACGCCGTCGGTGTCGTTGTAGGGACAGCCGCCCACGAGGTCGGCGCCCATCGTGAGCGCGCGGCGCAGCAGCCCCTCGGTGCCCGGCGCCTTCACGATCCCTTCCTGGGCGAAGGCGCAGAGCTGCAGGTCGAGCGCGGGCGCGTACTCCTGGCGCAGCGCGAGCATCGCCTCCATGCCCATGAGGCCGACGATGGGATCGACCTCGACATAGGTGCGCATCGCCGTGGTGCCCGCGCGCACGGCCAGGTCCAGCACCTGGCGCGCGCGGCTCGTGATGTCCTCCGCGGTGAACGTGCGCTTGGCCTGGGCGGTGACGCGCAGCGCCTCGTCGAGCGTGCCCGCGCTGACGGTCACCCGGTCGGTCAGCAGCGCCTTGTCGAGATGGATGTGGGCCTCGACGAGGCCGGGTGTGACGAGGCGGCCGCCGAGCTCGAGCGTCTGCTGCGCGGGCCGCGCCACGGGATCGACGGCGACGATGCGATCGCCGGTGATGGCGATGTCGGCGAAGCTCTGGCGGTCGGGCAAGCGGGCACCGCGCAGGAGCAGGTCGACGGTCTCGCTCACGCTGGCACTGTACAATCTCTGGCGCTCGATGACGACTTCCGCCCCGCTCGCCGGCTATCGCGTGCTGGAGCTGGCCCACCTCGTGGCCGGCCCCGCGTGCGGGCTCTACCTGGCCGACATGGGCGCCGACGTCATCAAGATCGAGGCGCCCGGCGCCGGCGACGCCTCGCGCACGACGTATGGCACCCAGTACGGCGGCGAGAGCGCGGTCTTCCTCACCGTCAATCGCAACAAGCGCAGCGTGGCGATCGACCTCGTGCGGCCCGAGGGGCGGGCCGCGTTCGAGCGCCTCGTCGCCGGCGCCGACGTCGTGGTCGAGGCCTACCGCGGCGGCGTGGCCGAGCGGCTCGGCATCGACTGGACGCGTCTGTCGCCGATCAATCCCCGGCTGATCTACTGCTCGCTCTCGGCGTTCGGCCCCGAGGGGCCGTGGCGCGAGAAGCCCGGCGTGGACATGGTCGTGCAGGCCATGGGCGGGCTCATGGCCGTGATGGGCGAGCCCGACGGGCCGCCGGTGCTCTGCGGCGCGCCCGTGCTCGACACGATCGGCGCGCTGATGGCGGGGCAGGGCGTGCTGACCGCGCTCCTGCACCGCGAGCGCACGGGCGAGGGCCAGCGGCTCGACGTCTCGCTGCTCAACGGCACGCTGCTGGCGCACGCGGCGCGGCTGTCGATCTTCCTGGCCACGGGCGAGGAGCCGGGACGCTGGGGCAGCGGGCATCCCTACATCGTGCCGTTCCAGGCCTTCCAGGCGCGCGACGGTTTCGTGTACGTGGCCGTCTGGGTCGACCGGCTGTGGAAGCCGTTCTGCGAGGCGATCGGCGAGCCCGCGCTGGCGGCCGACGCGCGCTACGCCACGCGCGCCGACCGCCTGGCCCGGCGCGACGAGCTCGGCGCGCTGCTGGCGAAGGTCTTCGCGACCTGCACGGTGGCCGACTGGATGGCGCGGCTCGAGGCTCACGACGTGCTGTGCGCGCCGGTCAACCGCTACGCCGACCTGCCGAACGACCCTCAGATCCAGGCCACGGGGATGCTCGTCGAGCAGGACCATCCGCGCGCCGGCCGCTTCCGCACGCTCGACACGCCGATCCGCTTCTCGCGCACGCCCGGCACCATCCGCACGCCCGCTCCCGCGCTGGGTGAGCACACCGACGCGGTGCTGGCCGAGGCCGGGCTCACGCGCGCCGAGATCGACGCGCTGCGGGCGAGCGGGGTCGTGGCGTGAATGTCGGGCCGTCGTGCAACAATGAACGCGCGTGCCCAAGCGGATCCTCGTCGTCGACGACCTGCCGTACCTCCGCGAGGTGCAGGTGCTGCTCCTCAACGAGGCGGGCTACGTCACCACCGCGCTCGGCAACGCGCGTGAGGCGCTGGCGCGGCTGCCGGAGATCGCGCCCGACCTGATCCTGCTCGACGTGGCGATGCCCGGGATGGACGGCCGCCAGTTCCTGACCGAGCTGCGGGCCACGCCCGAATGGCAGGGGGTGCCGGTGATCCTCACCACGGGCCGGGCCGCCGACGAGCTGGGCCACGACACCGGCTGCGAGGTGCTCGCCAAGCCCTTCACCGAGAACGCGCTGCTCGACGTGGTCCGCCGCACGCTCGAGAGCTAGCCGGCCAGCGCCTCCAGCGCCGCGGTGAAGCAGCCGAGCGGCGCGCGCACCACGCCGGCGCCCACCTGGCCGACGCCGGCTTTCTTGCTGGCGATCCCCGTGTTGATGATCGGCGTCACGCCGGTCTCCACCACGCGGCGCACGTCGATGCCCACGGGGACGCCGCGCTCGTCGAGCGCGGGGATGCGGAAGATCGGGTGCTCGCCCACGCAGATCTCGCGGATCTCCGCGGTGGCGGCCATCGCCTCGTGCACGCCGCCGGCGCCGAGGAAGCGCGCCACGGCCGGCGAGGCGGCCATCGCGCCGCCGCCGAGCCCGATCGTCTCCACGATCGCGCTGTCGCCCATGTCGGGATTGGCGTCCTCCGGTCCGAAGCCGGGCAGGTAGAGGCCGACCGGCATCTCGACGGGCGCCGTGAACCAGCGGTCGCCGAGGCCCGAGACGCGGATGCCGAAGTCGGTGCCGTTGCGCGCCAGCGTGGTGACGAGCGTGGAGTCGGCGACGCCGGCGGCCGGATCGGCCATGGCCTTGCCGGCGGCCATGGCCAGGTTCAGGAAGAACTGGTCGTGGCCGGAGAGGAACTCGCCGAGGCGCGCGAGCGCGTGGTGGCGATCGGCCACGTGCGCGGCGTGCGGCAGCAGGGCGCGCACGAAGAGGGCCGAGGCGGCCAGGTTGCGCTGATGCATCTCGTCGCCCATCCGCAGCGCCTGCGCCATCAGCGAGCGCAGGTCGATGCCCCCGCTGCGGCGCAGCGCCGCGCCCAGCAGCGGCCCGGCTTCGGTGGCGAGCCAGCGCAGGCGCGCCACCACGCTCTCGTCGTTGGCGCCGTAGCGCAGCACCTTGCCGAGGCCTTCGTTGATGGTCACGTAGGCCTTGTTGCCGTGGGCGCGGTTCTCCACGACGAAGACCGGCATGGAGCGGGTGAGGATGCCCGCCATCGGGCCCACCGCGCGCCAGTGATGACAGGGCTCGAGCTTCACGGCGCCGCGCTCGACCAGCGCGCGCGCGGCGTCGTCGTTGGCCGCCCACTCCTCGTAGCGGATCGCGCACAGCACGGCGGCCCGCACCGGCTCGCACATGCGCTCCCATGTGATCGGCGGTCCCGAGTGCAGCACGGTGCGCTCCGGCAGCTCGAGCGCCTCCCACGCCGGGCGGCAGTCCACGACGAACGGCTCGCCGCCGGTCAGTCGCCCCAGCGCCTCGGTGTTCGCGCGCTCGATGGCCTCGGCGCGCGCCTCCAGGCGCTCGAGCAACGCGGCCAGCCGCGGATCACCGCCGGCGGGCGGGGCCCACGCCAGGTGCACGACGGGCACGTCGAGGGATTCGAGCGTGCGCGCGAAGAGGTCGAGGCCGAGGCTGACGACACGCGGCGGTCCGCCGAGGAGCGGCGCGCTCATCGCGGCGCCTCCGCGCGGCGGATGATGAACATCTCGTGCGAGCGCACGCGCCTCGCGTCGAGCACCTGGGCTGGCGTCGTGATGTGCTCGCGCATCGGCGTCCACAAGCGCTCGCTGATCACGGCGATCGGGCGGTCGGGCCGGGCCAGCCACTCGTCGACCGCCTGGTTGGTGCGCACCGGCGTCAACCCGCGGCCGAGGTAGAAGTCGATCGAGAAGAAGCGGCCGCCGGCGATGCCGACCTCACCGCCAGCCGCGTGACGCTCCACCAGCCCGGCGAACGCGCGATAGTCCTCCTGGCGGTTCGTCCAGCTCGTGTAGATCCACACGCCGGGGACGAGCAGCAGCGCCATGCCGAGCGCGACGCCCGGCACCAGCACCGCGGGGCGCCCGCGCAGCGCCCACACCACGAAGGCCGCCAGCGCGAGCGCGCCGGCGCCGATCAGCCCGGCCTTCCACCAGAAGCCGCTCACCACGGCGCGCTCGGCCGGATCGAGCCAGGGCAGGGCCGTCACGGCGAGCGCCGCCATCACGCCGATCCATGACAGCACGCTCACGACGTTGACGGCGCGCGAGCGCTCGCCGCCGCGCGTGTCCACCCACCAGGCGATCAGCAGCGCGGCAGCCGGGTACGTGGGCAGCAGGTATCGCACGCGGTGGTTCTGCGAGACCATCATCACGAGGAAGGGCACGACCCAGGCGAGGAACGCGAACCGGTAGGCGCCGTTGCGCCACTCGCGCCGCACCCAGAGCAGCGGCAGCACGAACAGCGTCGTCCACGGGATGAGGCCCTTGGCCGCCTCCAGCCAGAAATTCAGGATGCGCATCGGCTGCGGGCCGCCCAGATACCACGCCAGCCAGTCCTCCCACACGACGTTGCGTGCGAAGCTGCGCCCGCCGGCGAAGATGAACGGCACCAGCCACGCCAGGCTGACGACGACGAAGGCGAGCGCGCCGACTTTCGAGCCGAGCCTCCGCAGCCCGCGCCAGCCCTCCTCCGTAACGAGCCACACCACCGCGATGAGCAGCGGGATGATGCCCATCGGCCCCTTGGCGAAGACGCCGAGCGCGACGCACGCGTAGAAGGCGACGAGCGCGCGCGTGCCGGGCGGCTGCGTCATCGCCGTCCAGAACGCCGTGAGCGCCGCCATGCCGAAGGCGACGACGAGCATGTCGGGCAGCAGCGTCTGGCTATGCGCGAAGAACGAGTACGACGTTGCCAGGCTCAGGCCGGCCCACATGCCGGCCCGGGCGCTGAAGAGACGCTCGCCCAGCCGCACGGTGAAGAAGACGGCGCCCAGCGCCGCCACCGCGATCGGCAGGTGCGCGGTCGTCTCCGTCACGCGTCCGCCCGGCATGGACAGGAGCTTGATCGCCCACGGGTACATCAGCGGCTTGTTGCGATAGCGCTGGTCGCGCACGCGCGCGTCGAGCCACGTGCCGCGCTCGAGCATGTCCTGGGCGAGCACCGCGAAGCGGGCCTCGTCGCCGCTGACGATCTGCCGCGCGCCGAGCGGCGGCAGCACCAGGATCGCCGCGAAGAGCGTGACGAGCAGCACGCGCTTCATGCCAGGCGCGCCGCCACCAGCGCGGCCAGCCGCGCGGCCTGGGCGTTGGAGTCCATGACGATCACGCCGGTCTTGCGCAGGGTCGCCATCTGGCGCGAGCGGCGCTGCGGATCGTCCTCGGTGCCGGTGACGCTGGCCACCATCGCGACGCGCCGACCCTCGCCGGCGGCGGCGCGCCGGACAGCCTCCAGCGCGGGCGCGAGCTCGCCGGCGGGATCCGGATGCGCGCCGTGGCCGAGGACGAGGTCGAGCAGCAGCACCGCGGTGGTCGGATCGGCGCCCGCGCGCGCGATCCATTCGCGGCGCACGCCGCCGTCGATCATCGGGTGCGGGCGGCCGACGGTGAACACGTCCTCGCCCAGGTCCACCACGCGATGGCCGTGGCCCTCGCCGCTCACACCGGCGGCCACGTCGACGAGCCGGTCGGACAGCAGCGTGGCCGCCTCCCAGGCGAGCGTGCCGCCCGAGAAGAGCCCGCGCACGAAGCGCTGGCCGGGATCGAGCCCGCGTGACTGCTCGTCCACGAGGCGGTCGAGGTCGGCGGCCGGCATCTCGAGGTCGCGCGGCTCACGACCCGCCGCGATGCCGGCGGCGATGGCGGCGGCGTCCTCGAGCGTGGTGGCGATGCGCACGTCACGGGGCGCGGGGAAGTCGGCGAGGCCGACGAGGCAGAGCACGATGGGCTTGCCGAGGCCGTCCAGCGAGCGCAGCAGCGCGCCGACGACGCCCGGCGCGGGCGGCTTGCCGATGATCACGATGACCTCGGTGGCGGGATCGTCGCGCAGCGCGGCCAGCGCCGCCAGCGTCATGACGCCGCCGACCGCCTCGCTCAGGTCGCGCGCGCCCACGCCGATGGCGTGCGACACGCCCTCGCCCTCGGCCGCGAGCAGGCACGTGACCTCCTGCAGCCCCGTGCCGGAGGAGGCCACGAGCCCCACGCGGCCGCGCGGCACCACGTTGGCGAAGCCGAGCGGGACGCCGTGCAGGATGGCGGTGCCGCAGTCAGGCCCCATGACGAAGAGCCCGCGCGCGGCGGCGTCGCGCTTGAGCGCGACCTCCGTCTCCAGCGGGACGTTGTTGCTGAAGAGCATCACGTGCAGGCCTGCGGCCAGCGCGCGCCGGGCCTCGGCGCCGGCGTACGCGCCGGGCACCGAGATGAGCGCCAGCGTGGCCTCGGGCAGCGCAGTCAGCGCGCCGTGCAGCGTGCGGGGCGGCGCCGCCGCGCGCGCGGTCCCGGCGCGAGCGGCGGTCAGCGCGGCCTCGACGGCGGCGCGGGCTGCCTCGGCGGCGCCGGCGTCGTCGGCGGCGACGGCGATCACCAGGTCGGCGGGCGCAGCGGCCTCGCCCTCGGCCGTGAGCAGGCCGGCGCCGGCCAGCAGCGCGCGGTTGGGCGGCGTGCCCATCATGGCCGCCGCGCGGCGCACGCCGGCCACGCCTTCCAGGTCACGGGTGAGCCGCATCAGCGTGACGGAATCCTGGTAGAAGCTGCGTCGAACGAAGTTCCAGACCTGCACGCGGGGAGGATTCTACTTCGGCGGAGCGATGCCGTACGCGCGAATCTTTCGATAGAGGTGGCTGCGCTCGATGCCGAGGCGCTCGGCGGTGCGGGTCATGTTCCAGTCCTGGGCGCGCAGCTCGGCCAGGATGTAGGCGCGCTCGAAGCTGTCGCGCGCCTCCTTGAGCGGCTTGCCGTCGGCCACCGGCGCCGCCTCCGCCTTGGCGCGCAGCGGCGGCGGCAGGTCCTCGGCCCCGATGGTATCGGCCGGCACCATGATCACGAGGCGCTCGACCATGTTGCGGAGCTCGCGCACGTTGCCCGGCCACTCGTAGGTCATGAAGTAGGTGAGCGCGCCCGCGGCCACGGTCTTCAGGCGCTTGCCGTTGCTCGCACAGAAGACGCGGATGAAGTGCTCGACCAGCGCCGGCACGTCCTCCTTGCGCGCGCGCAACGGCGGCACCTCGATGGGGATGACGTTCAGGCGGTAGAAGAGGTCCTCGCGGAAGGCGCCGGTGGCGATCAGCGAGGGCAGGTCGCGGTTCGAGGCGGCGATGATGCGCACGTCGACCTTGAGCGGCTCGCGGCCGCCCACGCGCTCGACCACCTGCTCCTCCAGGGCGCGCAGCACCTTGGCCTGCGTCTTCACGCTCATGTCGCCGATCTCGTCGAGGAACAGCGTGCCGCTGTCGGCCGCCTCGAACTTCCCGCGGCGGCGCGTGAGGGCGCCGGTGAAGGCGCCGCGCTCGTGGCCGAACAGCTCGGACTCGATCAGCTCCTCGGGGATGGCCGCGCAGTTGACCTCCACGAAGGGCCGGCCCGTGCGCGCCGACAGCGCGTGGATGGCGCGCGCCACCAGCTCCTTGCCGCTGCCGTTCTCGCCGTGGATGAGCACGCGGCCGCTGGTCGGCGCGGCCGTCGCGATCTGATCCCGCAGCGCGCGCATGGGGTCGCTCTCGCCGATGATCTCCGCGCGCTCGTCGAGCCGCGCGCGCAGCGCGGCGTTCTCGCGCTCCAGCCGCCCGTGCTCGAGCGCGCGCGTGATGGTGATGAGCGTCTTCTCGAGCGACAGCGGCTTCTCGATGAAGTCGTACGCGCCCAGGCGCGTGGCCTTGACGGCGGTCTCGATGGTGCCGTGGCCCGAGATCATGACCACCGTCGCCTCGGGGCGCAGGCGCTTGAGCTCGGCCAGGGTCTCGAGGCCGTCCATCTGCGGCATCCAGATGTCGAGGAACACCACGTCGGGCAGCTCGTCGGTCACCGCCTTGAGCGCGTCGGCGCCGTTGCCGACGGCGCTCACGCGGTAGCCCTCGTCCTCCAGGACGCCGCGCAGCGCCTTCTGGATGGCTTTCTCGTCGTCGACGATCAGGATGTGCTCGCCGGCCATGCGCTATGCCTCCACTGGGGCGGGTGTGCGGGCGACGGGCAGCTCGAGGGTGAAGCGGCTGCCGTGCGGCTCGTTGTCCTCGAGGCTCACGCTGCCGCCGTGCTCGGAGGCGATCTCGCTCACGATCGGCAGGCCCAGGCCCATGCCCGTGACCTTCGTGGAGAAGTGCGGCAGGAAGAGCTTGTCGCGGTCCTCCAGCGGGACGCCGGGCCCGGTGTCACTGACGACGATGCGCACGCGCGCCGTGGCGGGCACGTACTGCGTCTCCATCACCACCTCGCCGATGCCGGCCACCGCCTCCACCGCGTTGTCCACGAGGTTCAGCACCGCGCGCTTGATGTGGTCGGGATCGACCTCCAGCAGCGGCAGGTCGGCGGCGTGGCGGGAGACCAGCGTCAGCCCCGGATGCGCCTCGCGATAGAGCGCGGCCACGCCCTCGACCAGCCGCCGCACGTCGGTGGGCTTGGGGACGAAGGCCGGCATCCGCGCGAAGCGCGAGAACTCGTCGACCAGCCGCCGGAGCCCGTCCACCTCCTGGATGATCGTCTCGGTGCACTCGTGCACGAGCTTCTGCTCGTCGGCGTCGTGCGAGGTGATCCGCCGGCGCAGCCGCTGGGCGGAGAGCTGGATCGGCGTCAGCGGATTCTTGATCTCGTGGGCGATGCGCTGGGCCACCTCGCGCCAGGCGGCCAGGCGCTGGGCGGTGAGCAGGTCGGTGAGGTCGTCGAAGACGAGCACGGCGCCGGCGTACTCGCCGGACTCCCCGCGCAGCGCGGTGGCGGCGGCGAGCAGCGAGAGGTTGGCGCCGCCGCGGCGCAGGTGCAGCTCGACGGCCGCGCTGGCCGCGCGCGGGCGCCGCGCGCGCTGCACGAGCGTGACGATCTCGCGCAGCTCGGGGCCGGCGAAGACCTCCTCCAGCAGACGGCCCACGCTGGCCACCTCCGCGATGCCGAACATGCGGGCGGCCGCGCGGTTGATGGTCGTCACCCGCCCGAGCGCGTCGAAGGACACGACGCCGGTGGTGACGGCCTCCAGCACGGTCTCCATGTAGCGCCGGCGGTCCTCGAGCTCCGTGTGCTTGTCCTGCAGGTCGATGTACGCCTCTTCGAGCCGGTGCTTGGACTGCATGAGGTCGTCGGTCATCCGGTTGAACGACACCACCAGCGCGCCGATCTCGTCGTCGCCGCGGGCCTGCACCTTGTAGGCGAGGTTCCCGGCAGCCACCTCGCGCGTGCCCTCGGCGAGCTGCTCGATGGGCCCGGTGATGCCGCGGGCCAGGTAGAGCGCGAACCAGGTGAACGAGAACACGACGATCAGCGTCATCAGCAGGAAGAGCAGGATGTAGATGCCCTTGATCGGGTTCTTGAGCAGCTTGAGCTGCTTGTACTCGCGGAAGGCGGTGGAGATGCCGCGCACCTTCTGCTCGAGCCGCTCGGTCACGTGGCTGCCCACCACCACCGCGCCCAGCACGCGCCGGTCGCCGCCGCGCGCCGGCGACCAGATCGGCGTGACGGCCTCGATGAGGTCGCCGCTGGTCAGCTCGCGCACCGTGGTGACTTCCTGGCCGCCCAGCCCCCGGCGCAGCTCGGGCCCCGTCGGATCGCGCGTGACGATGTCACCGAGCACCGGGTCCTTCACGTGGACCAGCTCCTGGCCGCCGGCGCTGTAGATCGTGATGGCGCTGATGGACAGCAGGTCCTGCTGCTCGACGAGGAAGGAGGCGAGGGCCTCGCGGCGGTCGTCGGCCAGCAGGCTGTCGCGCGCGATCACCCGCGCGATGTGCTGGGCGTGGCGGACGGCGGTGCGCTCGAGCTGGTTGTAGTACGTCTGGGCCACCGCCAGCGCCTGGTCGAGCGGGCGCTCGACCTGCGGCTTGAACCAGCCCTCGATCGACTTGTTGATGAAGTTCGACGCGATGAGGAAGATCAGCGCGGCCGGCGTGACCGACAGCAGCAGGAAGGCCAGCACGAGCTTGGCCTTGAACCGGGCCCCGATCACCTGCTGGCGGCGCTCGAACCACACCTTGACCAGGTTGCGGAAGAGCAGGATCAGCAGCAGGAGGAAGACGATCAGGTTCAGGTTGAACAGCGCGAAGATGACGATGTTGGAGGCGACCGGCAGCTCCGGCGCGAAGATGCCGAGGTCGAACGCGGTGGCGCCGGCGATCAGCAGCAGGAAGGCGCCGATGATGACGAGGTTGCGTTTGCGGCGATTGTGCTCGCTCAGCAGCGGCATCTATTGCACCCGCCGGATCGTCCGGTACTCGGACTGCCGCGTCGTCTCCTCGGCCGTCCCCGCCATGCGCGTCACGAACGAGTTCTCGCCGTTCAGCGCGGCCTCGGCGAGGACGCGCACGTAGATGACGTCGCTCGGGTTCATGGTCCCGGCCGGCGTCAGCTTGAGCGCGCGCAGGTCGGAGAGCACGCGCTGGGCGTCGCGCTGGTCGCGGGTGACGTGGGGCGCGCGCGTCTCGCCGTGCAGCGAGGTCACCTTGTACTCCTTGGTGACGACGTTGTAGGTGAGCTGGCGCTCAACCACCCGGGCCAGCAACCGCACGTCACGCCAGTACCGGTTGTACTGCCACAGCTCGATCGTGTAGCGGATGTGGGTCGGGATCCCGCTCTGGATGCCTTCCTGGAAGGTCTCGGGCACCGCGTCCAGCACGGACACGTTCACGGTCAGCTCGTGATCGTTCAGGAACACGTCGAGATCGCTGATGCGCAGGTCGGCGCCCGCCGGAGTGGCGGCCGCCAGGACCAGCCCCATCAGCACCGTCGCCCCGAGGGAAAAGACGCCGCTGACCGCCCGCATAGAAACACCGCATTATAGCGCGGCGCGTCGCGCGTCCTGATACTACGCGAGCTAGATCGCCGCGAGTCCGGGGGCGGGGCTGATGAGGGCTTCGCGGAGCGAGGTGACGCGGACAGGGGCGCTGACGGTCCGGCGCTCGAGGCCGAGCGCCCGCTGCGCGGCCACGACGAGCTCGAAGTTGAGCGCGTGGCCGGCGTTGCGCGCGATCACGTGGCCGACGAGCGGCCGGCCCAGCAGCGCGAGGTCGCCGATGAGGTCGAGCACCTTGTGGCGCACGAACTCGTCGCGGAAGCGCAGGCCGTTGAGCGTGCCGCGCTTGCCGACCACGATCGCGTTGTCGAGCGAGCCTCCGAGGGCCAGGCCGTGCTTGCGCATCGCCCCCAGGTCCTTCAGGAAGCCGTAGGTACGGGCGGGCGCGTACTCCTCGATGAAGGACTGCTCCGTCGGCACGCACGAGAGGGCCTGGGTGCCGATGGCCGGGTGGTCGTTGTCGAGCGTGTAGCTGATGCGGAACTCGGGCGCGGGCACGATCTGGATCCAGCGGTTGCCGCCGCCGACGCGCAGCGGCTGCGTGATGGCGACGGGCCGGCGCCGCGCGCCCAGCGTGGTGCGCCCGGCCGCGGTGAGCAGCCCCACGAACGGCTTGGCGCTGCCGTCCATGGCGGGGATCTCGTTGCCCTCGACGGTCACGTCCAGGTTGTCGATGGCGAGCCCGGCGGCGGCCGCCATCAGGTGCTCGACGGTCTGGATGCGGACGCCGTCCTTGCCGATCGTGGTCGCGTAGTGCGAGTCGACGACGCTCTCGGGCGCCGCCGGAATCGGATCGCCGCCTTTGCCGGCCCGGAAGACGATGCCGAAGTCGGCGGGGGCGGGCGCGAGCGTGACCTTGACGGGCTTGCCGGAGTGGAGTCCCACACCTTCGAGCGTGACCGGCTTCCGGATGGTCTGCTGGCGCATCACGACCCGTGGTATAGGCACGTACGGTGCCACAAGATGGAAAGCTTTATAACGTCAGTTAAACCGTATACTTACGCCGTCGATTGGAAGGACCTAGAGGGTCGGCCGTCCCTTCGATGACACGCCCCGCAGCACTCGCAGTCTCGTTTTTGAGACAGGGCCCTTCAGGCGCCCGGCCCTAGACATCGACGATGACGCGAGCCTCGTGGAGACCCTCGCGAACGGTGAGCGCCACCGTGTGATACGTCGCGCCCTTCACCACCGTGCCGACGCGGTGGCGCGTGGGGTCGAGCGGCTCGCCGCGCAGCAGCCCGTGGGCGAGCGTGTCGGTGCACACGGTCATCTCGACCTCGCGGACGACGAAACCCTCGATGTCGTGCACGTACAGGCACTCGTCGATCCAGGCCACCAGCAGCGTCTCCGGGCCGTCGGCCTGGGCGCGGACCTCGCGCACCTCGCGCGGCTCGACCTCGGCCGGATCGACGAGCAGCGCGAAGACCCCGAGCGTCGCCTGGGCCACGGCGGCCGCGCGAGAATCGCCCCAGCCGCGCACGCCGACGTCGGCCTCGACCTCGAAGTGCTCCCAGCCGCGGGTGGTCATCGCAGGTCGCCGAAGCGCGACTGGAGGATCGCCACGACGGCGGGGCCGGCGGTCTCGGTTCGCAGGATGCGCGGGCCCAGCGAGGCGATGGTGAGGCCGCGGGCGCGCGCGGCCTCGACCTCGGCGGGCGCGAGACCGCCTTCGGGGCCGACGACGAGCAGCGCCGTGCGCGGCGCGGGCGTCGTGGCGAGCGCCTCGTGCAGCGGCACGCCGCCGCCTTCCCAGAAGCACAGCGCGATGTCGGCGGGCCCGTCGGTGACGAGGCACTCGGCGAGCGGGCGCGGGGCTTCCACCTCGGGGATCACCGCGCGGCCGCACTGCTTGGCCGCCTCGCGGGCCACGCGCTGCCAGCGGCGCGCGCGGTCGCGCCAGCGCCCGGGCTCCAGGCGCACGATGGTGCGCTCGCACAGCGCCGGCCGCACCCGCGCCACGCCGAGCTCGGTTGCCGCGCGCACGATGGCTTCCATCTTGTCGCCCTTGGGGATGCCCTGCACGAGCGTGATGGCCAGCGGGGACTCCGGCGCGCCGCGCTCGACGGCGAGCACGGTGCCGCTGGCGGCCTCGCCCACGCTGTCGAGGCGGACGGTGTAGTCGCGGCCGGCGCCGTCGGTGGCGACCACGGTGTCGCCGGGGCCCAGGCGCAGTACGCGCGTGAGGTGACGCGACTCGGCCGCGTCGAAGGTGACGCGACCGTCGACGACGCGCTCAGGCGGAAGCGTGAAGCGCCGCATGACGGAGGGCCAGGCTCGTCCATCCCTCGAGGCTGCGCGCCGCCTCACGGCGGAAGCCGTGCGCGGCCAGCGTGGCGGCGACGTCGTCCGCCTCGGCGTCGAGCAGACCGCCGGCCACCAGCACGCCGCCGTCCGCGACGAGGACGGTGTAGCGCGCGGCGAAGGCGCGGTGCGCGGCCGCCAGCAGATTGGCCAGGACGAGCGGCGCGGGCGGCGCCGCCAGGGTGGCGACGTCGTCCACGACGGTGCGCACGCGCTCGGAGACCCCGTTGCGCTCGGCGTTGGCGCCGGCGGCGGCGATCGCGTCGGGATCGCTGTCGCACGCGAGCACGTCGGCCACGCCGAGCCGCGCGGCGGCGATGGCCAGGATGCCGGAGCCCGTGCCGAGGTCGAGCGCGCGCGCGGGGCGTTCGGCGGCGACGAGCGACTCCAGCAGCTCGAGGCACGTCGCGGTGGTGCCGTGGTGCCCGGTGCCGAACGCGCGGCCCGGCTCGATCGAGAGCACGACGCGCTTGCCGGCGGCCGGCTGCTCCCACGGCGGCGCGATCAGGAGCGAGCGCCCGACGGCGACCGGACGGAAGTGCTCGCGCCACGCCGAGGCCCAGTCGGCGTCGGCCACCGGCGCCACGCGGGCGCGCGGGCCGGCGGCGTGGCCGAGCGCGCGCAGGCCGGCCAGGTACGCGTCGACACGCACCGTGAGGGCGAGGGTGTCGCCAGAGGCGGTCAAGGGAAAGAACGCGCGGAGGCGCGAGGGGCCGGCAAGCAGCGCTTCCTCGACGACGCCGACGGCGCCCTGCTCCCAGAGGAAGTTGGTCAGCGCCTCGGCTGCATCGTCGCTGACGTCGACCACGACCTCGACGTAGGCGGTGACGCCGGCCGCCCCCACCACCCTTACATCACCCGAGGAGCTTCTTCATGCGCTCGAGGAACGACGTGGCCAGCGGGCCCTTGTCCTTCGAGGCTGCGTCGAACGCCTCCAGCGCCTCGCGTTGCTTGGCGTTGAGCTTCTGCGGCACCTCGAGCAGCAGCCGGTAGACGGCGTCGCCGTGGCCGCGGTCGCGCAGGTGGGGCATGCCCTTGCCACGCAGGCGCAGGAGCTGGTGCGGCTGGCTGCCCACCGGCACCTTGAGCGTGGCGCTGCCGCCGAGCACCGGCACCTCCAGCTCGGCGCCGAGCGCGAGGTTGGCGAACGACACCGGCAGGTCGCAGTGGAGGTCGTTGCCGTCGCGCGCGAACATCGCGTGCTCGCGCAGGCGCACCAGAACGTAGAGATCGCCGGGCGGGCCGCCGTTGAGGCCGCCCGAGCCCTCGCCGGTGAGGCGCAGCTGCATGCCGTCGTCGATGCCGGCGGGAATCTTCACGCCGAGCAGCTTCTCGGCGCGCTGGCGACCCTCGCCGCGGCAGTCCTTGCACGGGCTCTTGTTGATCTGCCCCTCGCCGCGGCACTTCGGGCACGGCCGCGCGACGGTGAGGATGCCGTGGCTCATGCGCACCTCGCCGCGCCCGCCGCACGTGTCGCAGGTGACCTTGCGCGTGCCGGCCTCGGCGCCGGTGCCGTGGCAGGTGGCGCACGCCTCCAGCCGGGGGATCTGGATCTTGGTCTCGAGTCCGGCCGCCGCTTCCTCCAGCGTGATCTTCAGCTCGTACTGGAGATCCTCGCCGCGCGCCGCGCGCGTGCGCCGGCCGCCGCGGCCGCCGCCGCCCAGGAAGTTCTCGAAGATGTCCTCGAACAGCGAGCCGAAGCCGGCGTCGAAGCCGCCGCTCGGCGCCGTGCCCGGCGCGGTCCCGAAGCGGTCGTAGTGCGCGCGCTTGTCGGGGTCGGAGAGGCACGCGTAGGCCTCGTTGATCTCCTTGAACTTCTCCTCGGCGTCCTTGTTGCCCTGGTGCTTGTCCGGGTGGTACTGCATGGCCAGCGCCCGGAAGGCCTTCTTGATCTCGACCTCGCCCGCCTGCGGCGCGACGCCGAGGACCTCGTAGTAGTCGCGAGCCACCTAGGCGGCGTCCTCGTCGGGCGCGCCGGCGACGGCGACCATCGCCGGGCGCAGCACGCGGCCGTTGAGCAGGTAGCCGGCCGCCGTCTCCTGGACCACGGTGTCGGGCGGGCGATCGGCGCTCACCACCCGCGCGAAGGCCTCGTGACGCGTGGGATCGAAGCGCTCGCCCACGGCGGAATAGCGGCTGAGGCCCGCCTTCTCCAGCACGCGCAGCAGCTCGCGCTGGATCAGCTCGACGCCGCTCACCACGGTGCCGGACTCGCCGGCCGTCCGGGCGGCGGCCAGCGCGCGGTCGAGGTTATCGAGCACGGGGATGAGGTCGCGCAGCAGCGTCTCGTTGGCGTACTTGACGTAGTCCTCGCGGTCGCGCTGCGCGCGGCGGCGGAGGTTCTCGGTCTCGGCGAGCGCGCGCAGCAGGCGGTCCTGGCGGTCCTGGAGCTGGCGCTTCAGCTCCTCGAGGTCGGGCTCGGCGACGTCGTGCGGCGTGGAGTCGTCCATTTCAGGAAGTATATCAGCGGGCCGGCGGCGCGCTCAGGACGGCAGGTATAGGTCCTGCCGGACGCGGGAGAGCACCTCGGTCACCTGGCGGGCCGTCTCGTTGACGACCGAGATGACCTCGGGGTACGGCAGCCGCCGGGGGCCCACCACGCCCAGGATGCCCAGCACCTGGTCGCGGTACATGTAGGTCGACGTGATCAGCGTGCACTCGCGCATCTCGCTGACCGGGTTCTCGTCGCCGATCATCACGCGCACGCCCTCGTCGCCGGCCAGCGTGGTCATCAGCTCGGCCAGCCGCTCCTTGTTCTCGAACGTGCGCAGGAGCTGGCGCGTGGTCTCGAGATCCCAGAACTCCGGGTGATCGAGCATGTTGATGGCGCCGCTGACGTAGAGCGTGCGGCCGCGCAGCATCGTCACGATCTGCTCGGTGATGGCGCGCGCGCGGGTGTGCAGAGCGTCGAGCGGGTCGTCGGGCGCCTGCTCCATGGCGACGATGGCCTCGACCGTGCGGTCGCGGAAGTGCCGCGTGAGCTCGCGGGCGATCCGGCGGACCTCCTCGGGGGCCAGCGGCGGGTCGAGCGAGATCTCGCGCACCGTCATCCAGCCGGCGTCGGTCACGATCACCGCCAGCGCGCGGTCGTTCTCGAGCGGGACGAGATCCACGCGGGCGATCGTCGTGTGCTTGAGCGGCGGCGCCAGCAGCAGGCCCGTCAGGCGCGTGGCCGATGAGAGGTGCGACGAGGCCTGCTCCATGAAGCCGTCCACTCCGGCCCTACGCGGAGCCCGCGCAAGTCCGCTACCCCCTGGGCCCTGCGGGGGCGGGAACGACTCGACGTAGAACCGGTAGGCCTTGTCGGTCGGCACGCGGCCCGCGCTGGTGTGGGGCTGCGCGAGATAGCCCATGTCCTCGAGGTCGGCCATCGCGTTGCGGATGGTGGCCGGCGAGAGGTGCGGGAAGTGGCGCTTGACGAGCGCCCGCGACCCCACCGGCTCGGCGGAGTCGATGTACTCGCGGATCGTCGCGATCAGCACGTCCCGGTGACGAGCGTCCATCTGTTCATTTGTAACGGCCGGCCGCGAGGGAGTCAAGGTGGCGGCGGGCGCTAGAATGCGCCCCGTGCCCGCCGTGGAGCCGCGCCTGCTCGCCCTGCTGGGCCGCGTCTGGCCCAGGATTCCGCCGGCCGTCGCGCGCGCCGACGCCCTCGGCTTCTCGTGGGCGGCCATCTCCACGCCCTTCGTTCACTACGAGGGCGACCGCGCGGTGGCCCACGTGGGCGTCATCGAGCTGCCGCTGGTGATCGGCGGCCGTCAGCGCATGGTGGGCTCGATCCACGGGGTGTGCACGGACCCCGCCCGCCGCGGCCACGGCCACGCCCGTGCATTGCTGCAGGCCGCGCTCGCCCACTGCCGGGTGCGCTACGGCACCGTCGTGCTGACCACGCTCATCCCCGAGTTCTACGCGCGGCACCACGGCTTCCGCGGCGTGCCCGAGCACGCGTTCACGCGCCCGCTGGCGGCCATCACGCCGTCGGCCGGAGGCCGCCGGCTGTCGGAGAGCGTCGAGGACGCGCGGCTGCTGACGCGCTTGCTGGCGCAGCGGACGCCGGTGTCCGAGCGCCTCGGCTCGCTGGACGCGGCGACCGTGTTCGTCTTCGCGCTGCTGCTCGGCTGGAGCGACTTCTCGCGCGCCTATCATCACGCCGCGCTCGACGTGGTGACCGTGCACGAGGTCGTGGGGCGGACGCTGATGCTCTACGACGTGGTCGGCGCGACGATCCCGCCGCTGCCCGAGCTGCTCGAGGCCATCGGCGCGGACGTCGACCGCATGGTGACGCTGTTCGTGCCCGACCGCCTCGGCCCGGGCTTCCGGGCCGAGGCGTGGGATCAGGCGCGCGCGCAGGCGCTCGGCGACGACAACTTCGCCGGCCTCATGGCGCGCGGCGCCCTGAGCACCGGCGCCGAGGCGTTCATGCTCCCGCCCACGGCGCGGACGTGATCACGCGTACTGCTGGCCGATGAGCTCCGCGACGAGGGCGGGCTTGTCTTGGCCCTCGATCTCGACGGTCATCTCGGAGGTCACGCGCACGCCGCCCTGGATGTCCTCGACGTTCTTGATGCGCTGGCGCAGGCGGATGCGGGCACCCGCGGGCACGGGATTGATGAAGCGCACCTTGTTGGAGCCGTAGTTCACGCCGCGAGCGCGCTTCTTCACCTTCGTCAGCGTGGCGGCCATGCGGGGAACGAGCGAGAGCGTGAGATAGCCGTGGGCGATCGTCTTGCCGCCGGGCATCTCCTTCTTCGCGCGCTCGACGTCCACGTGGATCCACTGGTGGTCGCCGGTCGCCTTGGCGAACTGGTCGATCATCGGCTGGTCCACCGTCATCCACTCCGACGGGCCCAGCTCGCGGCCGACGTGCTGCTTGATGTCCAGCGGGGTCTCGAGCTCGAGCATCGCGCCTCCTCTACCAGTGTTCTATGGCGGTCAGATAGTTTTCGCCCACCTTGATGCGGC
>Ga0137394_10001228_pt1 | contig 18534 bp, 16 predicted proteins | sample czobulk116metaG_FD_108278 | JGI IMG/M metagenome (GOLD analysis project Ga0137394, IMG submission 108278) | Vadose zone soil microbial communities from Angelo Coast Range Reserve, California, USA - czobulk1.16 metaG | ecosystem: Environmental > Terrestrial > Soil > Vadose zone | place: USA...
GTGGTGCCCCTGGTCGCCCGCGACGTGCTGAACCTGGGAGCGCACGGATTCGGGCTCCTCATGTCGGCGCTGGGCGCCGGGGCGGTCGTAGGAGGGTTCGGTGTCGCGCTGCTTCGACGTGGGCTGCCGCCGCTCTCGTTCCTGGTGGGCTCGGCGGCGACGCTCTGCGCCGGCCTGGTCGCGCTGGCGCTGGTCGGCCGCTTTGGCTTTGCGGCCGCCGTGTTGGCGCTTCTCGGATGCTGTCAGATTCTCTTCACGACGGGCTGCAACACCACCCTGCAGCTCATCGCGCCCAACGAGCTCCGTGGGCGCGTGATGGGGCTCTACACCGTGACCTTCGCCGGCATGACGCCCTTCGGGTCACTGCTGGTCGGCGTCATCGCCGAGCGCTTCGGGGTCCGGGTGGCCTGCGCCGCGGGAGGCGCCGCCGGCCTCCTGGGCGTGCTCGTGCTCGTGCTGGTCGCCCACCGCGCGGGCATCGCCTGGACGCACGCGCGCGCGGCCTAGCCCCGGGCTATTCGTCGTCCAGCAGCTCCCGCACGCGGTCCATCACCTCGTCCTTGGGGTACATGGCGCTCAACGCGCGCGCGCGGGTCAGGGGGTCGCTGGCGAAGAAGCGCTCGTAGAGCACCTGACGGCTGCCGAAGGCGCTGCCGGCGACGTCCCAGGCCAGGCGGAAGAGCTTCACGCGATCGCGCGCCGTGGCGGTGTCGGTCGCCAGGTACTGCTCGATCTCCGGGGCCAGCGGACCGCGGAAATCCGCCTCGGTCGGAGTGATCATGAAGCTGCTGGACCCGAGGAGCTGCAGGATCTCCACCATTCTGGGATACGCGGTCATGAAGAGGTTGCGCGTGCTTTCGGCGGGCAGCGCGGCGGGACACATGACGCCCCATTCGTCGAGCTGCGCGTCGGCCTCGGCGGCCCGCATACAGGCCTTCATGAGCTCGGCGTACAGCATCAGCTCGGCCAGGCGCTCCTCGGAGTGCGGCAGGTGCGCGTTCCCGAGCGTTTTGGTCATGAGGAGCGCCAGGCCGAGGACGAACTCGCACTTGGCGATGTTCTTGGCCGCGCCCTGGTGCGCGGTATGCGTCATCGAGTGCGTGGCCGTGGCCGTGCCGTTGAGCAGATCGACGTCGCCCAGCAGGAACACCCGCTCCCACGGCACCAGGACGTCGTTGAAGAAGACGACGCAGTCCATCTCCTCGAAGCGCGAGCCGAGGGGATGCTCGAAGTGCGACCGGCCCAGGTCGAAGCTCTCCCGGCACAGGAACTTCAGCCCCGGGGTTCCGCACGGGATGGCGAAGTTGAGCGCGAACGGGCTGTGGCTCTCGGTGTGCCGCGCGACGCGGGGCGAGTAGACGGCGATCTCGTCCGACAGGGGGCCGAGGGTCGCCAGGATGCGCGCCCCACGCACCACGATGCCGGCGTCGGTCTCGCGGATCACCTGGAGCGCCGTGCCCTCCTCCAGGTTGAACACGCCGCTGGCCGTGCGGCTGCGCTGCAAGTTGATGAGCGAGTGCGTCAGGGTCAGGTCCCGCTCGCTGAGGTATTCATAGTAGCGCTGGATGTTCCGGCCGAACTCGGGCCGGCCCCGCGCGAAGTAGCTCGCCGCCGCGGCCCAGGCCGCGAAGGTGACGTTCATGAAGTCGGGCGAGCGGCCCATCATGCCGCACGTCGTGCGCGCCCAGCGCAGCATCATCGCGCCCCGCCGCTCCAGCTCCCGCTTGGTGCGCGGGATGACGAAGGACAGGCCGAGGCGCTCGCCGCTGGTCGGCGACACGTACGTCATCTCGTCCCGCAGCGTGGGATCGTGCTGCAGGTCGTACAGCGCCGCCACCGCGCGCACCCCGTTGGCGAGACCGGGGTGCGTGGTCACGTCCTTGACGCGTTCGCCGCGCAGCCAGACCTCGCGTTCTTGCTCCTGCAGGCCCTTGATGTACTCGGTGCCCGTACGCGCTGCCATGGCGACTCCTTACGCCGGTCGGCTTGCCTACTTGAGCTTCATGTCCTCGGCGGGGGCCGCATACGGGTAGCCTTGAATCAGCCCCGCCCCGGAAACCTCGACGCGTGATCCGACGCCCCAGATGAAGCCCTGCTGGAAGATGGGCGCGGCCAGCACTTGATCGGCGACGATCTTCTGGATCTGGTGGAGCGTGGCTTCTCGCTGCTTGCGGTCCAGCTCCTTGGCCTGGCGCTGGAAGAGATCGTCGATCTCCGGAAGCGAGCCGTAGGCGTAGAGGCCGCCCTTGGTGACGAACGGCTCGAGCCGCGCCGCGGCGTTGCCCGCAGCGCCGGTCGCGCCGATGAGGAGCCCCTTCAGCTTCTTCTCGTGCCACGCGGTCATGTAGGTCGCGCGCTCCATGGTCCGGACCCTGGCGCGGATCCCGATGCCCTGCAGGTAGCCTCCCACCGCCTCGCCCAGCGCGGTGTAGGGCGGCAGGGGCGTCAGATCGCCGGCCTCGAAGCCATTGGGATACCCGGCTTCGGCCAGGAGCTGCTTGGCGCGCTTGGGATCGAGGGGCGGTGGCTCGACGCGGAGCGCGAAGTCGAACTCCGGCGGCACGAATCCGCCGGTGGGCTTTCCGAACCCCAGCATCTCCGCTTGATTGATCGCCGTCCGGTCGATGGCGAGGCTCGCAGCCAGGCGCACGCGTCGGTCGTGCCACGGCGATTTCGCGTCCCACTGGTCGAGGAAGTCGAGCCAGTAGATGCCGTAGAGCAAGGGCGCCGTGATCTTGACGCCGGGCGAGCGGCGCAGCTCCTCCGCCAGCGCTCCGCCGAAGAGATAGGCGATGTCGACCTCGCCGGTCTTCACGGAGGCGGCGCGCGTGCTCTCGTCGGGAATGCTGCGCATGACCACGCGCTTCACCTGCGGCGCCTTCCGCCAGTAGTCCGGGAACGCCTCCAGCACGAGCTCGATGCCCGGGTTGAAGGACACGAACTTGAAGGGCCCGGCACCCACCGGGGCCTTCTTGAACCCCTCGTCGCCGACCTTCTCGACGTACTTCTTGGGCACGATCCAGGCGGCACCGGTGGCCGAGGTGCCGTAGAACGCCATGAAGTCCGGCCACGGCTCCTTGAGGACGAAGCGCGCGCGGTTCGGGGCGGCGACCTGGACCTCCTTCACCTTGTCCTTGAGGAGCCTGGCCGACGCGCCCTTGTAGCGCTCGAAGGTGAACTTCACGTCGTCCGCCGTCACGGGGTCGCCGTTGTGGAACTTGGCGTTCTTGCGGAGGACGAACTCGTACGTGAGCCCGTCCTTGGAGACGGACCACGATTCGGCGAGGCTCGGCGTCATGATCCCGGTCGGCATCGGTTTCACGAGCGCGTCGTGGAGCACGTAGAGCACCATGAACGGCGTGATGAGAGCCTCCGTCTCGCCGGGGTCGAGCCAGCGCGAGACGAGCGTCACGTGGATGCCCCAGGTCATCGTTCCTGCCTCCGGCGCGGCGTGTGTCGGTGGAGCGACCGAGACGACGGCGAAGACGAGCAGGAGGACGCCGAGCAGGGAGCGAACGAGCATCAGGAGACCTCCACGGGGGTCGCGCGCTGGGCGGTTGGGCGCTCGGGAGCAGGCGCTGCCGACTCCGGGAACGCCATGCTGACCGGCGCGTTGGCTTCGAAGGGACTCCAGAGGCCGAGCTCCTTGCCGATCTCCCGCAGCGCGGGCAACACTTCCTCGCCGAGCAGCCGGATACACGTCTGCGTGTCCGCGCTCGAGACGAATCCGTCGGCCGCCCAGAATCCGACAATGGACGGCCGCGTCTCCTCGAGCAGACGCCGGAGCTTCGGAATCACGGTCTTCGGCGTCCCGGCGACGATCATCTGACTCTGGATCTGGTCCTCGAAGGCCGAGCCCCGGGGATTGGACCGGCGCCCCACCGCGTACTCGACGAACTGCGACCGGATCGAGGGCGAGAAGTAGCCCGACGGCGTCGACCAGACCGGATGCGCGAGGCCCGTGAACTCGCCCTGCATCCACATGAACTGGCGGGCGTTCGCCAGGGCCTTCTCCTCGGTCTCGGCGACGTGGCAGCGCTGCAGGTAGCCGCGGTACTCGGGGCCACCCGCGTAACCCGTCTCCGCCGCGACCTGATCGTAGAGCTCCCAGATCTTCTTGGTCGCCTCGATTGCGGTGCTCAGCGCGATGTAGGGATAGCGCTTCTTCGCCGCCCACACGATCGTCTCCTTGCTGAGCACGCCAGGGATCCAGACCCGCGGGTGGGGCTTCTGCAGCGGCACCGCCCACGGGTTCACCACGCGATGCTGGTAGTGCGTGCCCTCCCACCGGAACGGCCCGGGCTGGGTCCACGCCTTGACGATCAGCTCGTGCGCTTCCTCGAAGCGCTCGCGGTTGAAGGCCGGGTTGACGCCGGTGGCCAGCTGCTCCTGGCCGCCCCCACGCACGAACCCGGACACGAGGCGCCCGCGCGAGACCATGTCGATCATCGCCAGCTCCTCGGCGAGCCGCACGGGGTTGTCGGCGAGCGGGAGCGGGTTGCCGAGCAGCACGATCTTCACGCGTCTGGTCGTGGCCGCCAGGATCGACGCGAAGATGTTGCACTTGGCCTGCATGCAGAACGGCGCGTTGTGGTGCTCGTTGAGCATGATGCCGTCGAAGCCGACCGCCTCCGCGAGGCGATAGTGCTCGAGGTACTCGTTGTAGAGGCGGCTGCCGGCGGCCGGGTCGAAGAACCGGTTGGAGAACATCAGCGCGGTGGCCCCGAACTCGCGGCCCTCTTTCTCTGGGTACGCCGACATTGGCTGCTCGGTGAAGTACATGAGGTGCATCAGGACTCTCCTTGGCTCACGAAGTCGGTGACGAGCTGCGCCAGCTCGTGGGGTTTCTCCATCTCGACGAAGTGTCCGGCGCCCTCGACGACCTCGAGCCGCGCCCGCGGGAGCGCCTTGGCGAAGCGCTCGCCGCACTCGAGGGGCACGACGCGATCGTCGCGGCCCCAGACGACCAGGGTCGGCGTCGGGACACCGCCCAGCAGATGCGGCAGCGTGGGGTTGTACATATACGGCTTCCAGGCGATGCGAAACGTCATCTCGCGATTCAGGTCCCACTTCTCCAGCTGGGCGGTCGTCGGGTCGGCGCCGAAGAGGCGGTCGAAGGCTCGCTGGTCCGCGAATCCCAGCCGCACGTAGTCGATATAGGACACGAGCGCCTGGTCGGCGATCACGCCGCGGTCGGGCTTGAGGCCCATGGCGCCCACCAGCACGAGCTTCCGGAACGCGCGCGGCGCCTGCGTGGCCATCTCCGCCGCGATCCAGCCGCCGAAGCCGAGCCCCACGACGGAAACCGTCTGCGGGTCACGCGTGACGGCGAGCTCGCTGAGCAGCCACTGGTGCGCGGCCGCGAGGTCCCGCACGTTGCGCATCCAGTCGGGCCGCTGCGATCCGTCGTACCCGAGATGCGAGGGCACCACCACGGTGAATCGCGTCGCCAGCGCGTCGTAGAAGGGCAGGCGCTCGAGCGTCCCGATGTCGTGGTGCAGTACCAGCAGGGGCGGGCCCCCGCCGGCCCGGGCGACCTGCATCGCGACCCCGGCGATCGGAATGGTCTCGGTGGTCCAGCTGCCGGCGGTTGCGCTCACGGTAGCGAAGGCTCCTCCCGTCACCCGGGCTCTGGGCCGCGCGTGACGTCTGCCCAGACTACCCGCTTCCCGCGGGGGCTGGCAAGGTGGTCCGCGCCGCAGGCCGTCGCGGGGCTGGGGCCCCGCCGGCCGAGGCGCGGCATCGTGTCGCTGCCCTGGTTCGCGGCGTACAGAAACAGCCCCGCGGGGTCGAGCGCGAAGAAGCGCGGCGTCTTGCCTTGCGACGGCTCCCATCCCACTGGTGTGAGCACGCCGCTGGTCTCATCGACGGCAAAGACGGCGATGCTGTCGTGTCCGCGGTTCGACCCGTAGACGACGCGGCCGGAGCGGCCGACGGCAATCTCGGACGTGGTGTTGCGACGCGGTAGGACGAGATCGCGGACGAGCTGCACCTGGGTCCAGCTGCCCGAGCCCGGGTCGATCCGGTAGACGCCGATGCCGTCGCCGCGCCCGCCGCGCTCCCTGGTCGTAGAGGACCCGACGTAGGCGAACCGCGCCGTGATTTGACCAGCGGAGGCGGCGGCCGTCAACCCGGCAGGCTCGCCGACGGTGGCTGCTGCCATGGCGCCGGAGGCGTCGCTCGAGGAGGCGCGGCGGGCGACCGGCGCCTCAGCACCGTGATCGTGATGCCCCGGGAGAGAAGCCACTCTTGCACGCACGCCCACCGGTGCGGGTCGTCCCGCTCCCACCGGGCAATCGCCTCCGACTCGATCGCGATAGCGGGGTGGCTTCGCCACAGAACGCTGACAACGAGCTTCTTCAGGTCGGTCGGGCTCGCCTCGAGGTCACGGAGCAGCGTCTCGGTCGCAGCATCCATACCACGCGAGGCCTAGCCTAACCGTCATGTCAATGGTCATGTGGTTAAGAGTTCGCGACATCCGCGGAACTATGACACTATCGCCGCGTCAGGAGCACGATGGCAGAACCGTCCATTCCCTCCCGGCGGCGACTCGAGCTCGAGGACAGGAGTCCCCGAGTCGTTGACGCGCCAACGCCCAAGGGCCCCGTCCCCCTGTCGCCCCTGATCATGGAACGGTGGGCGATCGTGCTCCGCCGCCATCGAGCTGGATACGCCGGCTACGAGCAGGTCGATCCCCGTGCCCTCGAGCTCGCGCGTCGGAGCCAGCGGCCCGACACCAGCATGCTGAAGTCGCTGATGGGTCGTCTGCGATCGCTCGGGCGTGGTGGCGGCCAGGGAGGCCTCACGCCGCCCAACCCGACGTGAACGCCGACGAGGCGCGGCCCACCGCCGCACCGGGGCCGCCGGCTGCCGTTCCGCCGCCCACTGACAACCTCGTCGGTCTCGCGCTGTCCGGAGGCGGCATTCGAAGCGCGACCTTCGCGCTCGGCGCGCTCCAGGCGTTCCACAAGCTCGGGCTCCTGCCGATCTTCGACTATGTGTCAACGGTCTCCGGCGGTGGTTTCACCGGCGGCTGGTGGAGTGCCTGGCTGGCGCGCCCCGGGCGTCAGGCGAACGACCGGTTTCCCGACGCCGAGGACATCGAGCCGACCCGACGGCCATCCACACTCGTCCGCAGTCTCGCTCCGGCGATGCCCGGACTGCCGGGGGGCGCGCCGACCGCTCAGGATTCGATCCACCACCTCAGGCTCTTCGCAAACTACCTCACACCGCGCTGCGGCGCGCTGAGCGCCGACACCTGGCGGGCGGTCACGTTCTACGTGCGGAGCCTCGTCTTCAACTGGCTCGCCCTGCTGCCGCTGCTGCTGGCGGTCGTCATGGTCACGCAGCTCTACTTCGTCGCCTGGGATGACGACGTCGCGCTGGGCTTCGCCTGCTCGAGTCCCGGCGACGGGGACGGGTCATACCGAGTGCTCTGGACGCTCTGCGAAGGAGGAGGTGCCGATCACGCCGAGGTGGTCCGGGCGCGCCTCGCCCACGCCGCGGCGCCCCTCGTGATCCTCATCGCCGCGATGGCGGCGGTCTCGATCCTCTGGCTCCTTCACGGCACCTCCACTCCGTGGCTGGCGCTGTTCGGCTTCCTCGTCCTGTGCGTGTTCGCCGCGTATCTCACCCTCGCGATCGGTGGGGGGACGGCCGGCGCCGGGTCCTTGTGGTCGTTGCCCGGGCTGGCGCTGGTCGCGGCGGGGCTCGTCGCCGTGGCTCATCTCTGGAAACTTCTGACCACGCCGCGCGTGAACGCACGGGTTCCGCACGACGCGCATCGGACGGTGTTGGCTCAGTGGAACAGCGGCTTGCTCATGGGCACGGTGATCCTGGCCGCGTGCCTGGCCGTCGCCGGCTTCGGTCACGAGGTCGTCTGGTTCTTCTTCAACCCGAGGACGGGCTGGGCGTGGTCGACCGTCCGACAGGCGGGAGGCTGGGCCGCGATCGTCGCGGCGGTGGTGAGCGCGGCGTGGACCGCGTATCAGGCGGCGCCGTCGGGCCGGGCCAAGGACAGCGCCGAGCCGCAGGGCCCCACGACGCGGCTCGTCTTCCTGGTCGCGCCATACCTCGTGCTCGGCGTACTGGTCTTGCTGCTGGCACTCGCGGGGCGGACGACCATCGTCTCGGCGGCGGGCGAGCCCGACGTCGTGCGCGCGCTGTCCTACGGAGTGATCGCGGGGGCCGTCGTCCAGCTCGTGTTCGCCGTCTCGGAGCTGCGCCGACGGCGGTCGCCCGGCGTCAATCTTCGCGCGTGGAGCCTCGTCGGCCTGGCGATCGTGGGGAGCGGTAGCCAGGCGTGGTTCCTGTCTCGCCTCGGGACCGACAGCGTCGCGTTCACGCTCGGCCACGTGACCGTCGCGGCCATCCTGCTCGCCGTCGCCGCCGTGGTGGGGCTGGGCTGGATGTCAGATCCGAACATGCTGTCGATGCACTCGTTCTACAAGGCGCGGCTGGTCCGCGCGTACCTGGGCGCGTCGAACCCCGACCGCCGGGGCGAACGGGTCACCGACGCCGTTCCCGGCGACGACGTGCCTCTCAGAGACCTCTGCAATCACGATCGGGGCGCGCCCTACCACCTCGTCAACACGACGCTGAACCTGGTGGCCAGCGTCGATCTCGCCACCGCCCAGCGCTCGGCCGCCAACTTCGTGCTCTCGAGCTACTACTGCGGCTCGGCACGGACGGGCTACCGGCTGACAGCGGAGTACATGGGAGGCGAGCTGACGCTGGGGACCGCCGTGGCGATCTCGGGGGCGGCCGCGAGCCCCAACATGGGCTCGCGGACCCCGAGCATGCCGCTCGTCATGCTCCTGGCGCTCGTCAACGCCCGTCTCGGCTTCTGGGCGCCGACGCCGTTCGGCGCGCGCTGGCGCGAGCCCCTCGCGGCGCTCTGGCCTTTCTATCTACTGCGCGAAGCGCTGTCGCAGACCACCGATCTGTCGACCTACTGCTACCTGACGGACGGCGGGCACTTCGACAACACCGGCCTCTACGCCCTCGTGGAGCGCGGATGCCGGTACATCGTGCTGCTCGACTGCGGCGCCGATCCCGGGCCGTGCTTCGCCGACCTGGGCGAGGCGATCCGCCGCTGCCGCATCGACTTCGGCGCCGAGATCTCTCTCGGCGTCCAGCACTTTCTCGACCGCGAGAAAGGGACCGACCTGGCGACCCGGCAGGTGGTCGTCGGGCGCATCCTCTATCGACAGGAGCACTGGGACCAGCTCGGCCTCGCCTCCGGGGACGACATGGACCGCACCGGCGTGATCGTCTGGGTGAAGCCGACGGTGACGACGGATGACGCCGCCGACGTCCGTCAGTACAAGCTGCAGAACCCCGCCTTTCCCCAGCAGACGACACTCGACCAGTGGTACGACGAAGCGCAGTTCGAGAGCTATCGCAAGCTCGCCTACGACAGCGTCACCAACGCGCTGCGCGGGTGCCAACCGTCCGGTCAGCTCGGCGCCGAGCAGGTGCAAGCGATCTTTCGGAGCTTCGAGACGGCGTATCCCTGACGCCCGTCCCCGGCGGGGGCCGAGCGCTCAGTCGCGGCCTCTCCACGGTCCGGTGATCAGCCGCGCGCCGCGCTGCCAGGAGACGTAGGCCCACGCCCACTCGAACAGCACGAGAAAGCGATTGCGAAAGCCGATGAGGGACACGATGTGCACGAGGAGCCAGGCGAGCCACGCCACGAGGCCCGACAGCTCGACGCCGCCGACGACCGCGACGGCCGCGGCGCGTCCGATCGTCGCCATGCTCCCGCGGTCGCGATAGCGAAACGCGAGGGTCGGCCGGCCGCTCAGACGCCGCAGCACGTTGTCCGCCGCACGGTAGCCCTGCTGGATCGCGACGGGCGCCACGCCGGGAAGCGGGGCACCCGTCCGACCGTGAACGACGCTCATGTCGCCGATGACGAAGGCCTCGGGATGCCCCGGGATCGAGAGGTCCGGCTCGACGGCGACGCGACCGGCGCGGTCGAGGGGAACCCCGAGAGTCCGGGCGAGCGGTGCGGCGGCGACCCCCGCGGCCCACAGCACCGTGCGCGCGCGGATCTGCTCGCCGCCGAGCCATACCGCGTCGGCGGTCACGCGGGTGACGATCGCGCTGGTGCGCGTCTCCACGCCGATGCGTCGGAGCGCGTCTTCGGCGCGGCGGCTCAACGACTCGGGAAAGGCGCTGAGGATCCGCGCGCCCCCTTCGAGGAGGATGATCCGCGCCTTTGTCGGATCGATGACACGGAAATCGCGGGCGATGGTTTGGCGCGAGATCTCCCCGAGCGCGCCGGCCAGCTCGACGCCGGTGGGACCGCCGCCGATGACCACGAACGTGAGGAGCGCCCGCTGCTCGGCGCCGTCCGGCTCGCGCTCGGCGGCCTCGTAGGCGAGCAGCACCCGCCGGCGGATCTCCAGGGCGTCTTCGAGCGTCTTCAGGCCGGGGGCGAACACTTCCCAGTCCTCGTGGCCGAAGTACGAATGGCCGGCGCCCGCCGCCAGGACGAGCGCGTCGTACCGCATCTCGCCCCGATCGAGGGCGAGGCGACGGGCGGCGAGGTCTACGCGCTCGACCTCCACGAGGAGAACCGTGACGTTCCGGGCGCGGCGCAGGACCGATCGGAGCGGCGCCGCGATGTCGGACGCGTTCAACACCGCCGTGGCCACCTGGTAGAGCAGGGGCTGGAAGAGGTGGTGGTTGCGCCGGTCGAGCAGGGTGACGCGCACGGGCCGGCCCGCGAGCGCGCGGGCGGCGTAGAGCCCGCCGAACCCGCCGCCCACGACGACCACGTGCGGAAGGTCCGCCACGTCAGGGGCCGCGGTGAGCACGGGGCGGCCCGAGCCCCGGCGCCCGGGCCGCTTCCCGGCGCACTGCTAGGCCTTGGTATTCTGACGAACGAACGCCTGCACGCGCCGCCAGGCGTCGGTCGAGGCCTCAGCGAACTCCGTCTGCTTTCGGTCGAAGAAGCTGTGCGGCGCTCCAGGGTAGACGGTCGAGTCGTGCTTGACGCCGGCCTTGCGGCACGCGGCGTCGAACTCGTCGACGACGGTCTGCGGGATCCCCTGGTCGGCGCCCCCGAAGAGCGAGAGCACGCCGCACTTGTAGCGCGAGACCGCGTCGATGGGCTTGGGCCGGTCCGGCCACCGACTGAGGCCGAGCGGCCAGCCGTAGAACCCGATCACGCCCGCGTAGCCGAGCCCGCTCGCGGCCTGGAGGTACGAGAGGGCGCCGCCGAAGCAGAAGCCCACCGAGAAGACCGAGCGAACCTCGCCGCCGTCCTTGCCGCGCAGGTAGGCCACCGCCGCCGCGATGTCGGCCTGGAGGGCGTCGGGCTTCGTCTGCGGCACCTGGGACATGAAGTCGAAGCTCTCGCCGCGGTCCTCGGAGGGCGCCGTCCGCGCGAAAAAGTCGATGGCCACCGCGTCCACCCCGACCTCGGCGAAGCGGTCGGCGAGCTCCTTGTAGTACGGATGCAGACCGCGCACGTCCGGAATGACGACCATCCCGGCGCCCGTCGGCTTGCCGGCGCGGGCTGCGTGGGCCATGAAGCGGGTGCCATCCGCCGAGGTGAGGTGGAGGTCGCGGGAGCCGGCGGCGCCTCCGGCGATCGGTGAAATCGGAGGACGAGAGTCGTTGTCAACGCACATATGGCCTCCTTGTTCGGACGCGGCACGCTATATCAGACAAGGCGCGTGCCCGTCAACCCGGGTGCGCAAGCGCGCGAACGCGTGCCCTCGCGCGCCACTGCCGGTCCGAGCGCGGCTGGTCCGGGAGAGCTTGACTCTCCCGCCCGGCACGATATAGTCGCGCCAGCCGGACGGGAGACGCGACGCAAGCGCTCAGCGGCGACCTCGTCACGCCGGGGAGGATGTCATGAAGGACGGACTTCGGTTTGTCGACTGTGACATGCACATCATGGAGCCGGTGGACCTCTTCGACCGCTATCTGGATCCTCGGTTCAAGGACCGCGTGACCACCACGGTCGGAGGCGACGGCCGACCGCGACGGGGCACGATCGTCATCGACGGAACGCCCACGACGATGGACGCCGAGCTGCAGCAATACCGGAAGCGGAGCCGCCCGGGCGTCACGCACAGCTCGCAGCCGCTGTCAGGGTCTCGGCTGGCCGACACCGGCCGGCTGGACTTCGCGATCGAGCGCAAGTACAACGCCGAGGCCCAGGTGATGGGGATGGCGATGGAAGGCGTCGACATCGCGGTGCTGTACCCGACCACCGGCCTCTCGCTGATCGCCCGCGACAACCTGGATCCCCGGCTCTCCCTGGCGCTGTGTCAAGCCTACAACGACTGGATCCACGAGTTCTGCCGGTACAGCCCCGAGCGGCTGAAGTTCGTGGCGATGCTGCCCGTGCACGACGTGCACCTGGCCTGCGGCGAGCTGGTGCGCTGCGTGAGAGAGCTCGGCGCGGTCGGGTCCTTCATCCGGCCGAATCTCGTCAACGGCCACTACTGGCACTCGAACTACTGGGATCCCCTTTACGCCGTCCACGAGGAGCTCAACGTGACCTGGGGCTTCCACGAGGGCACGGGCGCCTGGTACTCGTACTTCAACGAGCTCTACGGCGAAAACCGGTTCTATCGCCACGTCGCCAGCCACTGGATCGAGATGCAGCAGGCGCTGATCGCGATGATCATCGGCGGCGTGTTCGAGTTTCATCCAAAGCTTCGCGTCGGCTTCCTCGAGGCCCAGAACTCCTGGGCGCCGGGCCTCCTGTCCCGCATCGAGTGGGACTATCCTCAGTATCGCGACTCGCACGCCCCGTATCTCGCGCTGACGCCGCGGGAGTACTTCCGGCGCAACTGCTGGGCCGCGGTGGAGGGGAGCGAGCCGGAGATCGAGGCGACGGCGGGCCTCATCGGCGCGGACCGGATGTGCATCTCGACCGACTATCCGCATTTCGACTCCAACTTCCCGCACGTCTCGACGAATCTCCTGAAGAACGTCCCGCGCGAGACCGCGGCCCAGATCTTCATGGGCGGCGCTCATCTCTATGCCTTCACCGAGAGCGATTTCCGGAAGGCCGCCCAGGCGGCGGAGAAGCTCGGCGGCTGACCATCGCGCCCGCCGGCGGGTGCAGCGCCCGCGAACGCGTGCACGCGCGCGTCTTGGGCTGTACGCTGGCAGGGATGATTCCCACCCGCTACGCCGTCCCGCTGCTCTGGCTGGCGCTCGTCCTCTTCGTGGGCACGGCGTACTTCGCGACCCGGGAGACCGGGCGGTTCGTCCTACCGCTTCTGAAGATGCTGGCGCCCAGTGCCCCGCCCGCGCAGCTGAAGGCGGTCCACCTGGTGCTGCGCAAGGTCGCGCACCTCGCCGAGTACGCGGTGCTCGCGCTGCTCTGGTTCAGGGCGCTCTGCCAGGTCGCCGGCCGAACGCCGCGTGACGCTGCCTGGATCGCGCTGTCCATCTGTCTGCTCTGCGCGTTCGTCGACGAGACGCACCAGTCGACGATCCCCTCGCGGACCGGCAGCCCGCGCGATTTCCTCATCGACGCGTCTGGCGCGGCCGGCATGCTCCTTGTCGCGCGGGGACGCCGGAACGCGGGCGACCGCGGGACGCGGGCGGGAGGCTCGGTCGCCGTCGAGTCCGACGAGTAAGTGGAGAGCGCGGAGTCGGGTAGGCGGTCGTAGTCAGGCGAGGAGCCCGGCGAGGATGCCGGTCAGGAAGACACCGTCGAACGTCCCGGCGCCCCCGATCGAGACGACCGGCGCGCCGAGACGGGCGATCTGCCCCAGGTTGAGGAGGTCGGCGCCGATCAGCGTGCCCATCGATCCCGATACGTAGGCGACCGGCGGCGCCCGACGGAACGCCAGGAGCAAGGCGACCGCGGCCGCGACGAGCGGCGGCACGAACATGGGCACCGCGATGCCGACGCCGGGAACGATCTCCGCGAGGCTGTGCACGACCGCCGCGACCACCGCCACGCCGATCAGCATCCGCCCGTACATCCGCGTGCGAGCCAGCAGGTACAGCGAGACGAGAATCGGGATCAGGGCGCCACCCACGTTCAGCGCCACGACCGTCGGATCGTGCGCGGCCGCGACGGCCCGAGTCGAAACCGCGAAGATCGGAATGTTCACCTGGCTCCCAAGGAGCGACAGCAGCATCACCCCGAACGCGTAGCGCGGGTGGACGCCGACCTTGCGATACGCGTAGGTCAGGACGCGCATTTCGACCAGGAGGACCAGCAGCGCGAGGAGCGCCAGGAGCACGAGGAGCAGCGGAAGGGTGGCAGGTGAGTGGGTCACGGCCGGGTCTTGGGTTGGTGGGCAGGCTGTCTCGTCGAGCGACGCGTGGCTACATCCCGCCCCCGCCGCCCTGACATGCCCAATCGAACGAGAGCACCTGCACCCGGTAGCTCGCCGCCTCGGCGACGGAGGCGCTGAAGTACGCCCGGTCGTCCATCGGGACGTCGCCCGGGAGCCAGATGACCGAGTTCCCGACCACGCCGCCCGCCGCGTCGACGCGCTGGATCTGCACACGGACCCGCTGGGCCGTCTGACGGGACGTGTTGTAGACGTATCCTTCGACCGCCGGCCCCTTCCGGTCGCGCGTCACCTGCCACTCGAGCCGAAAGTAACGCTCGAGGCTCTGTGGGGCGTAAATCATCTGAGCCGATACCGAGGCGGCGCCCGCGAGCACGAGCGCGACCGTGAGCCCCGTGATGGCGCGTCGCACCCCGGTCAACATAGCGTGAGGCAGGTGACGGGGGGCAACCCCTTGACCAGGATTTCCCAGTGCTCGCCGCTGTCCAGCGACCGGAACACGCGGCCGTCCTCGGTGCCGAAGACGACGACCGGCCCGGCCGCAGCCAGGCAGCCGGAGTCGACGTTGTCGCCGAGCCAGGACGGCAGGCCGTCCCGGCAGCGCTCGAACGGCGCTCCGCCGTCGAGGCGCGTCCGATAGAGCGCGGCCCGGCGGCCGCCCGGACCCGTCGACGCCGATATCAGCACCGTGTCACCTGACACCGCCACCGCGCGCAGGTAGTGCGCGTGCAGGCCGGCGGTGATGAATTGCCAGGAGCCGCCACCGTCGCGACTCAGTCCGAAACCGGCAGCCGCGGCGGCGAGCACGACCTCGGCGCGCGAGGGGTGCGCCAGAATCTGGTGCACGTCGCTCTCGATGTCGACGGTCGGCGCCCAGGACCGGCCGCCGTCGCGCGAGCGCGCGACGCCCCCGACGTGGACGTTGACGTGGATGGTGCCGTCGACCGCCGCCGCGATCGACCGCACGTCGGCGGGATCGCCCCAGGGCGTGTACCAGGCGTCGCGCCCGTCGATCGTCTCGAACGATTCGACCGGCGCGAGCCCATCGGCGGTCAGCCGGAGAAGATGCGCCTGCTCGGTCCCGATCAGGAGTCCGGTGGGCGTCGGCGCAACGCACGTCGCGGCCGGTCCCTCGATCGTCGCGCGCTCCTTCCAGGCGGCGCCGGCGCATTCCCAGAGCGTCCGGCCATCCACGACGGCCCACGCGCGCGCGCCGTCCACCGCGAGCGCCGTCAGGGATCTCCCGGTCAGCGCCTCGACGGGAAACGCCTGATCGCCGTCGAGCTCCCAGAGCCCGCCACCGGTGCCCACGCGGATCGTCGACGTCATGCTCGGAATGATACTCGCTCGCGCCTCAGGATGCGAGGTCTCGAAGACGATGGAGGAGCTCGCGTGAGATAGAATCGCTCGAGTGGCAACGACGCCCGACGGCGACCCGTGCGGTGCGACGATCATGGAGCTTCAGTCGGCCATGCAAGACGGCCGGCTGACCTCGGCTCGTCTGACCGACAGGTTTCTTCAGCGCGTCGAGGCCCACGACCGCAGCGGCCCGCGGCTCAATGCCGTGCTCGAGGTGAACCCCCAGGCGCGCGAAATTGCCGAAGCGCTCGACCGGGAGCGCGCCTCGGGCGGCATCCGCGGGCCGCTGCACGGAATTCCCGTTTTCCTCAAGGACAACATCGCCACCGCCGACCGCCTGCACACGAGCGCGGGCTCGCTCGCCCTGTGCGACTGCATCGCTCCGCGCGACGCCTTCCTCGTGACGCGGCTGCGCGAGGCGGGCGCGGTGATCCTCGGCAAGGCGAACATGACGGAGTGGGCGAACTTCATGACGACCGGCATGCCCGCCGGCTACAGCTCGCGCGGTGGCCAGGTGAGGAATCCGTACGGGGAGAGCCTCAGCCCCGGCGGATCCAGCAGCGGCTCGGCGGTCGCCGTGGCCGCCGACCTCTGCACGGTGGCGGTCGGGACCGAGACCTCGGGCTCGATCTTGAGCCCGGCTAACCAGAACTCGGTCGTCGGCATCAAGCCGACGCTCGGTCTCATCTCCCGATCCGGAATCGTGCCGATCGCCGGAAGTCAGGACACGGCCGGGCCGTTCGCCCGCACGGTGGCCGACGCGGCCATTGTCCTGGGCGCCATGACGGGCGTCGACGCGGGCGACCGTGCCACGCGCGCGAGCCGTCGCCGCGCGCGGCGCGACTACACGGAGTTTCTGGCGCCGCGGGGGCTCGAGGGCGCCCGGCTGGGCGTGCCGCGTGCGGCGTTCTTCGATCGCCTCGGCGCCGCCGAGGTACCGGTGATCGAGGCCGCCCTCCAGGCACTCGGCGGCCTCGGCTCGATCCTCGTCGATCCCGCCGACATCGCCACGGCCCGCGAGGTGGCGGACTTCCGCTCCGACGTCATGCTCTACGAGTTCAAGCGCGATCTGAACCGGTACCTCGGAGGGCTCGGAGAAGCCTCATCGATCCGATCGCTCCGAGATCTGATCCGCTTCAACGAGACCCGGCCGCGCGAGATGCTGCGCTTCGGCCAGGTCCTCCTCCTCGCCGCCCAGGCCACCAGCGGGCTCGGGACCGCGACGTACCGCCTGAGCCGTGCCGAGGACATCCGGCTCTCGAGAGCCGAGGGTGTCGACCAGGTGATGGCGCGCGAGCGCCTCGATGCCCTGGTGTTTCCCGGGTGGACCGGCGCCGCGATCGGCGCCAAGGCCGGCTACCCGAGCGTCATCGTGCCGGCCGGCTACACCGCCGAGGGGGCGCCCGTCGGGCTCACGTTTCTCGGCCGCGCGTGGAGCGAGCCGACCCTTCTCCGCCTGGCCCACGCGTTCGAGTGCGCCACCCGTCATCGGCGCCAGCCGGCGAGCGTGGCGCCGGACCCCGCCGCGCCCCCCGCCGGCGCTTCGCTATAATCCGAGCCGGCCGAGTCTCAGCCAGGGAGAAAGCCCCATGACGACCGAGCAATGGTTCGACTCGCTCACGGCGGAATTGCTCGCGCAGAATCCGTTCAGGCGCTCGGAATACTTCAAGCGCTTCTCCTCCGGCTCGCTGACCCTCGAGCAGGTCTGGGCGCACATCGCCCAGCATTACCTGCTGATCGCCTGGTTTCCTCGGATCTTCAGCGGCATCCACACCCGCTGCGACGATTTCGAGGTTCGCAAGGACTGCGCGCGCCACCTGCTGGTCGAGGATCTCGGCTACTTGAGTGGCCAAGTGGGCGCCACACCGGATCACGACGAGCTCTTCCGGCGGATCGGCGACGACCTCGGCTACCCGCGCGACGCCTATGACCGCATCGTCGCCGTGCCCGAGATGGCGGCAATCGTGACGTTCTTCCGGCAACTGGCCCACGAGCGACCGTGGAGCGCCGCCCTCTGCGCGACGGCGCTGCTGGAGGAGGAGGTGGTGGAGATCGCCCGGACGGTCGGTCGCGCCCTCGTCCAGCACTACGGGGTGCGTCCAGAGTGGGGCGGCCAGAACTACACGGTGCACGAGGCGGTCGAGCAGGAGGAATCGGGCGAGACGAAGAAGACCATCCTCAAGCACCTGCGCACACCCGACGATCGGCGCGCCGCCGAAGACGCGATGCGCGAGATGCATCGCCTGCTCCAGGCCTACGCCGAAGGGCTCGCCCGCCGGCACCTGTCCTGACGCCGGCCCGGCTCGGGCCGACGTCTCGTTGCAAGACCGCCTGTCCGGAGAGAGCATGGGAGCACCGAGCCGAGCGCCGCGCTCAGGAAGGAAGAGCCCATGAGCATTCAATCGGTCAATCCGGCCACCGGAGAAGTCCTCGAGACGTTCGCCCCGCTCTCGAGCCGGGAGCTCGAGGGTATCCTCGCCACCGCCCACGCGGCGTTTCTCGAGTGGAGAGCCGTTCCCTTCGCGGAGCGCGCCCAGCGAATGCGCGACGCGGCGCGGGCGCTCCGGCGGCGCCGCGCCGAGCATGCCCGCACGATGGCCCTCGAGATGGGCAAGCCGATCGTGCAGGGCGAGGCTGAGGTCGACAAGTGCGCCTGGGTGTGCGACTACTACGCCGACTCCGCCGAAGGCTTCCTCGCCCAGCAGCCCCGTGAGACCGACGCGGCCACGAGCTACGTCCGCTTCGATCCGCTGGGCGTCGTGCTCGCGGTGATGCCCTGGAACTTCCCCTTCTGGCAGGTGTTCCGCTTCGCCGCGCCCGCCCTCATGGCCGGCAACGCGGGGGTCCTCAAGCACGCCTCGAACGTCCCGCGCTGCGCCCTCGAGATCGAGGA
>Ga0137394_10001229_pt1 | contig 18530 bp, 13 predicted proteins | sample czobulk116metaG_FD_108278 | JGI IMG/M metagenome (GOLD analysis project Ga0137394, IMG submission 108278) | Vadose zone soil microbial communities from Angelo Coast Range Reserve, California, USA - czobulk1.16 metaG | ecosystem: Environmental > Terrestrial > Soil > Vadose zone | place: USA...
GAAGTGTTCTTCGACCTCGGTGATCCCTTCATCGACGCGAATGACGACGGCCTCTACGACCAGATCTACCCGAACGGGCCCTGGGAGCTCCGCTTCTGCAGCAACACCACGGGCACGAACTGCTCGACGTACACCGGACCGAACGGCCAGTGGGATTCGTCCACCACCATCTGGGTGCCGACCTGGGTCGTCTTCAGCGACAATGCCGCTCCGTTCACAGTGCCGGCCGGACAGCCCCAGCCCCCGCCCCCGCCCCCGCCCCCGATCTCGTACAGCCCGGCCTGCGTCGCGGAGAAATCGAGCAGCTTCGCCGACATCTACGTGTACGACGAGTACCTGAACAGCCCTCCCGCGGGCACCACCTATTCGGACGCGAAGGTGGACCGCGGGACCAGCATCACGGCGGTCAAGCATGGCTTCTTCGACGAGATGGACAACTGGGGCGCGATGGGCAAGTTCGGCCTCGACTTCGACTACTGGCCCGTGCTGCCCTCGGGCGGAGCCTGCGCGGCGCCTGCCTCCCCGACCGCTCCCACCGCCTGCGTGCTCCGGCTGCTCTTCCGATCCTTCGATCCGGGCTTCCGCGGCACGCTCGAGGCGGTGAACGGCAACGCGACGAGTGGAACCTGCGGTGCTCCAGCCACGTTCCAGACCAGCATCGGCGTGGTCAACGTGAAGGGAGCCACGTTCCACGGCGGTCAGGTCGGCCAAAACGCGCCATAGCGCGCGGATGCGAGAGCCGACCTGACTGCCGCAGCTCGATCCTTGCGGGCGCTCCCGCTCATTCTCGTCGTCCCGCTGCTCGCCTGCAGGCCGGCGGGCAGCGATCCGGAGCGCCTCCTCGCCATGCTCGAGGATCGGGATCCGCAGGCGCGGGTCCAGGCGGTTCGTGAGCTGCACAAGCTCAAGGCCAGGCAAGCCGCGCCACGCGTCGCCGTGCTCCTCTCGGACCCGTTGGTCAAGCAGGACGCTGCCCTCTACCTGCGCGATCTGGCAGGCCAGGCGGAAGTGGACGCCCTGCTCGGCGCGCTCGAAACCACGGTGGGCGCCGGGAGTGACCAGGCGGCCCGCGCGGCGAATCGGACCAACGCGCTGCTCGCGCAAGCTCTGGGCAACGTCGGCGATCCACGCGCCACCCCCGCGCTCCTGCGCCTTTCGCGGGCCACCGACGGCGACGTGCGCGTCGCGGCGGTGGAAGCGCTCGGTAACGTCCGGTCGAAAGAGGCGGTGCCGGAGCTGGCGCACCTGGTGGACGATCCCGCCGCGCCTCCGGTCCTGATCAAGCGGTCGATCGACGCGCTGGGAAAGATCGGAGATCCGGCGGCCATCCCCGCTCTCGCGCACGGGCTGGTGATCGAGCGGCAGGGCGTCTCGTTCCTGCCCGAAAGCTCGTTTGCGCTCTTCGCCATCGGCGCTCCGGCGGTCGAGCCCCTGATCCGGATCCTGCAGGACCAGGATCCCGCCTTCTCCGGATGGGCCAAGGAGAACAACCTCGCGCCGGCCGGCACGTATGCCCGCGTGGCGCTGGTGCTCGGCGATCTCGGCGACCCGCGGGCCGTCCCGCCCCTGATCGCGAAGCTCAAGTACAAGGACCCGGATCCGGTTCCGGACACCTCCCGCCTGCTCTCGAACGTCGTGCGGATGTTCGCCGCCAGCGCCCTGGGGCGCATGCGCGCCGCGCAGGCGGCGCCCGCCGTGCAAGCGCTGGTGTCTACCGCCAGCGCGCAGGACGAGGAGGTCACCACCACCGCGGCCGAGGCGCTCGTCTGGATGGGCGACCGCGCCCAGGCGCGCGAGCTGATGAAGAAGGCCCAGGCCGGCGTGCTGAAGCTCCGCCTCACCGTCGCGCAGTCGGCGGCGATGTTGGGCGAGCCGGTGCTCGGGAACGACGTGCTGAACGTCGCCCTGCGCGAGTCGAAAGGCGCGCGGCAGAGCTGCCTCCGCCAGCTGGTCGAGCTGACGATGCCGGTCGACGACCCGGGGCAGGCCTGCGACCTGCTCGCCACGCAGTTCGGCGAGCTGTCCAAGCCCCTCGAGGCGGCCCGGGTCTGCGCCAGCGACGTCCCTTGCTGGCTGCCGAAGCTGCAGGATCAGGATCCGGTGGTCCGGGCGCGCGCGGCCTACGAGCTGGGGAGGGCCGGAGCGGCCGATGCCGTTCCCGCGCTCGCCAAGGCCGCCGGCGAGGAGCAGCTCCTGGTCCGCGAGGCCGCGACCCGCGCGCTAGACTGGCTCGCCGCCGTTCCGGCCGCGCGCCCGGCGCTGAAAGAAGTCGCGCCGCGGCTCTCAGCGCAGCTCGCCCAGGAGCAAGGCAGGCCGCAGTCGATCAAGAGCTACGAGGAGCTGCGGCGGCTCCAGCTCAAGATCTCCCGGCTCTGAGGGAGAGCCTCTTCGCCGTCAGTTGCAGGTGGGCGCCCCGCCGCCGGCCGGGTGCCGGCAGGCGTGCAGGTTCCGGGGGACGCTCAGCCAGCTCACGTCGCCCTGCACTGCCGCCGCGCCCACCTGCACTTGCAGCGGGACCTTGCCGCCGGGCTCCAGCGAGACCCCGCTGTAGCCCGCCTGGCCCGTCTTGGCGTTGAGCGAGACCACCGGCGTGGGCTGCTGCGGCGTCACGGTGACCGGCCGGGCCTGGTACCGCGAGGTCGCCAGCGCCGTGCTGGAGCCCTGGAGGCCGCACTGGACCACGCCGGTCTCGTCGTTGGCTTGGTAGAGATACGCGGTGTCTGCCGGCACGATCCCTCCGTTGCAGACGGAACCGCCATCCGCGAGGGCCCCGTTGAAGAGCGAACTCGGGACCTCGGTGTTCCAGGCGACGCAGCCGCCCAACAGCAGCGGGGCCGTGACCGTCTTCTCGTTGAGATCGTTCGTCTGCTGCAGAAACCAGCCGGCGGCCATCGAAGACATGCCCGCGTCCGTGCTGACGTTGGTCAGGTCCGTCTCGGTGAGCGTATGCGCGCTGTAGGTCGTCTGATTGACCGACGAGATCATCCGCGGCCGGTTCGCATAGGCGGGCGGGTCGAACGGCATGATCGAGTAGAAGCGCGTGTTGGTCACGCCGGTCGAGGTGAAGGCGACGCCCGGCTGATCGACCGGCTTTCCGCTGCTGTCGAGGCACTCCTCGCCCGCGTCGGAGCCGCCGTCGAAGTCGCAGTTGATCCGGTTGGAGATGATGGTGCCGCCGTCGTTGGGATCGCTCATGACGGTTCCTGCGCAGGAAATCTGGTACTGGATGTTCACCAGCGCCGGATCGTTGCAGGCCCCCGCGGTGTTCGTGTTCGAGCCGAGGGTGAAGCTGTTGGTCGTCAGCGAGGTGCCGCCGGCGGTGTACTTCCAGCGGCCGGTCAGCGACTCGGCGATGCCGGCCGAGCCGATCTGGTAGGCGGTCTGGTTCACGTCCACGGTGCAGTTGTTGCGGATGCAGCCGCGCAGGTTGTCGAGCGCGCAAGTGCCGCCGTCCGAGGTGTCGGTGTCACGCACCTTGATCTGGTCGCGGTCGCCGGACCCGAGGTAGACGCGCACGCCCCCCTTGGCGTCATCGAACACGCGGGCGCCCGCCATGGTGGTGAAGGGAGCGCGCTGCGAGAGGGCGGCACCCTTGAACTGCTGGAAGGTCAGCCCGCCGTACCAGTTGTTGACCGGCCCGCTGGAGAGGTCTCCAGGGTTGAGCATGTCGATGGTCCAGAGCTGTCCGTCGGTGTCGCCGACCACGGCCATGTCGAAGAAGTTGTCGTAGTTGGAGTCGATCAGCGAGACCGGCGCCAGCACCGAACCCAGGTTGTAGCGGGGGTCGCCGGTGCTGGACGTGTCGTATCGGCTGAACTTGTAGAGCAGCGTGCCGTCCCAGGCGTCGAGCAGGTAGATGGCGCGGCCGCGGATGAGGTTGGGGTCGAAGCCGCCGGAGATCGCGACCACCCACCGCTCGCTGGCCTTCACCGAGGAGCCGTTGACGGTGAGGCTGATGGGGCCGCTGTCGTCCCGGATCAGCACCGGACCGATCGGGGCCGGGTTGGGCGTGGTGTCGTTCCAGCTTTCACCAGCCGCCAGCTCGTAGTTGCTGCCGGGGGGAGGCCAGGTCCACAGGTAGCGGGGATTCGCCGAGGTGTCGGTGACGTCGATGGCCGTGTAATGCCGGCCGCCTTCGCGCTCGCCCACGATGGCGATGGTGTGGAACTCGTCCGGCTGCTTGCGCCGGTCGGCGCTGCTCGAGCCCGAGCCGTCCTTCCAGACGTCGCGCACCCAGGGTGACCCGTCGAGCAGGATGCTGTGGTTGGCGCTGAGCGCATACCGCTGGAGCTTCGGCACCAGATCGGCCGGGATGAAGGCCCACACTTCCGCGCCGGTGCCGTCGTCGAAGCCGGCATCGGTCTGCCAGTTGCCCGCATGGAAGGCGTGGAGCATGCCGTCGTTGGCGCCGACCAGGATCAGTTGCTGCCGATGGACCTTGCCGTTGTAGAAGGTGTCGTACGCAGCGTTGCTTCCCGGCGTGAACTGGCCCGGGACGTCCTCGGCGTACAAGGTGCGGACGCACTGGGAGATGATGCCCGTGTCGCAGAGGAAGGTCGGCACCGGAGGCGTGACCAGGATCGGCGAGGAATGGAAGATGTCGCCCAGGATGAAGGGACGGACCACGCCGCCGTCGGTGGTCTGGCGGAGCACGTCCTGCCCCTCGACGAACTTCATCAGATCCGCCCCGCAGTCCTGCTCGCTCGCGTACACATGTCGCGAGGTGGACGCCATGCCCACGCAGAAGTCGGAGTTGATGCCCGACAGCTTCATGTAGTCGGTCATCGTGGCGACGTTGCCCGACGAGTAGTCGTTGAACGGGATCAGCGCGGTCCCCGGGCCGGGGATTCCGGCGTCCATCGGAGCGACCAGGATGTTCCGCGGCGTGGCGCCCGCCCCACCGGTGAGCACGGCGTTCTCGCGGTCGGAGAGGAGCGCCGCCGCCTCCCAGATGGGGGTGGCCGGGACCTTTGGACTGCGGACCGGCCAGCCGGCGTCGCCATAAGGCTGCGAGTCGTCGAGCAGCACGAACGTCCCGCCATCGTCCTCTCCCACGTAACCGCCGTCCCGGTCCTGCAGGTAGAGATCGGTGCAGGAGGCGTTGCCGTTCGGGTTGACCGGCGTCCTGGAGGGGCCGCCGTCGGGCCCCGAGGTCAGGTCCGCCATGCTGCAGCCGGCGGCGAACTCGTTGAAGAGCTTGAACCGGTAGAGGCGGCCCTCCCACTGCGAGCCGCCCAGCGGGCGGAAGCGCGGGATGAACGCGAAGGTGGTGCCGCGGGTCTGCACGGTGGTGATGGCGGCCACCGAGAACGAGGTGGCGTTGGAGATGATGTCGAGGAACACCTGCTTGATGCCCATCTCCAGCTGGAAGAAGTTCGTGGCCGAGAAGTGGAGCCCGTGGCCCGCGAAGGCCGCCGCCCTCAGCGGCTCCAGCTCCCCGAAGTAGTTGTCGCCCACGCCGATCGTGTACAGGCGGAGGTTCGTTCCGGGCGCGCCACCCAGGTTGGTCGCGTACATCCAGGCGGCCACGCTGGGCAGGAAGTCGTTCGGGCAGACGCCGGAGGAGGTGGTGTAGTAGGGCGCGCCCGGCCTGGTGATGACGCTGCCGGCGCCGTTCGCCATGTTCGGATCGAGGTAGTCGTCGCCGTCCTTCTCGCCGCCGAGCCCCAGTCCGGGGTTGCCCGTGAGGTTCGATCCCGAGCACGCGTTGTGCGAGTCGTAGCCGTTGCAGTACGGGTTCGCAGCGACGTTTGCCGCGCCATCGCACCGGGTCCAGCCGTCGATCCCGCGCCCGTCGGAGAAGAGCACGGAGAAGCCCGCGTTGCAGCCTGGGCAGAAGCCCGACTTCTTGTTCGTCTCGCCGCTGGCGCCGACCTCGCTGTTCGGGTGCGCGCTCTGGTTGGCGAAGAAGCTCCAGGTGGAAGGCGGACTCGAGTCGATGGAGCTCACCGTCCAGGCCACGTTGAAGAGCGTCTCGGCCAGCGAGTTCGCGGCGCCGGTGTAGGTGACCGGGTCGACGCTGCCGATGCGCTGGTTGGGGCGGCCCTGGCCGTTGCACGACTGCGGCAGCATCTTCTGCAGCCGGTAAAATCCCAGCGCGCCGTTGGTCGTGCCGATGCCTTCGCGCAGTGAGTTCAGGAGCGGCCCATTCACCAGGCGCTTGTAAGCGAGACGGAGGATGGCCCACTTCGGTGGGAAGAAGTTGAGCCAGTTGCCCTTGACCACCATCGCCGCGGGGTTGGTGTCCGTCTGCGGCCGCTTGTAGTTGATCCAGTACCCCCTGGTCTGGACGCAGAGGGAGCAGTCGGCGGTGTCGGCGGCCACGTAGGCCGCGCCGGTCGTGGCGTTCGTGCAGGCCGTGTCGATGGTCTCGGGCAATCCTGCGGTGTTCGCCGGCCAGAGCATGTAGCGCCAGGCCTTGCCGCCGTTGTTCACGCCGTTGGAGGTCTTGCTGTCCTGATAGGTGGCATCCTCGAAGTTGTCGGCCAGGCCGCCCATGCCTGCATAGGTGATTTCGGGTTCCGGGTATCGCTTGGTCTTGTCGTAGCCGCCGGCATAGGTGGGCGACGCCGCGGGCGCCTCGACGTTGGACGGCATGAAGTAGCTCAGGCTGTTGAGGAAGGCGTTCGAGCATCCCTGGCCGTTCGGAGCGACCACGGCGCTAATACCCGCGACGCCCGGCTGGCGAAGCTCGTAGAGGGAGATGGGCAGCGCCCTCATCGTCGCGGTGGACGGATAGATCATCGTCACGTTCGCCGTGCCGGAGACCGTGAAGGAGAAGAAGCTGTTGTCTCCGCGCGTCGGGGGATTCGTGTAGAAGTCCATCCGCTCGGTGTCGCGATTCCAGCACACGTTGTCGGTGGCGGCGGAAGCCGGCAGCGCGAGCGCGGCGCAGAGGATCAGCGTTGTGGCGGTCCGGTTCATGATCCCCCCTCGTCAGAATCCAAAGTTCACCAGGAACTCGACTTCCTGCTGGTGGGTGGCCTGCGCGTTGTCGCGGCAGACCACGGTGAGGCGGTAGCCCTTGCCGCCGAGCCCTCCGGACCGCTTGGTGATCCGGTTCGCGGCATCCCCTCCTACCGCTCCGCCCGGCGTGCCTCCGGCCTCCGAGATGGAGGTGACGTTGAAGTTGTCGTAGTGGCCGGACGCGTACTGCTGGTCGCCGACCCGCTTCTGCAGTTGGAGATTGACGAGGCTGACGCCGTAGGCGCGAAACTGCGACAGCAGCATCTGCCGCGCCCCCTCCGCGCAGCTGCTGGAGCGGTCCCAGTGCCGCTTCGAGGCCACCGCGTCCACCTCGCGCGAGGTCCGGTTGACGATGGCGACGCCGATGACCGCGAGCGCGATCATCAGGATCATCGCCAAGATCAGGGCCGAGCCGCGGTCGTGCTTGTTGTGCGCGGGGCGCATCGGTGGGCCTCTAGAAGATGAACGGATTCTTGGAGGAGAGGTTGGGCACGGACACCACCACCGAGCTGAAGTAGCGGCGGTACCGGCCGAGGGTGACGGCGGTGTAGTCGGTGCGGTTCTCGACCGAGGCGCTGCCCGAAGGCGTCGCAGGGTCTCCCGCCCAGGGCGTGGGCTGTGTCACGTCCTGGCGCAGCGACCGGACCGTGAGCTGGACGCGGATGGCCCGGATGTTCGCGGGGTGCAGCGTATAGCGCGCTGGATCGGTGTCGCCCGTGGCCTGCAGGGGGGCCGTCACGGTCGGGTCCGGCTCTTCCAGCGTCCCGGGCGTATCGCCGACGACCCAGTCGCCGCCGTTGTCCGGAGCCGCAATCCCGGTGGCGCTGGGGCGCAGCAGGTAGGAGATCTGCATGTCCTCCACACCTCGCGCGATCGGGATCTCGTCGGCGAGGTCGGGCGTGCCGGCCGCCAACTTCTCCGCGGTGGTCCCGTTCTGGTTGTAGTCGAGGCCGCGGTCGAGCATCAGCCACGGCTCTCCGTTCACGGAGGCGATGTGGTAGCGGTACCGGCTGACGAAGAAGGCGCTCACGCCCGGGGCCGCGTTCGCGAGGGGCGGGGCGCCGACGCCGTCGAAGCAGGCGTCGTGCCCGGCGCCGAGGTTGGTGCGGTACGGATTGCCCGCGACCGCGGCGTCGAGCGTCACCTGCAGCGCCCCCGCGGCAGCCGCCTTGGCGGTGGCGGCCACGCGGCCCATGGTCGGGTTGGTTCCCTTGGTGCAGGTGATCTCGAGCAGCTGGCCCTGCAGGAAGGTGTCTCCGATCTGGGCGCTCACGGTGAGGTGGTTGGCGTCGAACCCCAGCACCTGCCAGGCATGGCCGGTGCAGGGCACGCTCGGATCGCAGCCCTGGATGGTGCTGGTCGGCCCCCCCGCCCAGTAGTAGCCGGGGTCGCGCATGACGAAGACGATCTCGTCCGGACCGCTCTTCGAGTCGCGGCAGGGAGCCGCGGCGTTCCAGGCCGGACAGCCGTAGCTGCGGAAATCGAACACGTAGCGCGGGTCGATGCCGTAGCCCGCCCGGCCGAGGGAGTCCTGGATCGAGAGCATCGCGTCGCGGGCGCCGTTGCTGGCCTCGCGGGCCAGGTCGAGCGCCTGCAGCGCGCGCTGTTGAGCGATGAAGGTGCCGGTGACGATCCCGATCACCACCAGCGCCACCGAGGCGCCGACCAGGACCTCGATCAGGGTGAAGCCTCGCGGCTGCCGGGGGCTCACAGGTTGAACCCCGAGGGATCGTATTTGTAGAAGCTGGCGTTCACCTGACGGTAGCCGAGCTTCGGCTCCTTCCAGCGGACGACCACCTGCACCAGCTTTCCCTGCGGCGTGCCGGAGCCGTTGAGATCGATCAGGAACACGTTCCAGTAGCGCTGGAAGATGATCTGCTCTCCGGCGGGCAGCGTCGCGTCCACCGGCGAGAGCACTCCTCCGTAGTTGGCGGCGAGCTGGTTGACCTGCGCCGCGCCGGAGGCGCCGTCGGTGAAGTCGAAGGTCACGCCCGAGCCGTCGACGTTGCTGGTCGGGGCTGCGGCGTTCTGCAGATCCCAGAACTTCGCGATGTCCGCGTGGTTCGTGTCGGAGTACGAGCCGGTGTGGGCCGGCGCGGCCCCGGCCTGCGGCGTCAGGCGCGCGTCGGCGTACTGCCAGACCTGCATGTTCTGGACGAGGTCCTGGGCGAGCAGAGACGCCTGCGCCATGCGCTTGCCAAGGTGGTTGGAGCGCAACGCGGTGACCTGAAGGCCGGCAAGCCCGAGCAGGCCGATGAGCATGACCACCGAGGCGACCATCGCCTCGATGAGCGAGAAGCCGCGGTCAATCCGCGGGCGTCGGAGCGGTTGCGCGCTCATCGGACGGTCACCGCTTCGGACGTTCCGGTCGCCGCGACGATGGCGAAGTCGATGATGCCGTTCGGGCTGCCGGGCACGCCGCCGTCCGGCGTCAGGGACATCTCTTGCAGGCTGATCTGTTGCCCCACCGTGAGCGGTCCACCGTTGAAGGAGGCTCCGCCCGCGGGAAGGAACGTGATCGCGCCCATCCCGCTGCCGGTCTCGCAGAAGCTGCAGTACTTGAGGTTCGGCGCGCTGCTGCCGCCGTCGGCGAAGATGTCGGCCACGCCGCCCGATCCGCCGTCGGGCAGCAGGATGTTGACGAACCCGGTGGGAATCCCGGAGTACGGGAGCGGAAGCGCGGCGCCCCAGCCGCCCTGCGGGCCGAAGCTGGTGTTGACGGGAAGCTGGCCGGCGTAGATGAGGCGATCCGGGCTGGGCGCAGGCGTTACGGGGTTGAACGAAGCGAGCGAGAAGTTGCCGTTGACGTCCTCGATCGACCACCACTTCCCTTGCCACGAGTCGACGATCACCACCGTGGGGTTGCCGCGGGCGAACGCTTCTGCGCGCGCGGTGCGGAGCGTGGCGAGGAAGTCGCCGCTCGCCGAGGCGAAGCTGCCGCGGGTCTTCATCCGGTTGAGGGCGACCGCGGACATGCCCGCCAGGGTGCCGACAATGGCGACCGTGATCAGCATCTCCATCAACGTGAAGCCATGCTGTCCGCGGGCGAGCATGACTCTCGGGGGGAGCAAGAAGAACGCCACAGGTTCAACTTCCCGGAGTTGCTCGGGTGTGACCTCTCGGCAGAGCCGGAACGTGTCACTACGATTTCACTTCTGAAAACCATCTCCGCAGGCGATGTCGACGCGAGTGCGCCCGGGTGTTTTTGCGTTGACCTGCGTGGGAGGCCGAAGCATCTTGCGCGCCCTCATGCAGCGTAGAGCAGAGCTGTTCCCGGACGCGAGCGACGCCGACTGGCGCGACTGGCGTTGGCAGCTGCGCCACAGCGTGCGCTCGCTGGCCGAGCTCGACCGGTTCGTTCCTCTGACGGAGGAGGAACGGCGCGGCTGCCTGGAGACGCGGGACGTGTTCCGGCTCGGCATCTCGCCCTACTACCTGAGCCTGATCGATCCCCATCATCCGTTCTGCCCCATCCGGATGCAGTCGATCCCGGTGCGCGCGGAGGCCGACAAGCACGCGGGCGAGCTGCGCGATCCCCTGGGCGAGGACCAGCACCGGCCGGTGCGGGCGATCGTGCACAAGTACCCGGACCGCGTGCTCCTGCTCGCGCTCGATCACTGCTCCGTCTACTGCCGCCACTGCACGCGCCGGCGCATCACCTCGGGGGACGAGGGCGGCATCTCGCGCGAGGAGCTGGACGAGGCCGTCCGCTACCTGCGTGGCCATCCCGAGGTGCGCGACGTGCTGATCTCCGGCGGCGATCCCTTGCTGCTGGCGACGCCACGGCTGGTCGAGCTGCTCGAGCAGGTTCGCGCGGTGCCGCACGTGGAGATCGTCCGTATCGGCACCCGCATCCCGGTCTGCCTGCCGATGCGCGTGGACGACGCGCTGGCCAGGGCGCTGCGGCGGTTCGCGCCGCTGTTCGTGGTCACGCACTTCAACCACGCCAAGGAGATCACGGCCGAGGCGCGCGAGGCCTGCGAGCGGCTGGTCGATCACGGGATCCCGGTGGAGAACCAGGCGGTGTTGATGCGGCGGGTGAACTCGAGCGTGGCGGCGATCAAGGACCTGATGCAGAAGTGCCTGACCATGCGGGTGCGGCCCTACTACCTGCACCAGATGGACGTGGCCGAGGGACTGGAACACCTGAGGACTCCGCTGGCGCGGGGCGTCGAGATCTTGCGCGAGCTGCGCGGGTGGACCAGCGGCCTCGCGGTCCCCCACCTGGCGGTGGATCTTCCCGGCGGCGGAGGGAAGGTGACCGTGCAGCCCGACTACCTGGTGGAGAAGCGCGCCCGCGAGACCGTCTTCCGCAACTACCGCGGCGAGCGGTTCGCCTATCCCGAGCCGCGGGAGACCGACTGCAGTGTGCCGTATGACGAGGTCTTCTACGGCGCGCAACCCGCGCGCGCGCCCCGCCTGCGGGTGCTGCGGTGATCGCGCAGGTCCTCGAGGCCGTCGCGCTCTGGATCCAGGGCGTGATCTCGGCGATGGGCTACGGCGGAATCGCCGCGCTGATGGCGATCGAGAGCGCCTGCATCCCGCTTCCCTCCGAAGTGATCATGCCGTTCGCCGGCAGCCTGGTGCCGTCGGGCCGGTTCACGCTCATGGGCTGCGGTCTCGCGGGCGCGATCGGGTGCGTGCTCGGCAGCGTCCCCGCCTACTATCTGGGGTCCTATGGAGGGCGTCCCCTGATCCTCAAGTACGGACGCTACATCCTGCTTTCGCCGGAGCACCTGGACTGGGCAGATCGCTTCTTCGCCCGCCGCGGAGACGTGACGGTGTTCGTGGCGCGTCTGCTTCCCGTGGTGCGAACGTTCATCGCCTTCCCGGCAGGCGTGGCGCGCATGCCGATGGGAAAGTTCATCGTCTATACGTTCGTTGGATCGTTCCCCTGGTGCCTGGGGCTCGCCTGGGTCGGCATGAAGCTGGGCGAGAACATCGACGAGATCAAGCCCTGGTTCCACCGCTTCGACGCGGTCCTGGTGGCCGTCGGCCTCGTTGTGGTCGTCTGGTTCGTCCGTAAACAGATCAAGGCGCGCCGCGCGCTCTCCTGACCGGCAGCCTTCTCCGGCTGGGAACGGCTTTGCCCAGATTCTCACGCCGCCCTGCGCCGGCAGGTTGGCCGCCCGCTTGCAAAACCCCTCGCCGGGAACCGGGCGGCGGGGGGGATCGATGCGCGCAGGGGCGGTGGCGTTGGCGCTGGCGGCGGGAACCGGGTGCGCGCACGTGGGCACGTCGCGTTTGGACGCGCCGGCACTCAAGGCGGGCAAGTACTCGGTGGAGTCCATCCGGTCGCGCGCGCAGCTCGACGGCGTGGAGCAGCTGATCGAGATCAGCGAGACCGGCACGAAGATGACCGACGCGACCGGCGCCGAGCACGTGCTGACGCAGCGGGGCGCCCTGGTGCTGGTGGAGAACGGCAGCTGCAGGCTGGCGCTGGCGGTCTCGGTGGATGGCGAGGAGCCCGGGGTCTCCGACCGCGCTTGCCGCTGGACCGTGGAGGGCAACCGCTTCCTTCTGGGCGACGCGAGCGGGTCGGGAACGCGGACGGTGTACCAGGTGCTCACCAGCGGCGGCCGCGTCGTGCTGGAGGGTGTGAACGACGTGGACGTGCACGGCAACGTGGTCGGCGACGCCCGGGGAGAGCGCATCGTCCTGGTATTGCGTGCGCCCGAGTTCGCGGGGCGCTCGGTGGATCGGACCTCCGAGGGGCAGGCAGCGCGCGAGATCCAGGAGTACCTGCACGATCTCTAAGAGCGACTACAATCCTGGGGGTGAAGCTCTTCGTCACCTCCAGGTTGCTCTCCGCGGCGGGCGTCGCGCACGGCTTTTCCCTGCGGACCGGCGGCGTCTCCAGCGGCCCGTTCTCGTCCCTGAACCTGAGCGTCTCGGTCGGTGACGCGGAGGACGCGGTCCGCGAGAACCACGACCGCCTCCGCGAGGCGGCGGGCCTGCGCGGCCGCGTGGCCACTGCTCACCAGGTCCATGGCGACCGCGTGGTCGACGCGCGCCTCCAGGAGATCTTCGCGCCCACCGGGCCGCAGCAGGGTCCCTTGGACGAGACGGCCGACGCGCTACTGGCGCTCGGCGATTCCGCAGTGGGCGTCCGCGTCGCGGACTGCGTTCCGATCCTGTTGGCCGCAGACGGCGGGGTGGCCGCGGTCCATTCGGGCTGGCGCGGGACGCGGCTCAAGATCGCGGCGCGGGCGGTGCGGGCGCTGCAGCACGCGGCGGGCGCCGATCCCGCGCGGATCCTGGCAGCGATCGGCCCGTGCATCGGGCGCTGCTGCTACGAGGTCTCGCCCGATCTCGCCGCCGCGTTCCGGGCGCAGTTCGGGCCGGGGGCGGCGGACGATCCCGCTCGCAGCGCGCGGCCGCACCTCGACCTGAGGTATTGCGTCGAGCAGGCGCTGGCGCAGGCCGGCGTTCCGGCGGAGCGCATCGAGCAGGTGGAAGGGTGCACATCCTGCGACACGGGCTCCTTCTTCAGCCACCGCCGCGACAAGGGACGCACAGGTCGGCATCTTGCCTTCATCCAACCTCTTGTCTCCTGAGCTCTTTCTTTGACTTGTCAGCCCCCCCACGTAGATGATCGATCGACGCGGCGCGCCCGCCGCGCGAGGGGAAATCCGCTTGCGCTTCCGCTTTCTCGCCGCCACCGTGCTGCTCGCCGGATGTGCCGGCGCGCCCCCGCGTCCGGCGGCCGAAGCGGACGGGCTGCAGGAGCTGCGCAGCCAGCTCCAGGCGCAGTCGGCGCTGGTGGCGCAACAGCAGCGGCGGATCGACGAGTTGGAAGTGAAGCTGGCCGCTCTCGCGGCGAAGGCCGCGTCGGTCGCTCCGGCTTCCCCGGCACGAACCGATCCGCGGCCGCCGCTGAAGACCGTGAAGACGGGCGGGCGGCTGCGCCGCGCCGATCGGTTCAACCCCGTCGAGCGTGCCCCGGCCATCCCCAGCATCGTGGAGCTGCGCGAGCCGGACCCGGAGGCCTTGGCACGGCTCGAGACGGACCCTGAGGTCTCGCGCGAGTTCGACGCCGACCACACCTGGGCCGAGGCGGTGAGGAAGCTGAACGAAGGGCACCACGCGGAGGCCGAGACCGAGCTGTTGGCGTTCGTCGCGGCCTACCCCCGGCACAGCGCCGCGGACAACGCGCTGGTCCTCGCCGGCCTGGTGCGCGAAGTACGCGGGGATTGCGCCGGCGCCCTGGAGCTCTTCGAGAGCGTTCCCCGCAAGTATCCCGCCGGCGACGCAGTTCCCCAGGCGCAGCTCGAGCGCGGGCGCTGCCTGCGGATCCTGGGCCGCAAGGAAGAAGCGAAGGCGGTTCTCAACCAGCTTGCCCTGGAGCACCCGCACGCGTCGGAGACGGCGCAGTCGCGGCAGCTGCTCCAGGGCCTGTGAGGAGGCAGCATGCGGACGCGGACGATCGCGCGGTGGCGCAGGGCAGCACTGGCCGGGATGCTGGCGGCGACGCTGGCTTCGCCGGGGCGCGCGCAGCAAGATCCGCCGCCCCCGGTCCCGGTCCCGCAGCAGGCGGCTGAGCCCGTGCAGCCGGCGACGCTGCGGGCCGCGAAAACGTTGCGGAAGACGTCGCAGCAGGCCGAGCCGGCGCAGCAGCCCGAGCCGGCGCAGCGGCCCGAGAACGCCGCGATGTCGATCACCGAGGACAGCCTGCGGCCCCCTCCGGACAAGGACGTCAAGCCGGTGCCGGGCGCGCCCGATGAGTACACGATCCAGAAGGGCGACACGCTCTGGGACCTCTCGCAGAAGTTCCTCAACAACCCCTGGTACTGGCCCAAGATCTGGAGCCTGAACCCCTCGATCGAGAACCCGCACTGGATCTATCCCGGCAACAAGCTCCGCATCGTGCCCGGGGAAGGCGGCGCGCAGGCGCCGGCCCAGGTCGCCGGCGAGGAGCAACAGCCGGAGGCCGGAATCGACGCTACCGCGCTCAATTCGCCGGAGGAGCCGCTGCCGCTGACGACGGAAACCAACGTCTCGCTGCCCACCACCAACGATCTCGACGTGGTGGGGCGCAACGTCCGCGAGTCGCAGGCCGCGCAGAGCATGGTGAGCGTGAGCGGCAAGCTCGCCTTCGCCCCGCCACCGGTGCTCTCGGTCCGCAGCAGCGGACTGGTCTCTCCGGAGGAGATGCGCGAGTCCGGCACGCTGGAGGCCTCGTTCGAAGAAAAGCAGATGCTCGCCAACTACGACACCGCGTATGCGCGGTTCGAGGACGAGGTGCCGGCGAAGCCCGGCGACAAGCTGCTGATCTTCCGTCCGGAGGGTCCGATCGTGCACCCGGTCTCGGGCCGCACCCTGGCCCGCCAGACCAAGACGGTGGGCGTGGTGAAGGTCCTCTCGATCCAGGGCCGGCAGGCCACGGTGCAGATCGAGCGCACTTTCGAAGAGGTGGAGCGCGGCGACCGCGTGCGGCCCTGGGAACCGCAGGAGAAGCGCGTGGCCCCGCGGGCGAACACGGCGGACGTGCTCGGCCGCATCGTCCAGGCGCTGAATCCGGGGCTTTCGGAGTACGGCGAGGCCACGGAGGTCTTCATCGATCGCGGCTCGGCGGACGGCGTGCAGGAGGGCAACACCTTCGCGGTGATCCGCCAGGGCGACGGTCTGAGCAACGCGATGGTGGTCGGCTCGTTCACGGCGGGGAGGCAGGGGGAGTTGTCGGCCAAGGCGGACGTGCCGGAGGAGAACGTCGGGCTGCTGCTGGTGATCGACGTACGCGATCGCGTCAGCACGGCGGTGGTGATCAAGAGCATCCGCGAGTTGTCCGCCGGCGACTTCGTCGAGATGCGTGCCTCGGGCTCCGGCGGCGGCCTCCAGTAGCCTTGAAAAAACCCGGCCAGGCAAGAGCCGGCGGAGCACCGCGCTCGGATCCGGAGGCGGTCGCAGCCTGCGCGCTCGGCTCCGTTCCAGGGGTCGGCGCGGCGACGCTGGCGCGCATCGAGCAGCGCTTCCAGTCGCTCCAGGAAGCCATGCGCCAGGGTCCGGCCAGGCTCCTCGCCTGCGAAGACCTCGAGCTTGACCCGGCCGCGCGGCACTACCTCTCGCGAGGGCCGGACCTGCCTGCGCTGGGGACCTGGGCACTGCAGACGGCGCACAAGGCGGGTGCGCGCGTGGTGCTCCTCGGCGAGGACCAGTATCCGGGGCGGCTGCGCAGGATGTCCACTCCCCCGCGGCTCCTGTACGTCCGCGGGCACCTGCCTGCGGCGGCGAAGCGCGTGGCGGTCGTGGGCTCGCGCGAAGTCGACGAGCCCGGGCGCGACCTGGCGCAGAGCTTCGGCGATGGGCTGGCGCGCGCCGGCGTGGAGGTGGTCTCGGGCGGAGCGCGGGGCATCGACACCGCCGCGCACGAGGGAGCGCTCTGGGGCGAGGGTCGCTCCATCGCAGTGCTGGGGAGCGGCATCGACGTGCCGTACCCGGCGGAGAATGCGCCGCTGTTCGACCGCCTGGCCGGCGGCGCGGGAGCGGTGATCAGCGAGCTGCCCCCGGGCGCCGGGCCGCAGCGCTCGAACTTTCCGCGGCGCAACCGGATCGTGGCGGGGCTGGCGGACGCTGTGGTGGTGGTCCGAGCCCAGGCAGGCTCCGGCGCGCTGATCACCGCCCGGCTTGCGCTCCGCTGCGGGACCAAGGTCTTTGCCGTCCCGGGCGACCCGGCGAACCCGAGAGCCGAGGGGCCGAACGTCCTGTTGCGCGATGGGCAGGCTCAGGTCGCCACCGGGCCGGCCGACGTGCTTTTGGCATTGGGCTGGCCCGTACCGGAGGTCCTGAAGGCGCCTCCGGCGTTTCCGCCTGCGGATCTCCACACTTGGGTTCCCGGCCCGGGCACGTCAGATCGGGCGGTGATCGACGAAGAGGGCGTTAGACTGTGGCGATTGCTGGACGGAAGGACCCCTGCTCATGTAGACGACCTCGCCCTCCGGGCGCAGATCCCTGCCAGGGAAGCGCTCGGAAAGCTCGCTGAGCTGGAGCTCAAGGGCATGGCCGTGCAGAGGCCCGGGAAATATTTCCTGCGCCGCTGAGCTTTCGAACCCATTTGGGAGTGCCGGCATCTACCGCCGCCCCGAGGGAACAATGGCAACAGGCAAGGCAGCCGCGAAGTCGACGAAGGCCCGCAAGACCAGCAAGAAGGCAGTCCAGGAAGGGGAAGTCGCCACCCGCGGCAAGGGAAACACGCTGGTCGTGGTGGAGTCGCCGGCCAAGGCAAAGACCATCAAGAAGTACCTGGGCTCCGGCTACGTGGTGAAGGCGTCGGTCGGCCACGTGATGGACCTGCCCAAGAGCAAGATGGGCGTGGACATCGAGAACGGGTTCGAGCCGGTCTACGAGGTGATCGAGGCGAAGAAGAAGGTGGTGGCGGATCTGAAGGCCGCCGCCAAGACCGCGGACCTCGTGCTGCTCGCCACCGACCCCGACCGCGAGGGCGAGGCCATCGCCTGGCACGTCTACGAGCAGCTCAAGCGCACCAAGGTTCCGGCGCAGCGCATCCTCTTCAACGAGATCACCAAGAAGGCGATCCAGGAGGCGATCCAGAAGCCGCTGGCGCTCAATCGCGACCTCTACGACGCGCAGCAGGCGCGGCGCGTGCTGGACCGGCTGGTGGGGTACCAGATCTCGCCCATCCTCTGGAAGAAGGTCCGCCGCGGGCTCTCCGCCGGGCGCGTGCAGAGCGTGGCGGTGCGGCTGGTGGTGGAGCGCGAGGAGGAGATCGCGAAGTTCGTCCCGGTCGAGTACTGGAGCATCGAGGCGGACCTGCGCGCAGCGTTGCCTCCACAGTTTCGCGCCAAGCTGATCAAGCTGGATGGGCAGAAGATCGAGCTGCCCAACGCGGAGATCACCACGCCGCTGGTGGAGGAGCTGCGCAAGCAGCCCTTCGTGGTCGCCGAGGTGACGCGCAAGGAGCGCCGCCGCAACGCGCCGCCGCCCTTCATCACCTCCAAGCTGCAGCAGGAGGCCGCCAACCGGCTGGGGTTCACGGCCAAGAAGACCATGACGCTGGCGCAGCGGCTCTACGAGGGCGTGGAGCTGGGCGAGGACGGGCAGACCGCGCTGATCACGTACATGCGCACGGACTCGGTGCGCCTCTCGCCCGACGCGATCGCCGGAGCGCGCGCGTACGTCACGGAGCGGTGGGGCAAGGACTACCTGCCTGCCGAGCCGGTGCAGTTCAAGACGAAGAAGAGCGCGCAGGACGCGCACGAGGCCATCCGGCCCACCTCGCTGGAGTACCCGCCCGAGAAGGTGAAGCCGTTCCTCGAGAAGGACGTGTTCCGGCTCTACGAGCTGATCTGGAACCGCTTCGTCGCCTGCCAGATGGTGCCGGCGGTGTTCGACCAGACCATCGCGGACATCCAGGCGGGCCGGGCGACGTTCCGGGCCACCGGGCAGATCCTCAAGTTCCCCGGCTACCTCGCCGTCTACGGGCAGGAAGCGGAGCAGCCGCCGGACGAGGCTGGCGCCGAGAAGATGGAGGGCGAGGACGAGGAGAAGGGCGACGTCTCGCGCCAGCTCCCGCCGCTCCAGGCGGGGGAGAAGCTGGAGCTGATCGA
>Ga0137394_10001231_pt1 | contig 18512 bp, 20 predicted proteins | sample czobulk116metaG_FD_108278 | JGI IMG/M metagenome (GOLD analysis project Ga0137394, IMG submission 108278) | Vadose zone soil microbial communities from Angelo Coast Range Reserve, California, USA - czobulk1.16 metaG | ecosystem: Environmental > Terrestrial > Soil > Vadose zone | place: USA...
AGCCCCTCTCCGACCTCATGGGCAGCGCCGACTACCGTCGCGAGATGATCCGCGTCTGGGTCCGCCGCCTGCTCGTCGCCCTACGCGACGGCACGCCCCGCAGTAACCGCTCCTAGCCCGGACTATGCATGAGGCCACAAGCGCGACCGGCCGGGCGCGGCCGCCGGCGCCACCCGGCCGCCTCGCGCGGACAGACCGCCAGCTACATCTTCCAGTCCTGATACCAGGTCGAATCGGCGCCCACACCCTCGCGCGCCACCTTCACGTCGATGACGTACGGCTTGTTCTCGCGCGTCGTCCGATCCACCCCGCGCCGGAGGGCCGGCTCGAGCTCCTTCAGCGTCTTGACCGTCTCGCCCTCCACACCCTGGGAGCGAGCCAGCGCCGCGTAGTCGGTCGCCGGCGCGTCGAGGAACAACCCGGGGTACTTCCCGGTGTGAACCATCTTGCTGTCCGGCACCTCGCGCGCCCAGTTCGTGCGGACGACCTGATAGGTCTCGTTGTTGGAGATCACGGTGAGGATCGCGGTGTTGTACCGGGCCATCGTCCAGAAGCCCGCCGCGCTGTACGTCAGGGCGCCGTCACCGAGGTGCAGCACGACCGGCCGCTCGCGGCCGGCGGCGATCTTGGCGCCGATGGCGGCGCCCACGCCGAATCCGAGCGAGCCGCCGCCGCTGCGGGTCCAGCTCATCGCGTCGTGGCCGAACGGCAGGAGCGTCGTGCGCGCCGTCGAGCTCTCCTGGACCATGACCGTGTTCTTCGGCAGCAGCTGCGCCAGGTGCGCTTCGAGCGTGCTCGGATGCACGATCGTGTCGTGCTCGTGCTCGCGGATCAGATCTTCCTCCCGCGAAATGAGGAGCTTCGCGTACTCGCGGACCTTGGCGCGCTGCCGGGTCCAGCCCGCGACCTTGTCCGACGCGTGCAAGCGCGTGAGGGCCGCGATGATCCCGCGGAGCGTCTCGGGCAGCTCGCACTGCGCGGCGATGTCGAGCGGATAGTGGCGGCCCATGAGCACCGGATTGGGCCCGATCTGGATCACGAACGGCTCGGCGACGCTCCCGTGCACGCCCTGGACGCCGGCGAGGAAGATGAGGTCCGGCTTCAGGCCGGTGACCTTCTCGAAGTCCTTGGAGACCGGATACATGCCGCAGTAGAGCGGGTGTCGCGTCGGGAAGTTCGGGAAGATCTGCCGGGTGCTGAACGCCGGCGCCCCCAGCGTCTCGGCCAGACGCACGGCGTCGGCCTGGGCGCCCTCCCGCCAGACGTCGTCACCGAACATCAGCACCGGGCACTGGGCCGCGCCGAGCCGCCGCGCGATCTCCTCGACCGTCTTCGCGCGCGCCGGCCCCGGCCGCTCGATCTGGTATCCCGCGGCTTCGCCGATCTGCGCTTCCAGCCCCTCGCGGAGGAGCAGCTCGGCGCTGATCGAGAGGTACACCGGTCCGGTCGGCGGCGTGGTGGCCTCGCGGAGCGCCCGCGTCGTCGCGACGGTGATCGCCGCGGGGTTCGCCGCCACCTGATAGGCGGCGCGCGCGTCCTTGGTGATCGGGCGCATCGATTCGGCCTGGGTCAGGCCCGGGTACGGCGCCAGGCCGCGAAAGTCCTGGACCTCGGAGGCCCAGTCCCCGGCGATGACCAGCAGCGAGGAGCCGGCGATCTGGGCGTTGAAGAGCTGTCCGGCCAGCTGGTAGGAGCCGCCCATCACGTGCGCGATGATGACCCCCACCTTGCCGCTGATCCGGTGGTAGCCGTCGGCCATCGCCGCCACGAGCCCTTCGTGCTTTCCGACGATGAGCTTCTGGTCTTGGTCCTCGGAGAGGGCCGCGAAGAGCCCGGTCTCGGCGGACCCCGGGTTCGAGAAGAGGTACTCGACGCCCGCGTCCTTCAGGGTCTGGACGAGCAACATACCGCCGGTGCCGGTGATGGTCTTGCGCATGGTCTCTCTCTTTCTCAGGTCGACGAGCGGGCCGGTAGATGCGCGCGCGTCGCCTCGAGCGCCTCGCGCGCGACTTCGTCGGCGGGCCGCGCCCACGCCGCGGGATTCGGCGCCTCGTAGCTCATGAACCCGCGATATCCCTTCCGGTCGAGGAGCGCGAAGATCTCCTTGAACGGCACGCAGCCGCGGCCGGGCGGCAGCCGGTCGAGCGCCTTGCCGGGCTCGAGCCCGGTGCGCGGCACGTCGCTGTACTGGACGAACGCGATCTCGCCGAGCGCCACGTCGTCGACGGCGGCCAGCGTGGCGCCGCTCCGCTGCAGATGGTAGGTGTCGAGCAGGAGCCCGCAGCTCGGGTGCGCGGCCTTGCTCACGACACCCCGCATGACCTCGAGGTTGTTGAGCTGCTCGGCCTGCGAGTTGAACTCGACGGCCAGCTTCACGTGGTGCGCGGCCGCGATGTCGCCGGCCTCACGCATATTCGCCGCGGCGCGGGCCAGATCGCCGCGGCCCCGGTCCGACGCGCTCATGACGGTCGCGCAGCCGAGCTCGGCCGCCCATCGGCAGGATTCGGCGAAGGCCTGCAGCAGCCGCCGGCGCTCGTCGCCGTCGGCGAACATCCAGCCCAGCTCCACGCCGACGCAGGCGACGCGGAGCCCGCTCGCTTTCACGAGCGCCAGCACGTCGGCCGCCGCCTGCCCCTTCTCGGCGGCGCGGGCGAAGTCGACGCGACGCAGCTCGACGCCGTCCCAGCCCGACGCCCGCGTCGCGCGGAGAACGTCAGGAAGAGGCGTCGAGTCGAGGGTCCAGGTGTGGAGGGCCAGCATCGCCGCCACTACTTGGTCGCCGGCCGCGGCGTGCCCGCCGCGGGCGCGGGGGTGGCGGCCGGTGCGGCGCCGGGCGCGGGCTTGCTGCCCGCCGGCGGGTTGGCCTTGGCGAACTCCACGGCTTGCTTCAGCTCGCCCTCGGCCTGCTTGACCAGCTCGAGGGCCTTGGCGCGATGCCCGCCGAAGTGGTGCTCGGCCCTCTGGAGATGGCGTTCGGCATCCTCGAGCGACTTGGCGGCGGCGTGGATCAGGTGGAGTCCCGCGCGCGTCGCCGTCACCTTCTTGTCCTGCGTGAACGCCAGGGTGCCGAATCCGAGGACGAACCCGATCGCCAGCACGCTGGTGACGATCACGCTCCGCTTCAGCATGCGCTCCTCCCCTTACACCGCTGCCGTGAGCCCGCCATCGAAGTTGATGGCGGTGCCGGTGATGTACGCCGCGCGCTCCGAGGCGAGGAAGGCCACGAGGTCGGCGAACTCGCTCGCCTCGCCGAACCGCCCGAGCGGCAACCGCCGCTTCTCCGCCAGCTCGCGGTAGTACGCCTCGAGGTCGCCCTTCGCGCGCCGCTCGTGCTGGGCGCTCTTCACCAGACCCAGGCAGACCGTGTTGACGAGGATCCTGTCCGCCGCGTACTCGTTGGCGAGCGACTTCGTGAGGTTGATGCCCGCCGCACGCGTGACGCTCGTCGGCAGCGAGCGCGCCGCCGGTGCCTTGCCGCCGACGGTCGTCACGTTGATGATGCGCCCGCCGCCGCGGCGCTTCATGTGCGGGATGACCAGCCGGCAGAGACGGATCGCGCCCATGACTTTCAGATCGAAGTCGTACTGCCACGTGGCCTCGTCCACCTGCTCGAAGCCGGCGGCGGAGGAGGTGCCGGCGTTGTTGACGAGGATGTCGACGCCGCCGAACTGCGCCACGGTCGCGGCGACGAAGGCTTCGACCTCGGGGCCGTGCGTGACATCGGTCGCCATCGCGAGGATGTCGCCGCCGGTCGAGCGCCGGGTCGCGTCCGTCGCGCGCTCGAGCACGTCCTTGCGCCGGGCACACACGGCGACCTTCGCGCCCGAGCGGGCGAACCGCTCCACGCAGGCGCGGCCGAGCCCCTCGCTGCCACCCGTGACGATGGCGACCTTACCGGCCAGACCGAGTTCGAGCGTGTCCATGACCGCCTCCAGATCCGGGATTGACAGAACATATCATCGGGACGCCGGCAGGCATAGCCCAACCCCGGGAACCGCGCCGGCAGCGGGCCAGGGCAGCGGGGCACGGGGAGGGGGGCGCCGCGACTCGTTCCCTCCAAGCGGCGACGGACGCATCGCGCCCGGATGGAGCCCAGCCAGAAAGGGTTTGCGAACGCGTGCCGCGTGGTCGCGGCGCCCCCCTCCCCGTGCCCCGCTGCCCTGGCCCGCTGCCGGCGCGCCGCCTTCAGGATGGGCCGATGCGGCCGACCATGGGAAGCTTGAGGGCCGGGTGCTTCAGGTCGACGCCGAAGTTGAGCGTGAGGACATTGACCTCGATCCCCTCCTCCCAGCTGATCGCGAGCCCGCCGAGCCCGAAGACCGAGAGCTGCACGCCGGTGCCGCTCGGCGTCGTATCCGCGACCGCGCCGGGCAGGAAATCCTTGCCGATCGCCGTCGGCGGCAGCTTGAGCCGCAGCTCGGGCACGCTGCGGCCGACCCAGGCCGTGAACGTGTTGCTGTTGGGACCGGGCCAGGTGCGATAGCTGGACGGATACGGATAGGAAGCCACCGCGGCCTCGACACGGGCGATGACGGCGTCGACACCGTCGCCGCGGAGATCGACGAGAAGCTCCGGTCGATCGCCGAACCAGTAGTTGTCGGCGCCGGCGCGATTGACGCGCACGGCCGGTGAGCCTCGATCCACGCCCCAGCCGATCACCTCGTAGCGCGTATAGGCATCGGCGTCGTGTGGCTTCACCGAGATCCACGTATGCACCGCGAAGAGCCCGCGCCAGCCCACCGTGCGGGCGGCGTACACCTGAACCACCGCCTCGCGCGTGGTCGCGGGATCGGGCGCCTGATGGGACGGCCCGCGCTCCAGCTCCCAGAAATTCGCGCCCGCCCGGTGCAGCACGGAGCAGCCGGCCAGCGCGACCAGCACCGCGAGCGACACGAGGCGCCTCACCCGCCGAGCTCCTTCCTGACGATCCGGGCGCCCTCGACGAGCGCCGCGAGCTTCTGCTTCACCACCCAGCGCGGCGTCTCCCAGAATCCGCAGTCGGGATTGAGCCAGAGCTTCTCAGCCGGGACGTGCCTCAAGACCGCGCGAATCCGCTCCGCCACGTCGGCGGCCGACTCGGCCTTGAACGCCTTGACGTCGATCACGCCCGCGCCGAGCTCCTTGTCGGTCGGGAATTCCTTCCAGAGACGGAGGTCTTCCATGCCGCGGTTGGCGAACTCCAGGACGATCTGCGAGGCGCGGAGCTCGCGCAGCGCCGGATAGAGGTTGCGGAAGTCGCGCACGGCCTGGAACGGGCGCCCGTAGAGATTGCCGAAGCAGACGTGGACGGCGATCTTCGCCTCGACGCCCTCGACGGCCTGGTTCACGCCCTGGTCGAAGCGCGGGGTCGAGCCGGCGTACATGCCGCTGTGCGGCTCGTCGATCTGGATGAAATCGGCGCCGGCCTCGACCAGCGCGCGGCATTCGGCGTTCACGATCCCGACGAGGTCGGCGAGCAGGGTGTCCTTGCTCTTGTAGCCGCCGCCGAGCTTGAGGGGCACCAGCAGCGTGCACGGTCCGGGGACCGTCGCCTTCAGCCGCTTCGACGTGAGCGAGCGCGCGAGCTTGAACTCTTCCACGATCCCGAGGCCGTGGGGCGCGCTGATCGTCTCGGTCACCTCGAACGGCGTGTTCGTGTCCCAGAGGGGCTGGCCGAGCCGTCGCGGCGCCGGCAGCGGCCGAATGCCACCGATGTGGTCGTAGAAGCCGATGATGAATCGTACGCGCATCATCTCGCCCGTGCTCATCACGTCCACGCCCGCGCGCTCCTGATCGAGGAGCGCCGCCTGGGTCGCGTCCTCCATCAGCTCGCGCACGTCGATCGCGCCCAGGCGCCCGCCCTCCATCGCCTCACGCGCGAGCCACACCCACCCGGGCAGCCCGTGACTCCCCACGACCGACGTCGGCAGCAGCATCATCCGGCTCCTTTCTCGCGGCTCCCGGCGCGGCCCAGGTAGGCCTCGATCACGCGCGGGTCGCGGAGCACCGCCTCCGGCGGCCCGCCGGCGATCCGCTGGCCGAAGTCCAGCACGGTCACGGTGTCGGCCAGGTCGCCGACCAGCTCCATGTCGTGCTCGACCCACAGCATCGTCATGCCGAGCTCGTGCTTGATCCTGAGCAGGAAGCGGGCGAGGTTCTCCTTCTCCTCCCGATTCATCCCGGTCGAGGGCTCGTCGAGCAGCAGGAGCGTCGGCTCCGTCGCCAGCGCCCGGCCGATCGCGACGAGCTTCTGGACGCCGAACGGAAGGCTCGCGACGAGCTCCTTCCGGCAGCGCTCGAGCTCGAGGAACTCGACGATCTCCTCGACGCGCCGGCGATGCGCCGTCTCCTCCCGGCGCGAGCGTCCCCAGAAGAGCCCGCCCGCGAGGATCCCGGCCCGCATGTGGCGATGGCGCCCGAGCAGGATGTTGTCGAGCACGCTCATCCCGCGGAACAGCTCGACGAACTGAAACGTTCGCCCGATGCCGTGCGCGGCGATGCGGTGCGGCGGCAGGCCCTGGATCGCGACCTCGCCGAACGCGATCCGCCCCGACGTCGGCGCGTAGAAGCCGCCGACACAGTTCAAGAGACACGTCTTGCCGGCGCCGTTCGGCCCGACCAGGGCCGCCAGCGCGCCGGCGGCGACCGACATGCTGACCCCGGTCAGCGCGCGCAGCCCGTCGAACTCGAGCGTGAGGTCGTCGACGGCTAGAACCACCGGCGGCGCCTCCGGTACTGCTTCACCTCGGTGTAGCGCTTGCGCCCGGCGCGGTGGCCCACGCCGAGATAGAACTCGCGGACGTCCTCGTGGGCGAGGAGCCGCTCGGCGGGCCCGTCGTAGACGATGCGGCCGTGCTCCATGACGTAGCCGTAGCTCGCGACCGCGAGCGCGGCGGCGGCGTTCTGCTCGACGAGGAGCACCGCCAGCCCCAGGTCGTCGCGAAGACGCGCGACCAGCGTCATGAGGCGCTCGATGACCAGCGGCGCCAGCCCCAGCGACAGCTCGTCGACCAGCAGCGCCCGCGGCCGGCAGAGCAGCGCCGTCGCCAGCGCCAGCATCTGGCGTTCGCCGCCCGACAGGTAGCCCGCGAGCTGGCGCCGCCGCTCGGCGAGCACGGGAAAGTAGTGGAACACCTGGTCCAGCGTCACGGACGGACGCGCGGCATCGCGGCCGGCGCGCCGCCCGGGGACGAGCGCGCGCAGATTCTCCTGCACCGTCAGCGTCTCGAAGACCTTGTCGCGCTCGGGAACGAGCACGAGCCCGCGGCGCGCCAGCACGTGGGGCGGGCGCGCGGTGACGGTCTCGCCCAGAAATCCGACGCGCCCGCCGACGATCTGCGCGTCGTCGGCGCCGAGAAAGCCCGAGATCGCACGGAGCGTGGTCGTCTTCCCGGCGCCGTTGGTGCCCAGGAGCGCGACGATCGAGCGCGGCGGCACGCGGAGCGACACTCCCTGGATCGCCGTCGCGACGTGGTGGTAGACGACCTCCAGGTTCTCCAGCTCGAGGACGGGCGTCACGACGCGGGGCGCAACGGCCGGTACCGGAGCGGCCACAGGAACACCCAGTTGCGGACGCGGCGCCAGATGCCGACGAGCCCCTGGGGCTCGAAGATCAGGAAGACCGCCATCAAGAGCCCGAAGGCGCCGAACTTGAGCGGGAACAGATAGTATTCGGCGCCGCCCGGCACCCGGAAACCCGCGACGACCACGTCGATCCCGTAGGGCAGCAGCGTGACGAAGGCGGCGCCGAGCACCGCGCCCAGCGCCGAGCCGAGGCCGCCGATGGTGATCATCGCGATGTACTCGATCGCGAGGAAGAAGCCGAACGCTTCGACCGAGACGAAGGCGCGCTGATACGCGAAGAGCGCGCCGGCGACGGCGGTGAGGGCGCTGGACCACACGAACGCCAGGACCTTGTACCGCGCCACGTCGATCCCGACCGACTGGGCCGCGATCTCCCGATCGCGGATCGCCATCCACGCCCGGCCGGCGCGCGAGCGCTGGAGGTTGACCGACAGCGCCAGGACGAGCGCCGCGACCGTCGTCAGCGTGTAGTACCAGGCGGTCGTGCCTTTCAGCACCCAGCCGCCGAGTCGTGGCGGCGGAATCGACACGCCCGTGTTGGCGCCCCAGTGGTTCTGGAACTCGCCGCCGGCGTAGAGCACGACGTGGTGCAGCGCGAGCGTGCCGAGGGCCAGGTAGAGTCCCTTGAGCCTGAGCGCCGGGATGCCCACGACCACGCCGAGCGCGGCGCCCACCAGCGCGGCGGCGGGCAGTGCCAACAGGGGCGACGGCAAGCGGTTCTCGACCAGCACCGCGGTCGTGAAGGCGCCGGCGGCGATGAACCCGGCGTGACCGAGCGAGATCTGGCCCGCGAGCCCGGTCAGCAGATTGAGCGCGAGCGCGCCGACGGCGGCCAGCGCCGTCTGCGCGGCGAGGTCGAGCACGAAAGGCGAAACCAGGCGCGGCAGGACCAGCAGCGCCACGATCAGCGCGGCGAGCGCCGTGCGCCGGAGCCGCGTGTCCACCAGCGCCAGGTCGCTCGCGTAGGTCGTCTTGAAGTAGCCGCCGCCGAGCGCCATCTAGGCGACTCGCGGCAGGGGTTGATTGGTTGCGAACTTACTAGTAATGCTAATAACACCCATAACAACTGGCGGAGGGCCTATGTCAGCCGGGCCGAGGCGATTTGAAGTCGTGAGCGTGTCCCTACCGCGCGACCTCGTGAAACGCGCGAACGCCTTGATCCCGAAAACGCGCCGGAGCCGGGTCATCACCAGGGTGCTCACGTCGTATCTCGACGCGATCGAGCGGCGCAAGGTGGCCGAGGAGTATCGCGCCTATTACGCGCATCGACCCGCTGGCGAGGCGAAGGCCGAACGCGACCTGCTGGCCGAATGGGAAGTGAGCGACGCGGAGGCCTGGGCCATCCTGGAGGACGAGGAGAAGCGTGGTCGCCGCCCGACGCGGTGACGTGGTTCTCGCCCGTCTCGATCCCACCCCTGGCGTCGAGATCAAGAAGACGCGGCCCGTGATCGTTCTCTCCAACGACAGCATCAATCACTTCGCCGCGCTGGCAGTGGTCGTCCCGCTCACCAAGAACACGGCCCGCGTGTCCCCGAGTCACGCGCTGATCCCGAAAGGCGCCGCGGGGCTGGGCGTTCCGTCCAAGGCCGTTACCGAGCAGATCCGAGCCGTCGACAAGCGCCGGCTTGTCAGGCGGCTCGGGCGTCTCGCGCCCGACCTGCTCGCACAGGTCGAGCGGGCTCTCAAGAACACTCTCGCGCTCCCCTAACGACGCGGGTTGCGGGTCGATCATTCGATCACTTCGTCCGCGCGCAGCAGGAAGCTGTGCGGGATGGTCAACTCGAGAGCCCTCGCCGCTTTCAGGTTGACGATCAGCTCGAACTTCGACGGCTGCTCCACCGGAAGGTCGGCCGGCTTGGCGCCCTTGAGGATCCGGTCCACATAGGTCGCCGATCGGTGGTGGAAGGCCGGAATGCTCGTCGCGTAGGACATGAGACCGCCGACGTCGATGTAGAATCGCCAGGGGTACATCGCCGGCAACCGCTGCATGGCGGCCAACGCGGCGACCTGTGAGCGGTTGGGCTCGAGGATGAGCACATCGGCTCGGACCAGGACCGCGCCCACGCGCGCTCGGCTCATGGCCGCGAACGTCTCGGCGAGCTCCTCGGTCCTGTCGACCTTGAAGGTCTTGATCTCCAGACCGAGAGAGTGCGCCGCGGCGTCGAGCGCCGTCATGAGCACCTGGCGCCGCGGGCCCGTCGAGGCGGCGGGGTTCTCCAGGATCCCCACGCGTGTCAGACCGGGCATCGCCCCTTTGAGCAGCTCGAGGCGCTTGGCTTCCAGCTCCCCGACCACGTTGGCGAGTCCGGTGATGTTCCCGCCGGGCCGCGCCAGGCTCTTGACGAAACCGTGGAAGACCGGATCGTCGGCCGCGGACATGACGATGGGAATCGTGCTGCTGGCTCGCCGCGCCGCCTCGACGGCGGCGTAGCTCCGGGCCACGATCACGTCCATCTTGAGCTTGACCAGCTCCGCCGCCAGCTCCCCCAGCCGCGCGACGCGTCCCTCTGCGTAGCGGTACTCGATGACGACGCCCGAGCCCGGCGTCCAGCCCAGCTCGCGCAGGCCGCGCTCGAAGGGCTCTCGCTGCACCGCTGGGGACTCGGTGGAGCTCCCGGGGCTGAGGACGCCGACCCGGGGCACCCGGGTCGCCGGCTGGGCCTCCGAATCCCGGCAGAGCGCGAGGGCGATGACGATGAGCGACAGGCACGACACCCACCCGCGTCTCACACGCGCTCCAGCTCTTCCTTCGTGCCGAAGAGCCCCCAGGGACGGACGAGCAGCATCGCGAGCAGGCAGAGAAACGGCGAGACGTCGGCGAGGAGCGGATCGCCGTAGCGGACGGACAGCACCTCGACCGCGGCGACGATGAGCGCGCCGGGGATGACGCCGCCCAGGCTGTCGAGCCCGCCGACCAGCGCGACCGCGAAGGCCTTGAGGCCGAGGACGCCGAGCGAGGGATCGAGACGCACGTTGTTCGCGTAGAGGATGCCGGCGAGCGCGCCGGCGAACCCGGCCAGCGCCCAGGAGAGCGCGAAGAGCAGCTGGAAGTTGATGCCGCGCTGGGCGGCGAGGAGCGCCTTCTCACCGGCGGCGCGCATCTGGATCCCCAGCGGCGAGAGCCGCAGAAAGGCGAAGAGCGCCAGGAAGAGCACGGCGGCCGCGCCGACGGTGAGCAGATCGAACGTCGAGACGACCGCCCCGCCCGGGAGCCGCCGCGGCGGGTTGGCGAGGCCGAGCAGCGGAAGCGGGTGGCGGATGCGGTCGGTGTACACGAGCACGATCGCGGCGCGCAGCAGAATGCCGAGCGTGACCGTGACGAGGACCGCGGCGAAGATCGGATGGCCGGCCATCGGCCGCATGAGGAGGCGGTAGATGAAGAAGCCGGCCACCGCGGAGAGCGCCGCCGCCGTCGCGATCGAGAGCGCGGGCGAGCCCGGCGCCGCGGTGGCGAGCAGGAAGAGGCAGTAGCCGCCGAGGGTCATCATGTCGCCCTGCGCCAGGTTCAGGACGCGCGTCGCGCGGTAGACGAGCACGTAGCCCGCGGCGAGCAGCGCGTAGAGGCTCGCGACGACGACGGTCGTGGCGAGAACCTGCGTCACCGCGTCACTTGATCTCGAGCCGCGTCCAGCCGCCGACCGGCGCGATGCCGTTCTTGGCCGGGTCCCACCGGTAGACCTTGTAGTACGTGCTCTTGCGGTAGTGATTGTCCGCGGTCCACTCGATGGGCCCACCGCGCAGCCCCTTCGTGTCGACGCTCACCCCCGCCATCGCCGTCGCGACCTTGTCCCTGGGGCACGGCCAGCCGCACTTCTTCAGCGCCGCCTCGAGCACCATCGCCGAGACCCAGCCTTCGGCCATGTAGTGCGCCGGGTGCGTCGTCTGCCCCTTGACGAGGTTGCCGATCTCCGCGTGGATCGGCAGGTTCTCCATGAAGAGCGTGTTGCCCCCGAACGCGTGGAGGGTGGGCGCCTTCAGGCGCGTGAGCTCGTCCTGGGTCTGCTGGTGGCCGTACAGCAGATAGCTTCCCTGCCAGCCGATCCGCTGGAGCGCCTCGAACACGCCCACCTCGACATGCCACAGCGCCCACGAGAGCACCCAGTCGGCGCCGGCGTCCTTCAGCTTCTGGGCGAACGGCGTGAAGTCGGGCGTGTTGCCCGGCACGACCACGACCGGGATCGCCTCGAGCCCCATTTCCTTCGCGAGCTGCTCGGCGAACTCGAGCTCGATCCGCGAGAGCGGGATGTCCTGCGCCGCGAAGCCGACCTTCACCTTCTTGCCGCCCGCCTGCTCCTTGATGAAGCCGAGCGCGAAGCGGCTGTCCCACTTCGAGCCGAACGACGTCGAGCAGAAGATCAGCGGGCTCGCCGGCGGGAACGCCTCGCGCGGGCAGACGCCGCCGCCGAACAGGAGCGGGATCTTCTCGGTCTCGGACTCCGTCATGAAGGGCTTGTACGTCGCCGAGGTCGACGCGTTGACCATGAGGATCGAGCCCTCGCTGAGCTTCTTGGCATTGGCCGCCGCCCGCTGAGGCTCGCCCCGGTCGTCCTCGTACGCGATCTCGACCTTCTGGCCGTTGATTCCACCGGCGTCGTTCACGCGCTTGAAGTAGACCTTGTAGGCCTCGTACGTCGGCGCGTAGGTCGACGACGCCGGGCCGGTGATGGCGGCACTCATGCCGATGCGGTACTGGGCCGCCGCCGGCACGGCGGTGGCGGCGAGGACAACCAGCGTGAGGGAGACCTTGAGCATCTAATCCTCCGTCGAGAGGCTCGCCACCTCGGCGGCGATCCTGCGTTCTTCGTCGGCGGCGTACATCGACTCCACCAGCGTGCCGTACCGCTCGGCCATGAGCCGCCGCTTCACCTTGCGCGTCGGCGTGACGGGCTCGCCTTCCAGCTCGGGATCGAGCTCACGAGGCAGAAGGCGGAACGCCTTGACCTGCTCGACGCGCGTGAGGTCGTCGTTCGCGCGCGTCAGCTCGGCCTCGAGCAGCCCGATCACCTCGGGGTGGGCCACCAGCGAGGCGTAGCCCGTGTGCACCACGCCGCGCTCCCGGGCCCACTCGGCCACCGTCTCGCCGTCGGCCTCGAGCAGCGCCACCAGATACTTCCGCCCCTCGCCGAACACGGCGGCCTCGCTGATGTACGGGCTCGCGCGCAGGCGGTTCTCGACGTGCGAGGGGCTCACGTTCTTCCCGCCCGCGGTGATCAGGATGTCCCTTTTCCGGTCGACGAGCCTCAGCGACCGGCGGCTGGTCCATTGGCCGACGTCGCCGGTCGCGAGCCTCCCGTCGCGGTAGAGCGCCTCGGTCGCAGCGGGGTCGCGCCAGTATCCGCCGAAAAACTCCTCCGCGGTCACGAGAATCTCCCCGTCCGCGTCCAGCTCGATCCTCATGTTCGGCGCCTCGACTCCCACGTCGCCCGGTAGCGGATAGGGCCCGCGCTGGCCGGAGACGAGCGCCCCGCCCGTCTCCGTCTGGCCGTACGCCTCGCAGAGGTTCACGCCCCACGCCTGCCACAGCGCGGCGACGGGCGGTGGGAGCGGCGCGCCGCTCGAGATCACCAGCTCCACCCGCGCGAACCCGACCTTCTCGAGGAGCCAGCGGAAGACGAGCGCCCGCGCCAGCGGCGCGAGCGGCATCGACGCCCGGCCGGCACGCGGGTCACGCCACCGTCGCTCGAGCGCGCGCCGCGCGACCCTCATCGCCGCGTGGTATGCCGCGCGCTTGATCCAGGAGCTCTGGTCGAGCCCGACCAGCAGATGGGCCGCGAACTTCTGCAGGTAGCGCGGGACCGTGAAGACGAACGTCGGCTGGATCTCGTAGAGCGCGTCGGCGAACGCGTCGACCGCCTCCGGGTAGTGGGGCACGATGTCGGCGATGAGCGGCATCGTGATGGCGAGGTTCCGGCCCATCGCGTGGCAGAGCGGCAGCATCGCGACGGCGCGGTGCTCACCCCGCGACAGGAGCGGGTAGTGCGCGATGATGTTGGCGCACGCGGCCAGGTGCGGGCCGTGGCGGTAGACCGCGCCCTTCGGGTGCCCCGTCGTCCCCGACGTGTAGATGATCGTCGCCGGTTCGTCGGGCGACAGCGTTCGGGCGAAGCGATCGAGCGCGTCGGGCTCGGCGGCGAGCGCGTCGCGGCCGCGCGCCTCGACGTCGGCCAGCGGACGGACGCGCGGGTGCCGGCACAGGAAGAGCGCGCGGGGGTCGATCACCAGGACGGCGCGAACGGTCGGGCACTCGTCCAGCACCGCGAGCGTCTTGTCGAGATGCTCCTGGTCCTCGGCGACGATCAGCGACGCGCCGCCGTGCTGGAGGAGACGGCGCACCTCACCCGGCGCGCTGGTCGGGTACATGCCATAGGTGATCGCGCCGAGCGCCTGCGCGGCGAGATCGGCGACCGTCCACTCCGGGCACGGGTTGCCGATGATCGCGACCGTCTCGCCCCGCGCGATCCCGTACTCGCGCGCGAGGCCGCACGCGAGCGCGCCGACGCGCGCGGCGAGCTCCCGCCACGTCGTCTCGCGCCAGATGCCGAGCTCCTTCGCGCGATAGGCGACGCGCTCGGGCCGCGTCCGCGCGCGCTCGACGAGCCGGCCCGGTAGTGTGCTCGCGCGGAGCGCCTCGAAATTCATGCCGGGCGAATTATACCGGAGGGGATTATCCTGGGGCCGTCATGACGCGTGAGGAGCAGGTGAAAGCCGTGGGCCTCAAGGCCGGGGCGCGCGTGGTCGGCATCGCGGCGGTCGACGCCTTCCGCGAGAAGGTGCCCGAAGGCTACCGGCCCGGGGACATCCTGCCGGGCGCCCGGAGCGTCGTCGTCGCGGGCGGCGACGGGCCGACCGCCGGGGCGTGGCGCTGCCCCGACCACCGCGTGATGGAGATCACCGGCTACGATCTGCGCGAGAACGTCGCGGTCCACGCGATGTGCGACTTCATCGAGGGCGCGCTGTCCCACCACGCGATCCAGGCGCCGTCGCTGCCCGTCCACGGCCACGAGCCGCCGATGTCGATGATGCACGCCGCCGAGCTGGCCGGGCTCGGGACACGCTCGCTCGCGGCGCACATCATCCTGAATCCGGAGTACGGCCTGCTCTACTACGCCGCGCTCATCACGACGCTGCCGCTCGAGCCCGACCCGCCGCTGGCCGAGCCCGCGTGTCCGCACCCGGGCTGCGCGGCCATGTACAAGCGCATCGGGACGACGCCGTGCCTGCGCGTGTGCCCCGCGTGCCTCGCCGGGACGGTGCAGGACGGACGCATCCAGGCGTCGACGTACGATCGCGAGAAGTGCCACTCTCGCGCCCAGACCTACGGCATCGGCTCGTTCCAGAAGGGGCTGCTCCAGATCGTGAACGAGGACGATCCCGGGCGCCGCCGGACGATGATCTACGGCGACTTCTTCACGAAGAGCCTCCAGTCGGTGGGCTTCTTCCGCGACTCGATCGCCCAGTGCTTCGAGTGCATGCGCGTCTGCCCCGTCGGGCGCAAGTACCGAAAGCTACAATGACCCTGCCGCCGACCGCCACCGCCGCGCTGAAGTCGGTCGCCCTCAAATCGGGCGCGACCGTCTGCGGCGTCGCCGATGCGACGGCCTTCGACGCCTACGCGCCGGAGAAGCATCGTCCCGGCGATCTCCTGCCGGGGGCCCGATCGGTCGTCGTGGTCGGCGGGGCGCAGCCGCGCGAAGGCGACTGGGCGGCGACCTCGCCCTGGGTCCTGCAGACCATGGGCACGACCGAACGCATCCAGGGGGTGGGCCGCCGGCTCGCCCAGTACATCGAGCACGAGTTCGGCTACTACGCGCTCTATGTTCCGCCCGGCACCGCCAGCGGCGACACGCCCTTTCTCTCGTTGATGCTCGCCGCCCAGCTCGCGGGCCTCGGCTCGAAATCGCTGGCCGGACCGGTCTTGAACCGCGAGCACGGCTTCATGTACTGGAGTGCCGTGATCACCACGGCGCCGTTCGACGGAGACCAGGTCGAGGCCGCCGCGGCCTGCCCGGCGCCGCCCTGCCGCGAGATGTGGGAGCGTGAGGGCACCACGCCCTGCCTCAAGGTCTGCCCCGCCGCCGACGGCGGGTGCCTCTCGGGCAAGCTCGAGAGCGGCCGCGCCGTGCGGACGTTCTACGACGCCGCGCGCTGCAACACTCGCGTGCACACGCACTGGATCGGCGGCTTCCAGAAGGTGCTCGAGGAGACGCTGAACGAGCCCGACCGCGACAAGCGCAAGATGCTCCTCTACGGCGACTTCTTCACGCGCAGCCTCTGGGCCATCACCTACTCGTCGACCAACATCGCGCAGTGCTTCGAGTGCATGCGCGTGTGCCCCGCCGCCCACGGCCTCAAGGAGATGAAGTAATACCATGAGCGTGTTCAAGCTCGATCCCGAGGTCTACAAGCGCTACAAGGACGAGGTGCTGAAGCTCTGCAACTCCTTCCAGCGGATCGACCAGCCCGGCCTCTCCGACAAGCAGATCGCCGAGCGCCTCGGTCTCGACGAGCGCACGGTGACCGAGATCCGGTGCGTCGCCGAGCGCGACTGCTACTCGCTGGAGGAATGGGAGAAGGCGATCGAGTTCAAGCGCAAGGCGACGCTCGAGTGGTCGGCGCTCGCGCTCAAGCGCCCCGATCTCAAACCCGAGTGACGCTCTACTTCTTCGAGCGCATCAGCGAGGACGACTTCATCGGGCCCGTCATCGTCGCCGCGCCCGACGAGCCGACGGCGTGGAGCCTCCTGGCAGGACGCGAACGCTCCGACGTCGAGGCGCTGAAGGCGCTCGGGTGGCAGATTGCGCAAGATCTGGGGGCGTTGCCGTCACGGCCGACCATCGTCTACCCGAGTCACTATCGCCGCGCCATCCTGAGTTAGGGCTGTCCCCCCCCTGCCCTGAAACCCCTCTCCGTCGCTCTCGCGCTGCTCGTCGCCGTCATCTGGGGACTCGCCTTCGTCGCCACGAAGATCGGGCTCGAGAGCTTCTCGCCGCCTCAGCTGACGGCGTTGAGGTTCTTGATCGCCGCCGTCCCCGCCATCGTCTTGCCGCGCCCCCGGCTCTCGTGGCCTGCCCTCGTGGCGATCGGAACGGCGCTCTTCGCCGGCCAGTTCCTGCTCCAGTTCTTCGCCATCGCTCGCGGCGTGCCGCCGGGCCTGGCGTCACTGCTCGTCCAGACTCAGGCGCTCTTCACGATCCTGTTCGCCGCGACGGCGCTGCGCGAACGGCCGACAGGGCGCCAGCTCTCCGGCGTGGCCGTGGCGTTCGCCGGCCTCGTGGTCATCATCCTCACGGTCGGCCGCGACCTGACCGCCGTCGGTTTCTGCCTCGCGATGGGCTCCGCGATCAGCTGGGGAGTCGGCAACGTACTTCTGAAGCGGATCGGCGACGTGGACATGCTCAACCTCATCGTGTGGCTGAGCCTGGTGCCTCCCCTTCCGGCGTTGGCGCTCTCACTGACCCTGGACGGCGGCCCGACTTCCATCGCGCAGACGGTGTCGAACACCTCGTGGTTGGGCATTACTGCGACGCTCTATCTTGGCCTGATCGCGACAGTCCTGGCGTATGCGATCTGGGGCCGGCTGCTGCGCCAGTACCCGGCGGCCACGGTGACGCCCTTCGCCCTGCTGGTGCCCTTCGTCGGCGCCTTGTCCTCCGCGCTGGTATTCGGCGAGCGCTTCGGTGCGCTCCGACTCGTCGGCATGGCGCTCGTGCTGCTCGGGATCGCCGTGATCGTGCTTCCGTGGAGCCGCGGGCCCATCCGTCACGGCGCGAGGCCACACACTCCCCTGACCGTATCGCCGGCGACCCGGGCCGATGCGCCCGGCGTCATCGACCTCATCGGTCGCGTCTATGCGGAGTACGGCTTCGTCTACGATCCCCGCATCGAGGTGCCCGACCTCCTGCGCTTCGAGGAGCACTACGCGGCGCCGCACGGCGCGTTCTTCGTCGTCCGTGAGGGGAGTCTGGTCGTCGGCTCGGCCGGCGTGGAGCGGCTCGACGGCGACACCGCCGAGCTCCATCGCCTGTATCTCGACTTCCGCCTGCGCGGGCGCGGCACGGGCCGCGCGCTCGTCGAAGCGGCGCTCGCCTGGTGCCGGGCTCGGCAGATTCGGCGGATGATCCTCTGGTCGGACACCCGCTTCGACCAGGCCCACCGCCTCTACATCCGGATGGGCTTTCGTCGGACCGGCGAGCGGACGCTCCCGGACGATCTCAACCAGACGAGGGAGTACGGCTTCGAGCGTCCGGTGTGAGGCGGCAAACGTATCGGTCGCCTGCGATTTCCGCTTGACAGGGTCCTGCGTGCGCGATCGCCGCGCGGCGGCAGCACGCGGCGAATGGCGGCCCAGCCGCCACCGCACGGCTCCTCGACCTGATCCGCGAGTTCGACGCCCGCGAGGGATGGGGTAACGGGTTCAGCTCCTGTGCCGCCTGGCTGAGCTGGCGCGTCGGACTCGCCCCGGGCGCGGCGCGGGAGAAGGTCCGCGTGGCGCGGGCACTCGGCACGCTGCCGCGCCTGGCCCAGGCCCTCGCCCGCGGCGAGGTCTCGTACGCCGGTCCGCGCCCTGACCCGCGTGGCGACGCCCGAAACCGAAGAGCGGCTGCTGGGAGTCGGGCGCGCCGGCACCGCGGAGCACGTCGAACGCATCGTGCGCGGCTGGCGGCGGGTGGACCGCGCCGCCGAGGCCCGCGAGACGGCCAGGCGGCACACCAGCCGGGCGCTCCACGTCTACCGGGATGACGACGGCATGGTGAGGCTCCGCGGGCGGCTCGAGCCCGAGGTGGGCGCGCTGCTCATCCAGGCGCTGACCGCCGCCCGCGAGACGCTGTATCAGCGGGCTCACCGCACCTTCGCCGACCCGGCGGACGTTCCCGCGGAGACGCCCACGGTGGAGCAGCAGCAGGCCGACGCGCTGGGGCTGCTCGCGGAGACGGCCCTGCACCACGGCA
>Ga0137394_10001232_pt1 | contig 18498 bp, 26 predicted proteins | sample czobulk116metaG_FD_108278 | JGI IMG/M metagenome (GOLD analysis project Ga0137394, IMG submission 108278) | Vadose zone soil microbial communities from Angelo Coast Range Reserve, California, USA - czobulk1.16 metaG | ecosystem: Environmental > Terrestrial > Soil > Vadose zone | place: USA...
CTGGTCAATGGGCTCGAGGAATTGACCGATGACGAGGGGAACCGATTGGATGCGCCGGACTTCCTCCTGCGCACGAATGAGCTCTCGCTTGAGGCTGGCTTGCTCGTCTTTGATGTAGCTTTCTTGTATCTCTAGGAGTTCCAGGTGACGCGAGAGTTTCTTGTACTTGATGTACAGGTCCTCCTCCTGCAGCTCTTGGAAGAGGGCGGTTTTCTCCGTGACCACGGAATCAAATGTAGGGTCCTGGCCACACTCTTACAGTTAAACGAGAGTGTCGGATCATAGCTCTGTGGCGCACCTCTTTTTGAATTTCCATGCTTGCGTCCTTAGCCATGATGAAGGCGTTGTGAACGTGAAGCACGCTGACGCGGCCGGGCGACGCGTCTTGTCTCGCGTGAGAAAGTAGACGAGTCGACCGACCGCTTAACACAACTCTGACTGATACAGCATGGCCTCCGTCGTTACACCATTGGACCAACCATCGAATTATAAAGACTCACAAGCACGGGTAGATCGTCAAAAACAGAATGACCTCCTCCACAAATCTACCACTCTCTATGTTAGTTTCAACGTTACACCCGAATATTCCTTGCGCCTCACATTGCTGTGTTCGCTCCTGCAGATTGGCAACCTGAGTTTCTATTCGACAGAAGAGCAAATTCACGACATGTTTTCAAAATGTGCCAACCCTGAAGATGGTGGCGGCGTAAAACGCATTATCATGGGACTTGACCGTAACACTCGGTACGCTCATAACACTACCCCCCTCCCTGCTTATAGCTGATTCACCTGACGTGGACGTTTTTTTATCCTTATTCAGGACACCATGCGGTTTCTGTTTTGTAGAGTTCTATACGCATGCAGAGGCACTCGCGAGCATGCGATACATATCGGGTACCAAGCTGGACGAGCGAATAATTCGCTGCGACTTGGACCTTGGATATCGGGAAGGCAGACAGTTTGGACGGGGAAAAAGTGGAGGCCAGGTACGCTCCCAAAAAACCTGCTTCTTTTCACGCACTAAATGATGCCACGCTTTGGAGGTCCGAGATGAGCATAGACAAGATTATGACCCCGGCAGAGGAGGATGGGGTGCCCAGGCGCAGAGAATCGAAATTGAAAGAAGGCGCCAGGTTGAAGAACGGTATGCAGATGTGGAGCAGGGCGCCCCTGTGGCAATCGGTGGTGGAGATTGGAAGCAAGCACTGGCACCTTCTACGGAATCGACTCTTAAGCGTGCCCGGTCACCCGACGATGAAGACGACGGCTCTCGACAACGCGCTCGGGTGGATGAAGATACTGGACGGATGTAACTTCTTTGGTACTTTATGTCTGTATTCTATCGTCATGTCATGCAGTGTTCAATCGTACGTCTGAGCTGAGCTGCGCGATCTGTCTGCAAATTGAAAACGAAGGTAGGTGGTCTATACATGATTAATAAATGAGTTGGGTTCGAATGATATACTTGTCCTCCCAAATGTCAGGTTCATAGTTAGTCATGTGCAGATTCCGCAAAAGCCTGAAAGCTTCTGACCGCGAGGAAAGTCGAACAAGTACTCGGGATGTCATTGCGCCCCTCAGCTCCCTGTGACGAGGGACCCACCGGGACGAATGAGCAGCTAAACGCATCAATGAAAGGGAGGCTCACGATTCTAGCTTGACCACCTCTGCTTGCCCGCCCATCAGCTTATAATTCTTCAAGAACCGTCGCACGGCTCCTGTTGTGATCTTCCCAGGCAACCCAGAGAGCAGCACGCTCCTCCCCCCGTCAGTGATTCCGCCTTGACTCCCGTCACCGGTTACGATGGAACGCTCAGAAGCCTCTTCACGTCCTTTTAGCCCGCGCGAACGCATCCTAGGTTCGAAGGGTGGCGGGGTGGTCCGAGGCAACAACGAATGCCCAAAAAACCTCAGTAGTTTGAGGGCAGCCAGGGCCTTTGGAAGTACGGACGGCTGGTTGAGGGTGATGAAAGCGCGTCCCGTGGGCTGGAATCGGCGATAATCGAGCGCAACTGCGTCGGGATGTCACATAAGTCACTAGAAGCTGGATGGCCCATTGCATGATCACCTTTGGTTACGTTGTGGATTTTATTCCTTGCGAGTAAACGAGTGATATCCGCCGGAATGGTTGTGCGGGGAAGGCCAGTGACTTGGATGTGAACATTCGAGTGGCCTTGGTCATGAGCTGTGAGAAGAATGTGATGTATTTCACCGGTGAGAGCTCACCTTTTGGTAAAGAATTGGCGGTATGCAGGGCTGAGCCACGGATCGCACCGATGGCAGACATGGGGGGCTTTTCAGAGGGTTGACTCGGACGACCGCGCAATTTCTTTCAGACGCGTACCTATTACACGTGATCTGAAGCATTCCTCTGTGCACCTCCATCCTTCGAACCATGTCTTCCCGTCACGATTACAGGCGGCACGATAGGAGCTGGGAACGAGACGACAGAGACAAAGACAGGGACAGGGACCGTTATTCGCGCCGCAGGAGCAGCCGCTCCCGTAGCCCAAGACGGGACTCGAGACGATCCGGTATGTTCTACCAATCTATACATCCTATCTTCGTACGGACAACGAAAATAAACATCGACGCAGACAGACGTGACTATGGACGGGATAGGGATAGGGATGAGGACAGGGACAGGCGAGACAGGGACCCGCGAGATTCCCGCCGTCGCGACGAGCGAGAACGACGAGACGCAGGCCGGAGGGACGGAGAAAAGGACCGGGATCGGCACGACCGGGACAAGAGGGAAGGCGACAAGGATCGGGATGCAGAGCATGATGGTGAGATGGATAACGAGCGGAAAGCACGGTCGGATTCGGAGCCTCAAGATACGAGGAAACCACCCTCGCAATCGCAAGGTGCAACACGCACATATTCATTCCTTCGATTTGTCAACTGACCGATATCGATACGATGTGGCCCGCGGCCTTTCACAGCGCAATCATCGATCGCTGCTCCGCAGAAAGCAGTCCATGCGCAAACTGACGCAGGAGAGCCCGAGGAGGGCGAAGCCATGGAGGCCGTGAACGAAGATGACGGGGCCATGATGGCCATGATGGGTATGACAGGTTTCGGATCCACCAAGGTAATAAGGGTCCCTTTATGTCTCTGCGGTGTTGTTTCACAGTGATTCTTTTGTAGGGCCAGCACGTCGTTGGAAATCAAGACGGTTCCGCCAATATCAAGAAACAGCGAACATGGAGACAGTACATGAACAGGTATGTTTGTCCAACGAATGACCTCTCCTGTGCGTGACATCGCATCGTGTCTAGGCGTGGGGGATTCAACAGGCCTCTCGATAAAATCAAGTAGTTTGTCGGACGTTACACACGCTATACTTTGCTTTCTTCGTGACACATGCTAACGGCCAACTGTTCGAGATCCGCTTTGCAACAAGAAAGGATTTTTTCCCAACATCGTCTCATTGAGACATGCTCAGTGCAAATATCTAATCACAACAACAGCAGAAACTTGTAGATAGAAGTACAACACCATCAAGGAGAAAGTGACGTAACAAAACATCGCTGTAGTACAGTGAGTCGTGCATGTGACGGCGGAGGCCTTGCAGGACATTCAGCCAGAACCGGGGCAAAATGCATCGTCCCACCATCGCACTCCGCGCTTAGAACCCATGCAGCTTGATCGAGCTACGGGAGAGCCCGTTCTCAGTGAGGAAGTTGAATATCTTCGCTCGCTGATCGCCCTGAAGCTGCAACACTTGTCCCATCTCTTCGTCGTCCACTAGGGTGCCGTTGCAGGCAAATTCCTGCAAGTCAAAGAAAATTACAAATGAGAAAAACGACTTCAAAGTAAGTCGCACACACCTTCTTGAAAGCCTTCAGAATCTTCTTTGCATCGTATTCTACAACTGAGCGTGAGAATCACCATATGGACTGGGACTGGGTATGACTCACCTTTCGGCAGCCCTTGCAACGTTGTCAAAGTCTTGCGCCCATTTCGCTGTTGAATGCGGATGTGGATATAACTCTGCCTCCCAGGCTCCTCGGCGGCGAGCGGGTCGGCTGCGTCGGCGAAGGGATCTAAGGACGAGTCAGAGGTTGATGACAAGGGCAAAGGGGGTAGGGAATACGAATACGAACCGAAAGTGTTGAGGTTCTGCACGCTCATGCGATGAGAGAAAGCAAGTGATAGAAATTTGAGTGGGGGTTGACTGATTAGAGACAAGATGGCGGTTGTGAGGAATGAAGCGGAAAAGCAGACCGACTGTGGGATTTATTTTATGGTGGGCGCCGCCTCAAAATATTCCCATTACGTCAGCTTTGAATTGTTCCGATTCTCGGACTCGGACTCGGACTCCCTCGCATACTGTACCTGTAGCGATGCGATGAAGAACAACAACAATAGAAGAAATCCTCCAACGTTCCGTCACCTTCCACAGGTGCGAGGTGCGCACGCATCCCACAATGTCCTCTTTTGTATCCGAAGTTCAAAAATCGACTCGTAGCGAAGAAATTGAAAAGAGATTGGATCACCAAACAAAAAACCAAAAGCAAGTGGAAGGCACAAAAGCATAGGGAAGGCATAGTGACCCAGCGTGATGCTTTGTCTCGTTCTGGCACCCTCAGCGACCCTTTTAGAACGCCGCAGTCAGCGGTGGTTCGCGAAGAGAGAAGCACGAGAGCAGACGAAGCGGAAATCGACGAGGAGACCGATGGGTCGCACAACAGCTCCGGAGATGAACCAGCACTGATATCGCCTGTCCAAAAGGACAAGCAGAAAATGCGTCGCCAGGAGGAAGACGTCGCGAACGCTGGGCCATCGTTACGAGAGCTCCAGAGACAGGCTTATTCTCCGGCGGCATTGCATCATCACAAATCGCATCCCTTGCACCACTCTAAGGGTCGCATTGGCACCCACGATGCCAGGATCCACGGGTCTTCGCAAAAGAAGGCCAATGCGGGAGAATCCCGAAATCGTAGTCGGCGGGGTGGTCAACCTGATATGCGCTTGCGCATGTCCGCTATGTTGGAAAAGATCAAACGCGACTACTCATGATCGAAGGTATGTTTTGTCCATAAAGGTACAACAAGAGAGATTCTGATCGGTGCGCAACCATGACAGGTCCGTGGAAATAGACTACTGTAGGATAACGCCAGACTTGGCGCAATCAACCATTGACTTTCTTAACTTTTATTTTCCTTGTCGCCATCTCGCTCATCCAAGAGAGAGTCCGTCGGATGGTCATCCTCCTCCCGCTGTCTCTTCACGTCTGGTTGCCCCTCTCTGTCGTCGTCGGATGCTCGGATGAACCGGTCTTCGAGACTGATGACATTCGAGCCGCCACCGATGCTCGTCACGGAGGTCAAGGCTGTTGGCCGATCGCTGAGGTGTCCAGGGTTAGGATCATCCAACTCATCCACAAGCCCCAATTCCCTGGGCTCCATACTCAACGCCTCCACGTCTAGAGGAATACCGCCGCCGTGTTCGGTCCCGTTGAGGTTCAAGGGTGACGGTGGTGGACTACGGGAGTGAGAGCGCCGCGCGTCATCATGCAGAAACGAGATAGGAGAGAATAGTGGTGTGCTCGGGGCTGAAGGAGACGCCAGGCCGACTCGTGCAGCCACAAAGGCCATGCTGTCAGTCGGCTGCAATGGCAGAGGCGGAAAGGAGTCCCATGTAGATGTCACGTATAGTGCCTTCTCCAACGCGCGACAATATTTCCCGAGTGCGGTGTAATTTTCTCTGGGCCTTGCGCAGAGATCCGCGAGGCGCTGAATCGTGAAGGGGGCACTATAATCTGTGAGAGGTTGGGGGCAGAACGAACAGAACGAGGGGACACACGCGTCAAATTCATCCAGTTGCATGAAGAGTGTCGCTTTTGCGGCCTCGGCTTCCTCGGGCGTGTAGTGCACTTTTGGTGCTTCGTTGGGATTCGATTCGTCGCGCTCTCGCGACGTGAATGGAGGCAATTTTATGCCTCCATTCGTTGATGGGCGCGGAGAGAATGGTGGAACATAAATGGACGATGATTTCTGATCCTGAGCATCGGCAAGGAATGCGGCAATATTCTAGCGAGACCAGATGAGGCTGTGGTGCCTTGCACTGCAGACGTTCTGAGGGTTACCTGGTTAATTTTGTACTTGATGATGTTGCGCAGCTTCGGCCACTCCACGCTGTGATCATAGCATGTCAAAACTTGGACGCCCGAAAGTCCGTAGAGACGAGCTCGCACTCTACCAGATCGGTGGAAGAGATACGTTCGAGGGTGTTGTCGTACTCTAAGCGCTCGATGGCATGGAGAATTGGTGCTCACGCTCGAGGGCAGTTGAAAAGGATTGCAGCGCCTCACCTTGGGACCACTGGAAATCAGACTCGGAGGACATGATCACGATTTGTCACATGTGTCACGGACCGGAATGTGGCCGTGGTCATTGCATTTGCGCAGCAGGCTGGGCAGTTTTCGAGACCCCGGGGAGTCACTGCACGAATCTCGAACAACCGAGCTGCCCGTGGCCGGTATTACACGCACAGCAAGCATGCGGTATTGTATACAATAGATACCATACATTCTCTCGAGAAAAGTGATCGTGTGATTGACGCTGTGAGTGTGGTTAAACAGATTTGTCAACCCCGGGGTCCTCACACGAGTCTCCAATATATATAAACCTTGGCTTGGCAAGAGAATCAGACAACTGTCCCTACAAAAATCACTGATGTCCTCCTTCTTCACGAACCTAGTCAGGTCCAATCGTCCTCCATCCCAGAAACTGGACAGGAAGAAATTACTACTTTCTTATGCTCCAGACTGGTGCGTCTCACGCCCCTTGCTATCGGACAACAGTCAATTAACCTGTCTGCCAGGCTGCTCACCGTCACCTTAGCGTATGTTATTCCCGTACATGCATCGCAGTTTTTGCGCAACTTAAAGCACATCGCCAGACTGGCGTTTTACTTTCTTGACGACATTAATGGATTCAAGCGTGAGTTTTCGGTATCAGATACCTCGTTCGTACCACCGCTTTCTCTCCATCGGACTCATGCTGACCTTAGACTACCAGGTTACGCCACACGTAAGCCGTCCTTTTCATAGCGTAGTCCCCAGTGAACTGTGCTCACCGGTTTCGAAGGTATGCCGTGCATGAGAGGGTGCCTGTGCGTGTAACATATCGTCTGTTCTGCCTGCTCCCACTCATCGTCGTATCATTACCATCACAGGACTTCGTTCTCTATATCATTTCATTCGTAGCGCCCCTGCTCTTGCAATGGATCATAAACCTCGTTACGATACGTACATTGTGGGACGCGCACAACAGTGCTCTCGGCCGTAAGACAAGCCGTCCCGAAGATGTTGATGTATGCTCATTGGAACGTCGGATTATTCAGTCGTGTTATCGCTTGCTCTTACTGGTGCTTTTACGCAAGCTATCAAAGTCACGGTGGGGCGTCCACGTCCAGGTAAGCCAGAACACTTTTCAGTTGTACTGCATCGTTGACCCATTGGCCCGCCCTTCGCAGACGTTATTGATCGTTGCCAACCAGACACGGGAATGATTGATCCTCCCTTTGGCCTTTCCACTGTGGCGATATGCCACCAATTGGACCGCCATATCCTCAATGACGGCTTCAGAAGCTTCCCAAGCGGACATTCGAGCTGTATGGTATACCTTCAAGTGCCCAAAGAATCTGCGCTGACTTTGGTCTCCAGTGTCTTTTGCCGGACTGACCTTTTTGTCACTATACATTGCGGGAAAGTTGCATTTGTTTGACATGCGGGGACACGCGGTATGTGTAAATAAGACGCCGAGATAGTTAGGCTGAGATTTGCGTCAGCACAAGGCTTGGGTTTCTTTTCTCCCATTGCTTGGAGCCGCACTGGTCGCCATCTCCCGGACCATGGACTACCGACGTTAGTGTCACTTGTTCGTACTATGATTCAGCAGGCTGATGCATGTTTTCCCATCAACAGACCATTGGCAGGACGTCCTCGCTGGTTCACTCCTTGGTTTCGGCATCGCCAACTTTGCATACAGACAATATTTCCCTTCCCTAAGCTCTAAGCTCTCACACCTCCCTTACGCTCCGCGGATAGAGCTTCTTGACGGTGCTCATGCATCTGCTCTGCCATATTATCGTACTTCGACGGATAGTCACTACGGGGTGGAGGTAGAACTTCTTCAAGACACTGTGCCGAGGCATGAACATGCTGAGCAGCCGGAACAAAGCTGGGGGCGGGGCAGTATGGAGGGTGGTCCTCTCCGGAGTCACAGTTAAGGCCAGACATTTTCTCGCTAGCGTGTTTCAGACGCCTAGGGATTTGTTACGCAGCATGTATATAATGCCCTCTTTTGTAACAAATGATTCTGAGTTAAGTTTGTAGACTCACATGGATGCGGCGTGCGCGTGCGGTTGTGTTGGGAAGCACACCTTAAATGTGTGCCGAGGGTGGTGACAGTTCGCGTCACGCCTAGAGCTCCCCTCTCATTCTCATGTTCGTCTCTCGCGTTCTTCGACGGCCAACAAGCACCCTCCATACACGCCTCTTCGCATCCAAGTCCACATCTGCCGTACCCAAGGCTGTGCCAGAACGGACGACTGCGGCGGGGTCACCCCCAACCGAAGGTGAGCAAAAAAACGCGCACGCGACTGCTCTCAACGAAGCTCACTCACAGCCACTCACAGCCCCAGCGAGCGCGGGAACCGCACGATCGTCCTGCGCTCCAAACACCGCCCTTGTGGGACTGAACTACCTCAAGGACCAACCGCCCGTGCTCGCTCTTCCCGACGAGGAGTATCCGCCCTGGTTGTGGAATTTGCTCGACAAGTCCGAGCTGCCGGATGATGGGCCTGGTGGGAAAGCGGAAAAGCGTCATCTGAGGAAGGAGAACCGACAGCGCATACGCGACCAAAATTTTATGAAGACCCAGTGATGGTGGGGACGCGCCGTTGGGCCAAAAAAATCTTTCTCTTTAGGTCCGTGGTCGCGCCATGTTACTGTCCTAGCTCGTCTGACGTGGCCCCCAGTTGGTACCAGTACAGCGACATTCATTGCATCATAATATCCCAATATCCGGCTAGCATTGCCTTCTTTCACCATTCAAATCTTGGATGTATGCATCTAAACGTCGACCCATCTTATGACATTTTCGGTTTCAAATGCCCATCGCGTCTTGTTCAGTCAATTTATCACAAGACACTCTGCAAATTGGCGTTTCACCCGAAAACGCGGGCCCTAGCACATCGCGGGAGCCTTCCTGCATCTCAAAAACTTTCATCAATCGTAATCAATGTCAGACAACTTCCAAGTTTTCTCACTGCACGTTTTCGGGCGGGGAGGTGGTGTATAAATATCGGCACCCTGGTACGAGGGCTTGCACGAGTTATGCTGAAAATCCAGTATGATATAGATACAATGAACAAATCCATCACTAAAGTACTGAAACGGTTTGCAAACAAAGGACCACCTCCACAACCGGGTGAAGCGCTAAGGTTGAAGTCTGTGGTGGCTCAGAAACGAGTACAGAGCACGAAATCCACCAAGCATGCACGACAAGGCGCATCCGCTCAGTTCATGAGCTCAAAATTCAGCTTCTGTTCGGCTTGCTTCACAGACTTTCCACGATACATGCGGCGTAGAGTGAGGATGACGGCCTGCGACGAGAAACACATGAATGGAGTTCATGATTGGAAAAGATATGTCACCGTACGGAAAGTCGACCAGCAGCAGCTTTAAGCTTCTGACGTCTGAGGATGGACTCGGCTGCTATGGTGGACGCCGCTTCAGACTTGTTTTCGGCTTTTCGATCATCTTCCGGAACCATCGTGGGCTAACCGAGCAACTCCTTTGTCAGGCATGCGAACATACACAATGGCAGACCTCTTACCGCGATTGGGGCCACACCTCGAACAGGTCCATTAGAAAGCTCAGAAAACCGATAGTCAATGGTGGTCTACTCGGAGAGTTAGCGTGAAGAGACATAAGAGGTAGCGAGCGTACCAAAAACTGTTCTTCGTGATGGGACGGGTGAGAGCGGGGGTATGGATGAAACCGAGCTCGATGCGAGGCCCGATAGGCAGGAAGCCGCATATTGTCACCAGCGGCAAACGGAGCAGAAGACATGACCCAAGTAAATGAAGGATAGGGCGGCTGGGGCTTCGGCATGCAAAAGTGAGTGAACAAAAGTCGGTTTCAGCTAGCTAGGAAAAAACGAGTGTGTTGGGTGAAGGAAGAGAGCCGAGGAAAGAAGCCATTAGGTGAAGGAGCCCTTTAAACGAAAAAGAAACGAATGAATGGGCGGGCTGTTTCGGTAGAATCCCGCTCATCGCGCCTCTGACTTGATAATTGCAAAGTCGCCGCGGGTTCCTCGTTGACGCGTTGACGCCTAGGCGCTCAGAACGACTGGGATCAGCACTCCTTTTCAGTTTGAAGCCCCTACTTGCACAGAAAATTGCCATAGTCATATACGCGGCGTCTACCTCCTCCCGTTCAAACAATGGCCGGCCAGACTCGTCGAATACTCACTGCCAAAGCTAGCTCACCGACAACCTGAAGCCGTCATCCGCAAGCCAGATGTCTTAGAATGTCAATGTCCGGGCTAACTTGGAATCCTCGGGTGTCCATTGATACAATTCGAAAGCAAAGCGTGGAGAAAATACCCTCATTATCGAGACCCAGTTCCATAGTCGAAGGTCAGGAAAAGGAAACCGTGACGATGCACGATGCACGCAGCTCAAAGCTGAAGCCCGATCTAGTATTGGCAACAAGTATTATGGGGGTGCCGACCCTCGAGCACGAGCAGCGTAATGAGACACGCGTAGGAAACCCCTGGAAGGTCCCTTGATTTTTGATATGACATGGACCGGATTGCAACCGTCGAAACACGGAGGCAAAGATTCCCGGATTACTCTTCCGCTTCCTAGCATAGTTCTTTCCTGGCCATTTCTTACGCATTATTCATGCTAGATTGGATTCCCGCCTCTACTATCCGGAAACACTTGCTCTATGCTCTGGAATGTGCTTGAGAGGAGAGCGGAGTCGGCGTTGTTTCATTGGTTGTGACACCCCCCAGTTGTTACAACTGCGTTACACTGTGACGCACCGTTACATGTTACAAGGGGTGAGTGACAGCTTCATAACCAACCATCATCTGGATGTCCTAAACACATTCATCCTCGTGTGATCGAAAGCATAGAAGAGAACACCCAAGAGCCTGATTGCTTCAACCCAAGTCTTCAAGCTACAATTGCCAAGACAAATCATCCAAATTGCTCGAGAGAAGACTGCAGCACACAAGCCAGAACTCGAAGACGACAAATTATAGCGGTTATTGTGTCAGACATCAACGTCCCCTTTGAAAGAAAGCAGCAAACTCCAAGAAAAATGCACTCATAGAACTCACCAGAAATATCAACCGCAAAAAGCAGTGTCCACTTTTAGCTGTGGTGGGCCTTCCGGACAACGTCAAAGCAGTCTTCCGCCAGCTCTTTTGAATCCTATGTGCTTGCGCTATTCTGAGAAACTGGCCTCAAGAGTGTTGTGGCTTCATGATTGCAACCTAGTACACTCGTTCGCCTGAGTATATCTTCAACGCAAACAGAGACACCCAATCTCAACTCCTGCAATGTCCGCACCTCAAGCATAAAAAGACCGGGCAGCCACTGGGGACTTGCAACGCGCGACTGGATGACTACTGGCTCGTTATGCTGTCGAATGATCAAGAATGGAATTACCCCGGCCGCACTTAGGCATCCATGCGTGAAAAGAATCTCCGCAAGGCAGTGGAAGGTAGAGAGTGAACAAAAAAAAAACAAAGCGGTACAAAAAAAGGCCTGGCCCGTGAAACGATCGCGAATGAAGAGAAGAGAAGACCGAGAAAAAGCAAGTCATGTGGGACGGCGAACACTTGATGTATGCGGCGGAAGTGGTTGGCCACAGAAACTTGGCGGAACGTGACAACCCCAGCTTTTTTGAGACACCGTCCCGTCGCGTCTAGTCGCTCACCCCCGTCCATCAATCATCGCTCAGCTCTGCACTGCTGTACCACTCCCAGGCTTCAAAGGCTTCTCATACCATTGCCCTTCGCCAACACGTCCAACACCCCTTGTGTCGATTCATATCCCGGGGGATTACTCCCCAGTCCCTATCCTAATACAATAACACCAAGTCACCAATCAGCATTTCCAGCACCTGCCACCTGGCCAATCCCCTCGATGCAGTGATCTGAAAAATGGAAACATTCGGTAAGTGTTTCCTAATCCCCCCCCCCCTATGATCAACAACGCAGGGCCGCACTCTCTCCCCCCCCCATCTTCCCCTCATTCAATGGCCAGACTTGGTAAGAGGAGCAATTCGAGAAAATAGAGTCGACGTCCGCGAAAATTGGCCGACCTGGGTAAACCCCTTCATTCCAGTGGCAACTGCCAAGCAGCATCCTGGGCACACCGTACTTCAATCATTAGGAGAAAAAAAAATCAGATATCGCCTACAACTAGGGTTAACAACTGGTAGAGACGTCATGAATCGTAAGTCATCAAGGGTCGTTACAAGTCGTACATTACTCGTAAAAAATGGAGAATTTCATCGTGCGTTTGTGCCCTCTGCAACCTTGGCCGTCACATCGCCCCAGAACGCCTCCCATCGTTGTTTCCTCGCCAAAACGCTATCTCCTTGCGTGCCAGGGGTGGCCGCTGATGAGTCTGAACCGGCAGAAGAGCCGTAAGCTTGGGCCTGAGCAGCCGCGATGCGGTCCACCGCACGGATGAGTGACGGGGTCATCGGTACTGCGCCAACGGGCTGCGCAGGACTTGCGGCGCTTGAGGCATGATGTGCGAGAAATGGCGGCTTCCAATCCGGCGAGTCGCGATGTTCCCTTGCCTCTGTATGTGCGTTGGTCACATCCTCCTCGAAATCAGAGTACTCCGGTGCAGCGTTATCCTTGCCTCGTAATGCGGTGCGCCGCGCAGACGCCACTTGCTCCTGGCCTTCCTTCAGTACGGAGATGCACCGAGAACCCGAGCTGGATCCATTGGTTAGCGTCAGACTGGAGTGCGTTGAGCTGCGACGGGCAGGTGGTGGTGGGATAGACAAGGGATCTTCGTCCTCATCTGAGCTGAGATCATCGGGATTCACAGCACCGAACTTTACCACCTCGCGTTTGCGATGGCCGTGACCTCTTGCATCCCTCAAGCCGCGCAAACGAGCGAGAGGCGGCTGAGTTTGCTTTCGAAGGGACCGAGGTGAATCATCCAGCGTTAGAAGTGGCTGCACTGCTGGCCGCTGGGAGCTTTGACGATGATCGAAAGAGAGGGATGGAGTAAGTGTGTACTTGTCATCAGGGGGAAACAAGTAGTCCGGTACAACGTGTGACTCTGACTTGTGCGCCCATGGGAAAAGTCGGCCCCAAGCACTGAAAGAAAGTGGACGGAAGACCCCCGCGCGGTCACGGGAAAAGGGGAGCGCCGAGGCGTATTCGGCGAGGTACGTGTCCCATTCCTACAGCCGTTCGGTAAGATTAATCTGACTGTAGCGGCATGAAGACATACCTCGTCAGGGTTACCCCCACAAAATCTCTTAAGCGCCCAATCCGTTGAACAGCCGGCTATGAGGATGAGCCAATAACCAGCACTAAGGGCTCGCTCTGACCCAGTACCCCAGTCACTGCCGTCACTTATCCATAACCGCTCCCAGACATTTGACCAGGGTTGTTCGTGTGCAAGTAGGGCGATCGACAAGATGAGACCGAAGGTGCCAGAAGCAGATGCGGCCAGGCGGATTGAATTACGTTGGGTGCGAGCAAACGGTGCCAAAGTCAAGATACAGAAGATAGGAACCAGGAGTGCAAGAAATATACGTCGCGTCAAAAGATTGGGATGGATCGACACGGACAGGGCCAGCGCTAATGACGTTCTAAGAAGGTGAGACATCAGATAAGATAATCACGTAGGGGTGTTGAATAGATTTACCCTCCAGTGATACCCACGAGTGCGAGGGCAACGTATTCGAAAAGGCCGGACAAGATGGCGAAAGGAATGGAAGTTAACAACCAGACAGCCAAGAAGGACTTTGGACCCAATGGCGAAGAAGTAGTTTCACTGGGAACGATGAGGGCGAGAAACGTTGACAGATGGACTGGAACATTCTCAGCGACTTTACGGCACAGAATGCACATAAACATACGACCAAAGGAGTATCCGATGGCTACACCACCAAGACCACCCTGTAAGTAGAAGCGAACTCGTTTGGGCTTCTTGGTAAGGTTGAAAGATCCGGGTACGTGGAAAGGATCGCTACGGGGCCGGAAAGATCGAGTTCGGTCAAGTGTGAGGAAGGCGCCTGCGAAGGTAAGGAGCAGAGATAGCGCGAAGAGTGGGAGATCGTAAGCAAGGCGATAAGATGAGGATGGGAAGAAATCGGTCAGTTCTACTAAAGAGTGATTAGTTTGGGTGGCCATGATAAGTTAATAGGCTGTCATGAAATGAGGACGGGGGTGGGGGACGGGGCACCACGACGAGGTGTGAAGGCAAGCCGCCGTGTGTAACATATGGCCTGATCTGTCGGCCCGAGCGCTTCCGCCTTGGCCTATGTTGCTCTCGCGCTTTCCCTTTCGACCGAAATTATTCCCTCACCTTTCCTCGCATTTCAAGTTCCTTTCCTCATCGTCATCCCTTCCTGGCTATGGCGAAGGAATCGAACCCCCGTTGCGGGGAATCCGAATTCTTGACCTGACCCGTGTCCTTGCAGGTCCAACTGCCACAATGCTCCTCGCGGACCTCGGCGCAGACGTTATAAAGGTGGAGGAGGTAAAACACGGCGATGATACTCGTTGAGTAGAACCGTAGAATTTTGTATTCTTTCCTCGACTTATGCTATGTACCACCTAGGGTCGTGGAGCCCACCGGCTGCTCCTTTGTCCGAGAATGCGCCAAAGCTCTCATCACATCTTCCCCCGGAATCAGCATACTTCCTCGCTGTGAACAGAAACAAGCGCTCCATCACCGTGAATTTCAAGAAGCCAAAGGGTCTGGAAATTCTCCGTCGGCTTGTCGCGAAAGCAGACGTACTGGTAGAGAACTTTATACCTGGGAAATTAGATTCCATGGGACTCGGTTATGCGGATTGCAACGCTATCAATAGCAAGTTGATCTACGCGTCCATCACCGGCATGTTTGTTCCTCATTCACCCCAGCCTCTGTTGACATCGGTCCTTTCAGGCTATGGACAAACAGGTCCTTATCGAACGGCGGCGGGATACGACGTTGTGATCGAGGGTGAAGCAGGTCTTATGCACATGTAGGTAAAATATCAATGACAACGTCCGACGGACACGAATGGACAGTGTACTGACCACAGGCTCGCAGAACGGGGGAACCCGACCGTCCGCCATCCAAGGTCGGCGTCGCCGTGACGGATATTTCTACTGGGCTGTATGCCCATGGTGCCATTATGGCTGCTCTTATCTCCCTCCAGAAGACGGGGAAGGGTGTCTGGATCGACTGCAACCTATTCGAGTCACAGGTGTGTCACGTACGTGGAGTATTCGCAAATATCTGCTACACGACATTAGATTGCGGGTCTCGCGAATATCGCGTCCAACTATCTCATCGCAGGAAAGGAAGCACATAGACACGGCACAGCACATCCCTCGATCGTTCCTTACCAAGTATTCCCTTGCAAAGATGGTTATATCATGATTGGCGCGGGCAACGATAAACAGGTATAACTGGTGCCCCCTTGCTCTCTTCTGTCTTGTCCCGATCCAAACCCGTCTCTCAGTTCAAATTGCTTGCCGAGAAAGTCCTTCGTCAACCCGAGTTGTGCTATGACCCCAAATTCAACACCAACGTCGCAAGAGTTGCCAATCGCGAGCTGCTGGTGAAGATCGTCACAGAGACGCTTATGCAAGAGCCTCTGGACCACTGGCTTAAATCATTTGATGGACTCGGGTAAGAATCCATTTACCTTCATGCCGGATTCGGTCTGAATGACTTTGTAAGCGTGCCATTCGGCCCTATAAATAACATTCAGGAGACATTCAAGCATCCTCAGGCAGTTGCACGTGGTGTGGCTGTAGAAGTCCAGGTAATGATTACAGCGCGATTTCTATTACAGCCTCTAAGTTTTGCCTCTAGCACCCGCGCGCTGGAAAGGTCAAGCTCGTGGGCCCCGCAGTCACATATAACGGGAAGAAGATGCCGGTGAACAGACCGCCGCCGTGGCTTTCTCAGCATACTGATGAGGTATGGCGACGAAGTATGAACCGCTCATGTGGATGACATAGAATTGCGAACAGGTACTGACCGAGCTCGGTTACGATACAGAACACATCGCGCAGCTTCGGAAAGAGGGGATTGTGTGAAGAAATGCATAAGCAGAGCTTTCGGACTATGATATAATATCTGCAATCATTTGTACGTCTTGAGCAACAGAAATTCCTAGCAAGCGCCTCTAGTTCCGAAACTCCTTCTCAGCCTCCTCTACCCAGCCACCGACCTTTTCCCAAACATCTTTCGCTGTCTCACCCCACTCAGCCTTCTTACTCTCCACACACTCATCGCATAAACCTTTCTCTTTCCAGGACAAAGACGCTATGCGAGCAAGTGTCTCGAGAGGGCACCCTACGCCGCCGTCTGCGAGCGCAGGGGTGATTACATCGGACATCCAATGGTCTGCGATGATGTCCGTGCACGCCATATGGGATGCGGCGCTGACGGTGAATAGCACAGGCGTGAATTCCGCGATGAGTGAGGCAAGCAAGCGGTGACAGATGTGAAGTGTTCGCGGCGAAAGTGCAGGATGCGGTGCACCCTCGCCTGATAGGTCGTTATTTCCTGAGCCAGAGGGATCGTACTCGCCCTTTGGGTCAAAGTTGGTCAAAGTAGCAACGCTATAAAAGAGGGCCTTCTTGGTCTATGAGAGCGGTGATAAGTAAGTGCTGTTTCACCGTTGCAAATGAGCAGCAGTACCTCCGATTCGACGCCGTATTGGAAAGCAAGTTCCAGTGCTTCTTCTATAAATTCGGTGCGATGTCGGTACGCAAAGGGAACAGGCCCTCCGGGAAAGATAGCAGCAAGATCACGGTTGGCGAGTTCGAATATTGAGGTCATACCAAGCTGCTGAGGTGATGAGACCCGCAGAATGCATGCGAGTTGAGGGAATGGGCTCTCAGGTCTCAATGAACTGCGTAAACAGAGTTAGGTCCACCCACGAACGGTCGAATGAGGCGCGAGCAACACGAACATGCTTACAAGTCGTGGTACAAGTGCGCCAATAATGTCTCAAAATCCCTGTTGGTGATGCCCAGCTTGTCTGGAATAGCTATAATCGGCGTTTCTGAATGACCGATAGCACTCGATAACGCGATCGCGGCGGGGTCCGTAGCATCTAGAACCCAGGGCACGAACTTTCTTGAAAGCCGATCAAGAATAGACCTGTGGAGTTTATACACCAATGGCACTAAGCTGACAAGTATGGAGCCGTCGTCAAACCAGAACCGATCGCTTTTCCGTGGTGGTTGGGAGTTGGTGCCGTTTGCAAGGGTGGGTGACATTCCGGTAACAATAACGATATCTTCAACTGAGATGACCTCCGAAATCCGCCTTCGAGCTTGATCACAGAATATACATTTTGTTTGGCTCAGCTTACACATGCCCCATGGCTGAGTTGGTTACAGCGTCCGACTGTTATCCTTTGGGAAAGCGGTATCGGAAGGTCGTGAGTTCGAGCCTCACTGGGGCAGATCTTTTTCATGTATTCTATCTACGCATCAACTTGAATGTATCACATCCCGAATTCTCCCGAACCTCGAACAATATAATTTCATATTTCCATGCCATCCCAGAAGCTCTTTCTAAAGGTCCCATGGCCGGCCACAAAGTGTGAACCCGACGAATCGGGTTTCCCACAGGCGGGAAACCACCCGAGGGCGGAGTTGCTGATCGGGGAGGCTTGGTACTCCTCGCTCCTCGGATCCCTGGAAAGAGATGCGCAACAACAGCCGCTTTCTGCCTTCCGATTGATCCAGCGCGATATTTTTGTTCTCGTGCCTTCTATCGACTGTCTTGCATGTAGCCCTGTAGGGAAACCAGAGCTCTCGCGGTCTGGCATGTGACCTGCCTCGACCAACGAACGCATACGCTCTTGCCTATTCCAGTCATACAGCCGGATTTCTGAGGGGCGCTTTGGGCGCACTGCCTCGCTGATAAGTCAAGCTCCGTCAATTCGCTCACACAAAGCTCCGGAGCACGTCCGCCCACTATCGCGCCATCGTGGCCGCACCGCATGTTCCACTGGAAAACGCAGTGGCATGACTATGGTTCAAATCTCCTAAAGGTCCCACGCCGCCACCTTTCGCATCGATCAGAGTCACCTGAATGGGGTTCAGGGGAGGGTTGTTCATGAGTCACTATTAAGTTCGAACTTGAATTATGATAATTAAGTTTTGTTCTTATGTTTGTTTTTCATGCGAATGAGGCTGTGTGTTGGAGACACGCCCCAATACGGCACGGGTGACTCGGTCTATTGCACGTCCGGTC
>Ga0137394_10001234_pt1 | contig 18462 bp, 15 predicted proteins | sample czobulk116metaG_FD_108278 | JGI IMG/M metagenome (GOLD analysis project Ga0137394, IMG submission 108278) | Vadose zone soil microbial communities from Angelo Coast Range Reserve, California, USA - czobulk1.16 metaG | ecosystem: Environmental > Terrestrial > Soil > Vadose zone | place: USA...
AGAAGCCGCACCTGCACTAAAACAAATCGGGGTCAGACCCCTGCAGGTTTGCGATGCCGGTCCGGTCGACGCGCGTTCGCGCCTTCGGCGATCCGACCGGATGGCCCTTGTTTGTCGCAACGCGGATCGCATCGATCAGCGCCGGATCCAGCGTCTCCTCGAGCAGCGCACGATAAGCAGTCGCGCGGCCTCGTACCTCGCTCGCCAACGCGACGAATTCCGCGTGCGGCGAAAGCGTGGAATCGATGCGCGCGCCGGTATTGGACGCGTAGCTGGACCAGGGATACAGGCCGGGGTGCGGAACGATTCGGGCGCGCACCGGATTGAGTTCGATGTATCGGTAGCAGGCGATGAGGTAATGCGCCGAATCGACCACGCAGGAGCGAAAGCGGCCTTCCCACAGCGTGCCGGTCCTGCCGTAGCGCTTGTTGAAGTACTGCGCATAGCGCTGTCCCAGCTGCTTCATCAGCTGGGCGCAGGATTGCGCGAGCTTCGGCGTCAGGAGCAAGTGCACGTGATTCGGCATCAAGCAATACGCGTGGAGCGCGCAGCCGACCTGCGATGACAGATGCCGCAGTTGGGCAAGATAAAGCAGGTAGTCGCTCTCTTGCCTGAAGCACGGCGCGCGGTTGTTGCCTCGCTGTACGAGGTGCACGGCGACCTCGGCAACGAGGCATCGCGGCTGTCGGGCCATGAGGCGCACAACGACCGAGGCGGGATGGCGTTGACCGACGACAGGGGTCTGACCCCGATTGGTGCTTGCCCGATTAGTGCTTGCGGATGAACTGCAGCACGGCGCGGTTGAACATCTCCGGCTGCTCCCAGTACGCCGAGTGGCCGCACTCCGGGATCACGAGCGATTCGCAGCCGCGGATGCGCGCGGCGAACAGGCGCAGCACCGAAGGCGGCATGTAGAGATCGGCGTCGCCGGTAAGGAGCAGCGTCGGCAGCTCGATCGTCTGGAGCGCGGCGTAGGTGATGCGGTTGCGCATCGTGTAGGAGACGCGAGACTTCGCGTGGGCGAGCGCGTTCCAGCGCTTGGTGCCCTCGGCGTTCGCGGCACGGTACGAAGGCCCGAGCTCGCGGAAATCGGCCGGCAGCTTGTCGAACTGCGGCGAGGGCCGCAGCCGCTGCGACATCTCGAGGTAATCGGCATCCTGCACGCCGACGATGGTGTTCGCGAGGACGAGACTGCGCAGGCGCGCGGCATGCGACAGCGCATAGTCGACCGCGATGATCGCGCCGGCAGCGGTACCGACGAGATGGCAGCGCGGCAGGACGAGCTTCGTCGCCAGCGCCTCGAGCTGATCCGAGGCGAAGCCTTCGGCAGTCCGGTCCAGCGCAATGCAGCGGTAGCCGGCGGCGGTGAACGCGGGGAACTGGTGCTGCCACATCGCGCTGTGGCCGGTGGCCGCGTGCAGGAAGACCACGGGTGTTCCATTTCCGCCGGTGTCCTGGAAATCCATGCTTGGTATTCTCCGACAGCATGCAGCTTCGCGCAGAACGCGTCGTGGACAGCGCCGACCGGCTCGGCGAATGCCCCATCTGGGACGAGCGCACGCGCGCGCTGTGGTGGATCGACATCCACGGCCGCGCCGTCAAGCGCTACGACGGCGAGAACCTGCGGGTGCTGCCGATGCCCGAGCCGCCGGGCAGCATCGCGCTGCGCCGCGAAGGCGGGCTGCTGGTCGCGCTGCAAAGCGGCGTATTCCTGCTCGGTACCGAGGAGCCCGAGGTCCTAGTGAAGCCGGCGGACCACGCCGCCGGCCTGCGCTTCAACGACGGGCGCTGCGATCGTTCGGGGCGTTTCTGGGTCGGCACCTTGAAGGAGCCCAACTTCGACCCGGTCGGCGTGCTGTACCGCGTAACCGCCGATGGCGCGTGCAAGGCGTTCAGGACCGGGATCCAGGTGCCGAACAGCCTCGCGTGGAGCCCCGATGGGCGCACGATGTATTTCGCCGACAGCCCGCGCCACAAGCTCTGGGCGTTCGACTACGACGCGGCGCGCGGCGAGTTTTCCGGCGAGCGACTCTTCGCGACGCCGCATCCCGGATTCCCCGACGGCTCGTGCGTCGACGCGGAGGGCTGCCTGTGGAACGCGGAATGGGGCGCGGCACGCGTGGTGCGCTACACGCCCGCGGGCGAGGTGGATCGCATGGTCGAGGTGCCGGCGCAGAATCCGACCTGCTGCTGTTTCGGCGGCTCGGGCCTCGATACGCTGTACATCACGAGCGCGGATCGCGCCGGCGTGTTCGCGCTTGCCCCTGGCGTCAAAGGCTTAGCGGAGTCGCGCTTCGGCTAACATTGGCCAGCGACCGGGAGGCGCAACATGAAACGGCGCCAGTTCATCGTGCTTTTGGCGGCGACAAGCTTGCCCGCGCGTGGCGGCACGCCAAGGAAGAAGGTGCTCGTTCTGGGCGCCGGTCTCGCCGGTCTCGCAGCCGCCGACGAGCTCGTAAGCTTCTACACGCGGCGCGGCGAGGTCTTCGCCATCGGCGTCTCGCTGCTCGCGCTGCTCGCGCTCGGGGCGGCGGCGCGCAGGCCGCTCGCGTGAAAGCGCTCGTGCCTGGCATCGCGCTGGAGCGCGCCGCGGTCCACTGGGCGGGCTATGGCGCGGTGCTCGCGGTGGTGCTCGCGACCTGGGTGCTGTACGGCGTGAACCTCGCGCGCTGGCCCGACAGCCCGGACTTCGGCTGGCGCACGATGTACACCTCCGGCCCGACCATCGTGTCGCAGGTCTTCGGCGCCGGCGAGGCGGCGGGACTTCGTCCGGGCGACCGCATCGTTGCCATCAACGGCCGAAGCTACAGCAGCTTCGATGAGCTGTTCTTCGGCGGCCTGCGGCGCGAGGAGCCCGGGTCCACCAACACCTACACGGTGCAGCGCGAGCGCGGCACGCTCGACATCGTGGTGCCGACCAGCCGGCTGGGGGCGGCCGCGGTGCTCAAGCGCAGCGGGCCGCTGTTCCTCGTCGGCATGGTGTACATCCTGATCGGCGCGCTCGTCTTCCTGATGAAGCCCAAGGCGCGCGAGAGCTGGCTGTTCTTCGGCCTGACCTGCTTCCTCGGCGTCGGCATCGGCCTTTCCTCGCCGGCAGACCTGATCCAGCCGAGCTGGCTCTACGATCTGCGCTTCCTCGCCAACGTGCTGATCCCGGCGGCGCTGATCCACCTCGCGCTTTACTTCCCCAAGGCGCGCGAGTTCGCATTGCGCCGGCCGTGGCTCGCGGTCATGCCGTATGCCGCCTCGCTCGCCATCTTCGCGCTGCGCCAGGCCACGGCGCTGCACCACTGGAACGTGCCGAAGCTCGTGTTCCTGCTGTGGACCGGGTACACGGCAATCGGCATCCTTTTTTTCGTCGGCTCGACCGCCTGGAACGCGCTGCGCGATGGGTCGATCATCACGCGGCTGCAGTCGCGCGTGATCTTCGTCGGCGCGCTGCTCGGGCTGTTTATCCCGGCGCTGGATCTCCTCTCGGCGACGCTCTGGCAGGTGGCGATATTCTCCGACCCGGTGGTCGGCTTCGGCGTGTTCTTCAGCCTGTTTCCGCTGTCGATCGGCTACACCATCGTCAAGCACGATCTTTTCGCCATCGATGTAATCGTGCGCCGCACCTATGGCTACCTGCTCTCGACCGCCGCCATCGTCGCCACCTACGCGGGGCTCGTTTCCGCGGTGAATGTCACCTTCGGCTCGGCCGATGCTGCGCGCTCACCGCTCTTCGCGGTGGGTTTTGCGCTGGTCGTGGTGTTCTTCTTCGAGCCGTTGCACCGGCGCATCCAGGCGTTCATCGACCGCACCTTCTATCGCCAGCAGTACGACTACCGCAGCGCCATCCGCAGCCTGAGCGAGGCGATGACCAGCATCCTCGACCCCGAGCTCATCCTGCGCACGCTGGCGGGCGCCGTGGTGCGCGAGATGGTGCTGGAGAACGGGGTGCTGCTGATGCCTGACGGCGCCGGGCACGCTGTCGCAGTGGTCGAGGGCATCGACCCGGGCGCGCTGCCGGTGCGCAGCCTCGCGCAGAACGACGCGCTGATGCGGCTGGTAGAGAAAACCAAAAGCCACGTGCTGCGCCACGACGTGATCCTCAACCCGGCGCACAAGGCGGAACGGCCGGCGCTCGAGCGCAGCCTCGCCAACCTGCAGTCCGATCTGGTCCTGCCGATGATGTACAAGGACCAGGTGCGCGGTGTCCTGTCGCTTGGGCGCAAAAAGTCAGGCAAGCTGTTCACGCCTGAAGACTTCGATCTCTTGAGGACCATGCTCAACCAGAGCGCCATCGCGCTCGAAAATGCGCGCCTGTTCCGCGACAACCTGGCGAAAGGCCGGATGGAGGAGGAGCTGAAGATCGCCCACGACATCCAGATGGGCATGCTGCCGGAGAAGCCGCCGCAGCTCGAGGGCATGGAGATCGCCGCGCGCACCGTATCGGCGCGCGAGGTCGGCGGCGATTTCTACGACTTCATCGAGTTCTCCGGCGGCGTGGGGCTGATCATCGGCGACGTGTCGGGCAAGGGCGTGTCGGCGGGCCTGCTGATGGCCGGGGCGCGCAGCACCTACCGGGTGCTGCTCGACGGCGAGCCGGCGGTCAGCGAGGTGATGAACAGCGCCAACCAGCGGCTGCGGCGCGACATCCGCAAGGGCAGTTTCATCGCGCTCGCCTACGCCGTGCTCGACCCGAAGGCGCGCACGCTCGTGCTTTCGAACGCCGGGCAGACCACCCCGGTCCTGTGCGAGCCGGGCATGGCTCCGCGCCATCTCGAGACCGAGGGCGACCGCTTTCCCCTCGGCATCGTCGATTGCCTCTACGAGGAAATGAAGCTCGAGCTGCCGGAGTCGAGCACAGTGGTGTTCTATACCGACGGGGTGGTCGAGGCGATGAACTCGCGCCAGGAGCTCTACGGCTTCGACCGGCTGCTCGCCAGCATCGATGCGCACCGCGAGCTCGCCGCACCGGCGCTGCTCGAGCGGCTGTTCGCCGACATCGCCACCTTCGTCGGGGCTACGGAGCCGCACGACGACATCACGATAATCGTCGCCCGGGTGGGGAAATCATGAGCGATGAGCAAAAATTCGAGCTGCATGTGCCGAGCAAAGAGGGCGCCGAGAAAATCGCCATGGATTTCGCCGCGACCGTGGCGAAGTCCATGGCCTTCCCGGCCGACCGGATCGAGGACCTGAAGACGGCAGTCGCCGAAGCCTGCATGAACGCCATCGAGCACGGCAACAAGTCGGACGCCGCCACGCGGGTCGGCATCCGCCTGACGGTCGCGGGCGACCGGCTGCAGATCGCGGTGCAGGACCGCGGCACGGGCCCCGCGCAGATGCGCAATCCGGACCTGGAAAGCCGCATCGCCGGCGAGGCCGAGGCGCGCGGCTGGGGCATCTTCCTCATCACCAACCTGATGGACGAGGTGAAGTTCGAGTCCAACGAGCAGGGGAACGTCATCAAGATGATCATCTATCTCGATAAGCCGCAATGAGCCAGAGCCAGGAGGTGTCGACGCGCCTCAAGGGCGACGTGTCGGTGATCGACGTCCGCGGCGAGGTGACGGCGCTCTCCGGCCGGCCGATCGAGCAGGCCTACCAGGGGCTGAGCGCCGCCGGGGCGCAAAAGATCCTGCTGGTGTTCGCCGCCGACTGCTACATCAACAGCGGCGGCATCGCGGTGCTCATCGGCATTCTTGCCGAGTGCAAGAAAAAAGCGCAGCTTGTGCGCATCACCGGCCTCACGCCGCACTTTCAGAAAGTGTTCGCGATGGTCGGCCTCACGCGCTATGCGCCGATCGACGCCTCGGAAGACGACGCCGCCGCGCGCTTCAGGGAACGCCCGTGAAACGCGCGGCCTCCGACGACGCGCTCCAGCGCCTCAAGGCGCGCTACGAGACGCGGCTGCAGGAGGCAGCGCGCGCGCAGGCCGAGCTCGAGAAGCGCATCTTCCACCTGAAGACGCTGTACGACCTGAGCCGCGAGATCGCGATACTCAACGACAGCGAGACGATCATCCAGAACCTGCTGATGATGGTGCTCGGCACGTTCGGCGCCGAGCGCGGTCTGATCGTGCTGCGCGACGCGCCGGGCAACCAGCCGACGGCGCTCGCGCACCGCGGCATCGACAACGCCGCGGATGCCGCGCTGGCACTCGCCCAGCACCATGTGGCCCAGCCGCTCGCCGCGGTGGATCTGCGCATCTGCATCCCGTTCGACGTCGACGCGAACCTCAAGGGCAGCATCGGCCTGGGCGGGAAGCTCACCGGCGAGGACTACACGCCGGACGACTCCGAGCTCCTGGCGACGCTCGCCAACCAGGCCGCGGTCGCCATCCGCAACGCGCGCGCCCACCAGGAGCTCGTGCGCTACGCCAAGGAGCTCGCCGAGAGCCTGCGGCGCATCCAGCTGCTCGAGTCGATGAAGGCAAGCCTCGGCAAGTTCGTGCCGAAGACGGTGAAGGACCTGATCGAGAAATCGCCCGACGGCGCCGTGCTCGAGCGGCGCGAGGCCGACGTCTCGGTGCTGTTCGCCGACATCAGCGGCTACACCCAGCTCAGCGCCAAGATGGAGCTCGAGCGCCTGAGTCAGCTCGTCGAGCTCTACTTCGGCGCCTTCCTCGACGAGATCCTGCGCCTCGGCGGCGACGTCAACGAGACCGCCGGGGACGGGCTGATGGTGATCTTCCAGGACCCCGACCCGCGCAAGCATGCGACGGCTGCCGTGCAGGCCGGTCTCGCCATCCTGCGCCGCACGCGCGAGACCAATGCGACGCTCGAGGGCTATTACGAGCCGATCAGCATGCACATCGGCATCAACTCCGGCGTGGCCGGGGTAGGGGCGACGAAAATCGAGGGCGCGGCCGGCACGCGCTGGACCTACACGGCAAGCGGCATCACCACCAACATCGCGTCGCGCCTCGCCGCCCTTGCCGAGGGCGGCAGCATCGTGCTCTCCGAGGAGACCCGCCGGCGCCTGGGGGACGGGTTCACCCTCGAAGAGCTCGGACCGCAAATGCTCAAGAACGTACTCGAGCCGGTGCGAGTCTACCGCTGCGCGCCGCCGCTCGAGGTTCCCAAAGTCGCCGTCTAGCGTGTAGGCTTGGCCCTCCTGCGCCTGGGGAGGACGGGGACATGAAGACCGATGTCGCGGTTGCGGCGCTCGCGCTTTTCGCCTTCGCCGCCGGTACCGGCGCGGCGGAGCTGCGCTTCGGCGAGGACATCCGCGCCGCCATCACCGGCACGGTGACCCTCGGCACAGGCATCCGCACGGAAGAGCCTTCACCGCAGAACTACGGGCGCCTCGCCGGCAACCGGGTCGGCCGCGCGGGCGGGCTTACCAGCGTCAACTCCGGCGGGCCGGACCTCAACTTTCCGAAGGGCAAGCCCTATTCGACCCCGCTCAAGGGCTTCGTCGACTTCGATCTGCAGCGGCGCAACTTCGGCGCGTTCGCGCGCCTCAAGGCCTGGTACGACTATGAGCTCGAGAACGGCGACCGGCCCTACGGCAACCACCCGAATGGTTTTGCGCAGAACGAGCCGCTATCGGATAGGGGTTTTGCGCGCGAGGCGAAATTCAAGAACGCGATGTTCACCGACGCCTACCTCTACGGCCGATTCGCGCTCGCCAATGAACGCCGTCTTGAGGCCCGCTTCGGGCGCCAAGTCGTGAACTGGGGCACGGCGCAGTTCACCCGCGGCGGAATCAACGTCATCAACCCGCGCGATTACGCGGCGGAGCAGCGCCCCGGCGCCCAGCCGCAGGAAACGCGCCTTCCGGTGGGCATGCTGTACGCCGAGCTCGCCTCCGGCCAGCGCTGGGGCGTGGACGGCTTCCTGCCGTTCGAGTCGCGCCACGACGTGCTGAACGGCTGCGGCACTTATTTCAACGTCGCGACGTACGCGCCCACCGGCTGCAACCAGGCCAACGTCTCGACGACGCTCAACGAGCCGCAGGCGCTCGCCAGCGGCGTCTATGTGCACCGTTCGGCGGACGTCGAAGCCAGGGACTCCGGCGAGTTTGGCGTGTCGCTGCGCTATGCGGCGGCGGCGCTCGGCACCGAGTTTCGCGTCTATGCCATGAACTACCACAGCCGCTTCTTCTCGGTGCGCGGCACGAATCCCAACATCGCCGGCGGCTTCGGCAATGCGCTCACGCGACTGACCGACCCGAACGGCGTGAAATATGCGCTGATCTATCCGGAGGATATTCACCTCTTCGGCCTGAGCTTCGACACCCGGCGTGGGCGGGCGACCCGCGTGTTCGGCGAGATCGCCTACCGGCCGAACCAGCCGCTCAGCGTCAACTTCGCCGACCTCGCCGACGCCTTCGTCGCGCGCAATCCGAACTCGATCCTGAATCGCCCGTCGTCCGGCAAGGCCGCGCTCGCGCTGCCGCCGGGCGCGACCTTCGACGCGTACGACCGCTACGCGGTGACCACCGCGAGCCTCGGCGTGAACCAGGGCCTGCCGGGCATGCTCGGCTCGCAGCGCGTGGTGCTGGCGGCCGAGCTCGGCATCAGCCACGTCGCCAACCTGCCGGATGCATCGGCGATGCGCTACGGTCGCTCCGAAGCCTACGGCGTCGCCGCCGTGCCCGGTGTGCCCTGCACCGACAGCTATCCGGGCAAGACCTGCTCGCTCGAGGGCTTCGTCACCAACAACGCCTGGGGCTATCGCGCGCGCGTCGCGAGTACGTACAACGAGGCGTTCCTCGGCGCGACGCTGACGCCCTCGCTCACCGTCGCGCACGATGTGCGGGGCAATTCGCATGACGGCACGTTCCTGGAGGGCCGCGTGATCCTCGCGCCGGCGCTGCGCGCGCAGTGGGGACGCCGCTACTTCGCCGAGGTGATCTACACGCGCTTCACCAACGCCCCGGCCTACAGCATGCTGATCGACCGGGACAACGTGCAGATCTACACCGGCGCGAATTTCTAGCCGTAGCGCGCGTAGGTTACGCGCGCCTTTGCAAGCGCTTCCTGGGGCGGGTGCGAACGAGGCGGAAAAAAAACACGTTCGCGCGCGTATATTTCGCGCAGCCATGTTCCACGTCGCGATCGGCGTCACGCTCCTCGTCGGCGCATGCGTGGTGGCTGCCGCCACCTACGGCGACGGGCCGCTGCTCGCGTCGAGGACGGCGGCGCAGATCACCGGCTGGCTGTGCATTTGCGCGATCCTGGTCGAGCTGTGCGCGACGTTGCGCGCCGGCGGCCTGCGCCGTCTGGCGCGCCCGAGCTTCGGCCAGCGCGTGGCAGGGCTGACCACGCTATGCACCGGCGCCATCATCCTGTACCTGTCGTACTTCGAGTGAAGCGAGTTCCCGGCCGCGCCGATACGCGAGGCCGCCGCGGCCGTGGCCGACGAGCCGCTTGCCTACAAGGTCGCCGCGCTTCCTCGCGGCATGCCGGATGCCTCGTTCGTTCCCGTGCAGGCCGCCTTGTACCGCTTTCGGAAAGCGCCGCCGCCGCCCGCGTGGCAGCTCGTCGCGAGCGGGCTCCTCTGCGAGGAGCAAGTCCGCGTTGAGTACTGCGCGGATCGTCAGGGCGTCGAGCCCGCCTGCTCCTCCGCAATTCCGCAATCGCCGCCGCACTAGCCGGACGCGAGCTTCCTCGCCGTTTTGCGGTGCAATTTTGCGGGGCTTTCTAGAAAAGCCGCCCGCTACCTCGTCGTAAGAGTTACAACGTTTGGAATGCCAGTGATCAAAGCGCGCGATTCTATTGACGCGCCCGGACATTCGGAATAGTTTCTCACGCAGACGAGGGGAGGCGTCGTTGCAGTCCGGACGATAGGGCCCGCAGTTGCTGCGCGGCGGTCCCGAGGCGATTCCCACCCCCTTCGCTAGCGACTCGCTACTCGCTGCTCGTAGCAGTAGGTGCAATCGGGGAGGTTGGCACCATGATGGGGAAGCCTATTTGGCATAAGGCGGTGGCGTTTCTGCGCCACTCGCTGTTCGTTGTCCTTTCAGCTGCGGCGACTTCCGCGATCGCTCAAACGCAGGTTTTCTACCCGTGGTACTACCAAGGCTGGGAAGCCCGCTCTGAGTTCGAGGGCTGGTCGGCGAACGTTGTCGGTTCGGCTATCAACATCGCGCAGTCAGGGGGAAATCCGGGCCGCTACGTGCAGAGTACGACCACTACTGGCATCGCGGGATTCATGGTGGCGCAGGCCGGCGCCTTCAGCGGCAACGTACCACCCGCGGGGCTCATGGGTAACTATGCTGCCGCGGGGACAAACGAGATTTCCGTGGACCTTTCGTACATAGCCACGGTCAGCCAGGCGTGGTTCCGGGTGCGTACGAGCCCAGTCGGCGATTTCAACGGTTGGCGTTTTCCTATCGCGCTCAGTGCGCCGAGCGCATGGACCACATACACATTCCGTTTCGACCCAAACTGGACCGATGCGCAAGCGCGCACGGCGGGCTGGGTACAGGACGCCGCACCGGTCAAGAGTTTCAGTCAGACCATGGCGCAGGTGGACTTCGTGGAGTTGCGCTTCGAAGGCGTCTCGACCGGGGCGGCAATCGCCGTGGACAACATCCGCCGCTCGGGCTCGATCCCTTCTCCGCTCGTTTGGTCGCAGCTGCAGCAGCCCACACCTCAGCCAGCATCGAGGGGGACTCACACTGCGGTGTACGACGCTGCCCACGATCGGATGATCGTGTTTGGCGGCGGCACCGGCAATTGGACCGTCACGCCGACCTTGCTGAATGACGTCTGGATACTCAGCGGCGCCAGCGGTCGTCCTACCGGAAGCACGCCTCAATGGACCTCGCTGACACCGGCCTCACCGCCGAGCGCCCGCGGATATCATGCGGCGGTTTACGATCCGGCCGCCAACAGCATGATCGTCTACGGGGGCGATACCGCCATCAGCTTTTGCGGCGGGGCCGTCAATGACGTCTGGGTGCTGAACAACGCCAACGGTCTCGACGAGACCGCACCGCTGTGGCGGCAGGTGTCGCCGGCGGTGGGTGCCGACGGGCCGGCGAAGCCGCGTCAACATGCACGGGCGGTCTACGACACGGCTAACAGCCGTCTCGTCGTGTTCGGCGGGTTGGAAGCCAGTTGCGGCGGCGCGCAAAACAACGATGTCTGGGTGCTCGACGATGCCTTGGGTGCGACTGGCGGTCCCGGGCCGCGCTGGTACAAGCCCTCGACGACGACCAGCGGGCCGCAGACGATCATGCACGGCTTGGCTTACGACCAGGCGACGGGCCGCATGATCGCTTTTGGCGGCCAGGACGCTGCGGGCTATAGCAAGAAAGTATGGGTGCTCACCAATGCCGCGACGATTGGCGATGAGACCCGCAACTGGCTCGACATCACTCCTGCGGTGGATGGTCCCCCTGCCCGCGTTCTGCACAGCGCCGTCTATGATCAGAATACGAACGAGCTGACTGTCTTTGGAGGATCCAGCACCGCCGACAACGCCGGCGCCAATGACACGTGGATCCTCAGCAATGCGAACGGTGTCGGCGTCCCGGCGTGGCGTCGCGTAGGAACTGCTGACCCGCTGCCGGCGAAGCGCCAAGGACAAAGCGCCGTCTACGATTTTGGCAGCAGGCGCATGACGGTTTACGGCGGCATCGTGTTTACCGCGCCTAGCTATCTGCCCACGAACGACATCTGGGTGCTGGCCGACGTAGCGGCGACGGCGCCTGCCGTGGACACCATCGCTCCAACCACCGTCGCCACCATCGACCCGCCCCCGGCGAACGGTTGGAACCGGGGAACCGCCACGGTCGCGCTGAATGCGACGGACCTCGGCGGCAGCGGAGTGAAATCGATCACCTACACGATCGGAGGGATCGAGCCGGTTCCGGTGACGGTGCTCGGCGCAACGGCCACGTTCCAAGTGTCGAGCGCAGGCACGACCGGCATCAGCTACTTCGCCACCGACAACGCGAACAACCAGGAGCAGACAAAGAACCTTCTGGTGAAGATCGACACCGTCTCGCCGACGACCCAGTCGGCGACGACGCCCGCGCTTGTAGGCGACAAGACGAGCGTCACACCGGTTACCGTGAATCTCTCCGCGACGGATAACGAGGGCGGGAGCGGCGTGGCGTTGATCAGCTACGACTCCACCGTCGGCACCGGAGGTGCATCCTCGAGCACCCTGTCATTCCAGGTCTCGGGCGAGGGCACCCACGACGTGATTTACTCCGCCACCGACACCGCGGGCAACTACGAAAGCGACAAGCATCTCACCGTGCGCATTGGCAGGGACACCGACGGCGACGGCATTGCCGACGTCGACGACAACTGTCCCTACAAGGCCAACCCGGACCAGTCGCCCGCCGCGTGCGCCAACGACTACAAGGAAGCGCTGGTGGTGCCCGCCGGAACGAAGCAGCCGGGAGAGCCGCTGTGGGCGACGGCGACCTTCACGAATACGAGCGGCGCCGACATCCTCACGTTCCAGCCGGACTGCATCAACACCATCTTTGAAGTAAAGGACGGCGAAGGCAATGTCGTCCCGCCGATCTACCGCGAGCGCTTCTACGTGATTCCGAGAGACGTCGTCAAGATCGCGGCGGGCGAACAGTTCTCGGTGAGCTGCGACGTGAGCCAGCTCGTCCAGGCGTCGCGCCTGAGCGCCGCCGCCTATAGCGTGCAGGCCACCTACGGCAACCACGCGAGCGATCCGGATGGCGTGGTGAACCTCTGGATCGGCGCGGTGCAGTCGCCGCAGCAACAGATCGTCATCTCCGGATCGCCGGTCGAGACGAACATGGCCAAGGCCATGTTCACGCCGTCCACCTGGCTCGTGCAGTGGGCGTCGTTCGACGGCGATTCGATCTCGGCGGCCATCGACTTCACCGGCAGCGGGCATGCGCCGAACGATTTCGACGCGGCGACGATCCGGCTGAACGGCTCGGTGCCAATCGAAGGCGCGGCGACGGTGAACGGCAACGTGATGACGGTGCACTTCGACCGCCTCGCCGCAGTGCGCAGCATCGGCAGCGCCGTGTCCGGAAGCCGCATCGCGCCGACGATCCAGGGGTCGAACACGTCGAAGGCGCGGTTCTTCATCGCCCAGGGCCCGGTCACTTTGGCGGCAGCAATTCAAGTAGGGGTGGACATCAAGCCCGGCAGCGCCCAGAACACCATCAACCTCGGCTCGAACGGCGTGGTTCCGGTGGCGATCCTGAGCAGCGCCACGTTCGACGCGAGGGACGTCAACGTCATGAGCGTCACGCTGGCGGGTGCGCACGTGAAGCTGAAGGGCAAGGGCACCCCGCAGTACAGCATCCAAGACGTCAACGGCGACGGCCGCCCCGACCTGGTGGTCAACGTCAGCACGGACGCGCTCCAGCTCACCGACTCGGATACGACCGCGGTCGTGGAAGGCATCACGAATGCGGGCGTGCCGATCATCGGCTCCGACCTCGTGCGGATCGTTCCGTAGGGAGACTGAACCATGAGACATAGCCCATACATTGCTCCCCACTACCGCTGGCTGATCTTCATGCTTGGTGTGGTGCTGCTGGGTTTCGGCTCGGCGCTGTACTCACCGCAGGCGAAAGCCCAATGCGCCGCGGGCGTAGACACCGATGGCGATGGGTTCAACGATGACGTGGAATGCGCCGGCATCACCACCATCGGCCTTCGCGACGTCAACGGTGCGCCGATCGTGGACGCCAACGCTGTGCCGATCGGCCAGCGATTCTTCCCGCGCTGCGCGGTCGGAGTGAGCGCCACGGATCGCCTGAACTGCGTCGACCCGGCCTCCAAGGACCTGTTCGTGATCTACGTGCCGACGGCGTCAGGCAGCTTCCTCACCGGCGCGGCCGTCCAGGGCGTGAATACGGCGATTCCGAATCCCTTTGCGGCGCAAACGGTCTACGGCACGGCGTACAACGGGTTCACGGGACTCGGCGTCACGGTACACATAGTGACGGTCAACGAAGTGCCGCTCGCCACGCGACAGGTCGTATTCGGGACTGCTGTCACGCAGAAGGCGGTTGCGATCTTCGAGGACCTCGACGCCACCGACCTCAATACCTTGGGCTACTGCCCGTGGGGCCGGCCGAACGTTGCCAACCAGGGCCAGTGCATCGTCTACACGCAGCGCATCTGGAACAGCATTCCGCTCGCCTGCGGCACGAATCCGATCGTAACTCCGGCAGGCGTCGCCAGCACGGCCGAGGAAGCGTTCAAGGCTTACACGCTCGAGCTGATCCTGCACGAGGTCGGCCATTCGGTGGGTGGGCTCGCGCCGACGTTCAACTCGAGCTACGGCGGCTACCACTACGCGCCCGGCACGGTCATGGAGCAGTACGTGGTCGCCACCGTCTCGAAAGGCAAGTGCAAGTTCGCGGTGTCGAAGGCCTTCAACAGCCGCAACGACCCGCCAGCGGTCAACCTGAAATAGGAAGGAACGATATGAAGCAGACCTTGAGCTTATTGGGAGCCGTCCTCGGCGTCGTCCTCGCCCTCGGCCCGTCCGCGGGGTGGGCCGAGAGCGGCAGTCGAACCGGAAATGCCGCCGACTTCCTGCTGGGAAGCGAATGTCCGCCGGACAACGGCGGATGCTTCGACGCGAACGCGTCGGGACAGAAGCTGCAGGCCAATCTGGCGGTCGTATACGACAAGGACCCTAACGGCGCAGCCCACGGCTGCACCGGCGGCGTGGCCTGGGTGAAGAACATGTTCGTCAACATCACGGTCCAGCAGAACAACCTGCGCCTGCCCTTCACCGCCGAGTACCTCAACGGGCCCCCGAGCCACGCCACCGGCTTCTGCATGTTCACCAACACCCTCGAGCAGGTGAAGGTGATGATCGCGCTCGTCAAGAACCGGGTGATCCCGTTCTTCTATAACTGCGATCCCGACTCCGTGGGGTCGTGCCCGGGCTTCCGCATCAAGGCGGTCACGGATTTTCAGTACACGACCGCCGATCCGCGTGCCGTGCCGAACCCGTACGCCGGCGGCTTCAGCGCCGAGCTCGTCATCGCCGTGCAGTAGGGGTTTGATGCGGCGCCGCGCGTTTCTCGCGCTCGCCGCGCTCGGTCTCTCCGGAAGGCCCGCCCGGGCGCAGCGCGCGCCGAGGGCGGGCAAATCGCGCAGGGTCATCGTCGTCGGCGCAGGCTTGGCCGGCCTCGCCGCGGCCCACGAGCTGTCGCAGGCCGGTCATGACGTCGTCGTCCTCGAGGCGCGCGAGCGGCCCGGCGGCCGCGTCGAGACGTTGCGCGCGCCGTTCGTCGATGGGCAGTACGCCGATGCCGGCGGGATGTTCGTCCCGTCGCATCACGACCTCGTCCTGCGCTACGCCGAGCGCTTCGGCCTGACACTGCAGCCGGCATTGCCGCCGTTCCATGCGCGGCTCTCCTACGTGCGCCGGCAGCGCGTCGTGGCGAACTGGGGCGGGCGCCTGGACCGGCTGTTCGACCTGGCGGCCGAGGACCGTGAGCTCGGCTACGCCGGCCTCTGGGACAAGTACGTGGCGCAGGGGCTCGCATCGCGCAGCGCCGAGGCGCTCGACCGGCTGAGCGTCGCCGATCTCCTGCGCGCCCAGGGTGCGTCGGCCGAGACTGTTGCATTGCTCCGCGTCGGCTACCTCGACATGATGGGCGACGGCATCGACAGCTACTCGGCGCTTCACCTGCAGAAACGGCTCGCAGCGGCGGGGGATTCCGGCGAGCGCTTGGTGATCGCCGGCGGGGCCGAGCTGCTGCCGAAGGCGCTCGCCGGGCGGCTGAAGGAAAAAATCCGCTACGGCGCCGCTGTGGTCCGCATCGAGCCGGGTGCGGCAAGGCCCACGGTGGTCGTCGTCGAAGGCGGCAGGCGCGAGCGGCTGAGCGCCGACCACGTCATCTGCACCCTGCCCGCCTCCGTGTTGCGCGAACTCGAGATCGAGCCGGTCTTTTCGGCGCCAAAGGCGCGCGCCATCAAGGCGCTCGCCTACACGTCTGTCGTACGGGTGTTCCTGCAGTTCAGGCAGAAGGCCTGGACCGCGGAAAATCTGTACCTGCTCACCACGACGGACCTACCGGCGACGTGGATCTTTGACCACACGGCTTATCAGCCGGGGCGCCGCGGCATTCTCGAGGCCCAGTTTCTCGGCACCGAGGCGCGGCGCTTGCGCGCCTTGCCGGAGACCGAGCGCATCGGCTTCGCGCTGGCGCAGCTCGAAGAGGTGTTTCCCGGCCTGCGCCGTCACTACGAACGCGGCGCATCGAAGAGCTGGGACGCTGACGAGCGGGCGCGCGGTGCCTTTGCGTACTTCCGTCCCGGCGAGATGCTGGCCTTCGCACCGGAGCTCCTCCGGTCCGAGGGGCGCGTGCATTTCGCGGGCGACCACACCTCCGCCTGGTCGGGCTGGATGCAGGGAGCGCTCGACTCCGGCGTGCGCGCGGCGCTCGAAGTGATGGAGGCCGCCTAGCCGTGTGGCTCGCGGCGATGTCGGTCTTGTCCGCCGGGCTCGCCACGTTGTCGCTGCCCTCCTTCGATCTCGGCTTTCTCGGCTGGATCGCGCTCGCCCCCCTGCTTTTCGCCCTGCGGCAACGCGGTCCCCTGGCCGGCGCGTTCCTCGGCTGGCTCTTCGGCTGCGCCTTCGGCGCCACGAGCTTCTTCTGGATCAACAGCATTCCGGACATCAACCCGCTGCGCTTCGCCCTGCTCGTCGGCGCCTTCAGCGTCTATTACCTCGTCTTCGGCTTTCTCTATTCGTTCGCCAGCCGGCCGCTGCGCCCATGGCTGATCGTCGTCGCGCCGGCCCTGTGGGTCGCCATGGAGTACGCGCGCGGCAGCCTTTCGTTCCTCGCCTACCCGTGGAATTTCCTCGCGCACTCGCAGCACGACGCGCTGGCGGTGATCCAGATCGCCGATGTCACCGGCGCGTATGGCGTCTCGTTCCTGCTCGTCATGGCGAGCCAGCTCGTGAGCGAGCTTCCGGAAATCCGCAGCGCCATGCGCCGCTCGCGCGTCGCCGTCGCGGCCTTTGGCCTCGCCCTCGGTGCGACGCTGCTTTACGGCTGGCACAAGCTCGGTGACCCGGCAGAAAACGCCCGCGTGCGGGTTGCCATCGTCCAGGCCAACGTCGCCGCGCACGCGAAGATGTCGGCCGACGAGCAGATCCGCCATCTCGGCGCCTACGCCGAGCTCACCCTAGAAGCGGTCACGCAGCAGCCCGACCTGGTCGTGTGGCCCTCGTCTTCGCTCCCCGCTCCGATCAGCTTCTGGATGATCCGGCTCTACGTGAGCGACCTCGCCAGCCGTGCCGGCGTGCCCATCCTCGTCGGCGGGGCTGGCGGCGACAAGTTCGCGCCGGCGCGGGCCGGCGAGCTGCCGTACTCGAACAGCGAGATCCTGGTTTCCCCGAAGGGCGCTCTCGAAGGGCAATACAACAAGGTGCATCTCACGCCGTTTACCGAGCATGTGCCGCTGCAGGGGCTCGTCACCTGGCCGCGCTGGATGACGACGCTTGAGAAGAGCTTCGTTGCCGGCGACCGCTACACGCTCTTCCACGTCGGCGCAGGGCGCTTCGGCGCGCCGATCTGCTGGGAGAACTCGTTCCCCGATCTTTTCCGCCGCTTCGTGCTCGGCGGCGCCAATTTCATGGTCAGCGCGACCAACGAGAGCGTATTCGGCGCGACCTCCGGTCCGCATCAGACGCTCGCGATGAACGCCTTCAGGGCGGTGGAGAACCGCGTCGCCATCGCGCGCGCGGCCACGACCGGCGTGTCGGCCTTCATCGATTCCCGCGGCCGGATCGTGGCGAAGGTCGCTGACGCGCGCGGCGCAGACCTGTTCGTCTCCGGCCTTCTGACGTGGGACGTCCCGCTTTCCAGCGAGCGCTCTTTCTACACCTCGTACGGCGACGTCTTCGCGCAGGCGATGGCGGCGCTGGCCGCCTTCGTCTTCATCCTCTGTGCCTGGCTCCGCCGGCGGCGTCGCGAAATAGGCCCTACCGCAATCCCGCTTCGGTCAGGTAGCGGCGCACGCCCGGGTGGAGAAGGTCGGGCCGCGGCGCGGCGGTGATCGTGTTCACCATCGTCGTCTCGCGCGCCTGCTCGAGGCGCGCGGCGAACGGCGCTTCGGCGCGATGGATCGCGCGCGCAAGGAGATACGCCGCCGGTTCGGGCAGCGCGGGCTTCGCCAGCACGTAGCTCCACGACCCGACGGATGCGAGCGGCGCGTCCTGTCCCGGATAGCTCTTCGCGGGCAGCGTGACCGGCTGCAGGTTTGGATTCTTCTGCAAAATAATTTTGATTTGCTCGGGGTCTGGAGAAATAAAGCGGGCGCCCGACTTGGCGAGCGCGTTGAATGCCGGCCAGCCGACGCCCGCGCCCCAGAGCGCTTCGGCGCGTCCATCGGTCAGCATCGCGGGGCCGTCGGCGGCTTTCTCGAGGTAGATGGGCTTGATCTCGACGCCGAGCGAATCGAACACCGTGCGACCGAGCGCCGTGATGCCGGAAGCCTGCGTGCCGAGCACCACGGGCTTGCCGCGCAGATCCGCGAGCGAG
>Ga0137394_10001235_pt1 | contig 18449 bp, 16 predicted proteins | sample czobulk116metaG_FD_108278 | JGI IMG/M metagenome (GOLD analysis project Ga0137394, IMG submission 108278) | Vadose zone soil microbial communities from Angelo Coast Range Reserve, California, USA - czobulk1.16 metaG | ecosystem: Environmental > Terrestrial > Soil > Vadose zone | place: USA...
GAAAGCATTAACATAAAAGGACATGGAATCCATACATACAGAGTACATAAAACAAAGAAATTTCTCATACATAGTCCCTCAGTCTTTTCTTCCGAGACTGAGGTTAGTAGTTTTCTCTTCCGCATGTATGTACCGCGCTCATGCCCACACAGTCCCGTGTGCTCGCGTTCAGGTTAGCTTACACCCTAATGCAGTCTTTTCTTCCGAGACTGAGTCCCATGCACTCGTGTTCAGTTTTCCTGCATGCATATATTCCAACAAGCAGCTCATAGCATTTGATGAAATCCATAGTGGTATAGTGTGTCATAGTAGGTCTATAGTTGCCCATAGCAAGTGAACTTCATCAGAAAAAACAATTTCATCTTATTCCTACTTATTCCTTTCTTACCCCCAAGATAAGAGGTATAAGTAAGGAATAAGATGGAATAAGTGGAATAAGATGAATTTCTTTTTGCTGATGTTTTTGATAGCACTTCATAGTAGCATCAGGAAAACTGTGTTTGAGTTTTTGCACCTTATTTCACCTTATTGCACCTTAACACCTTTGTGCTAAGATGTGATAAGATCAAGAATTTTATGATAGTATTTTCTGCCTTATTTTTGCTCATTTGATGCAGAAAAGTTTCAAATTTTTATATGTTTTTATGTGATAAGACATGCAATATGTAGATTCTGTCTTATCTGGTCTTATATCTGCAATAAGGTGCAAAAAGACATGAAAAGATGTGAAAACTCAAATGTAGTTTTCCTGATGCTACTATATAGCTGCACCTGACATCTCTCTAGTTCTACATAGTGATGTCATAGTTCATAGACAATTTTCTGAAGCAATTATCTTTCAAGGTGCTGTAAAGGACAGTGCACACCACCTCAAAAAGCTCATTGAACATCACACTTATCATGCATGGCCCCTTGCAAGTCAGATGTCACTGCTGAGCTCAACTTCTGTTTTTTTTTCTTGTTTTCCCCCTTAAATCCCCCTGTCTCTGTTCACTTCTGTTGTAGTATACTTGTGCCCACTATCTTGACTAGTGTAGATAAAAAGACCCCTGCCTGGCCTTGTTGAAGGCAGGCAATTCATCAGGAAAACTACATTTGAGTTTTTGTGTCTTTTCACATCTTATCATGTCTTTTTGCACCTTATTGCAGATATAAGACCGGATAAGACAGAATCTACATATTGCATGTCTTATCACATAAAAACAAAAAACAAAAAACAACTTTTCTGCATCAAATGAGCAAAAATAAGGCAGAAAATGCTATTATAAAATTCTTGATCTTATCACATCTTAGCACAAAGGTGTTAAGGTGAAATAAGGTGCAATAAGGTGTGAAAACTCAAATGCAGTTTTCCTGATGACTAGCCTAGGTACATAGCACTCAGGACTGCCAGTGTCGTATTAAAAGCCCTGACTACTGCCTCATCAAAAAGAGGTAACGCATGCTGATTCCCCCCCCATTTTGTGTGGCTTTCTGTCTCCTCTCGCTCAGGCTCCTCTTCTCCCTCTCTCTCCGAGAGCTTGGGACCATCGGTTCTTGCCCGTCGTGAGAAAAAGTCAACAAGTCCAAACCCGGATAAGCCGCGCGTCGCGTCGTTTATCTCATCAGACGCATCCGTGATCCGTGACACTTCGTCCGCCCTCGCCTTTTCCCTTGCTCGTGCTTAGATGGTGGACGTCCAGATAATGTTCACCGAAGATTTTAAATTTTCGGAGAACATGTATCTGGGCATGTACCAAGGGCACGTCAACACATCCAATCACATTCGGGTATGCCGCAACAGCGGAATATGCTGGAGTATATGATACTCGGGCAAAGTGAGCGCTCAGCGCTCAGCCTTCGAACGTGGTCACTGCGGATAAATTGCTGCAGCTCCAGCGTGGAAGTTGAGTGTCCCAGGGCTACCACTTGCTGAAATCGACCTTAAAAAATAAATCAAAGGCTAACAAAGATCGTCGGGGTAAACAACCAACCAAGCGGATGTCCTGTTATATTCTAACTGTGTGATTCTTTGAACTGACGGTCAAAAATAAGGAGATCAATTATACCTGTTCTTTGAAAGCCATCTTACTGCATCCTTACCTCTCACTTATTATCCTCCTGTGTGATTTGGTGTGGGAACGATGACATACCATCAGACAATGGCCCTCATCAGAGAGTACTGTAGCGGTAGCGTAGCTGGCACATAGTTATATCGAGAATATCACAAACTTTGGAGGCGTTGCATGATGCATGATTATTCAAGATCATCAGGGGTCAATTAGTGGTAGGCCAGCGGGCGGTATAGTAACGGTAATGCAAATTGTCAATAATTTCTGCTAATATACTAAACTTATCCGAGTCAAAAGTACTGGCATCCTCGACAATGCGATGGCGTTAGTACCCAATGGCCTGCTTTCTAGAGATGGTGGTGTCCGATCCTTGTCTACCTCACGCCAACGCGTGCCAAACTCAACCGTGGAGAGTGGGACGCACAAGTCCCCCCCGCGATGCTTGCCCACGCTCATCGCGGGCCATAGCACCCGCGCCGTACGCGAGGAGGATGCGCGCAACTTCCGTACGTCCCTTGTGTGTCGTGTGACGCAGCGGAGTCCACCCGTACTTGTCTGGAGCCGCCACGTCCGCACCGCGTTCGAGGAGGACGCGAGCGAGTTCCACGTGTCCCTGGTCTGACGCCCGGTGCAACGGCGTCCACCCTTGCTCATCGCGGGCTGTCGGATCTGCACTATGCTCGAGAAGGACGCGCGTGACGCCCACATATCCCCTGTCCGACGCCCAATGCAACGGGGTCCACCCTTGAGCGTCCCGGGCAGATACATCTGCACCATACCCGATAAGGACGCGCACGACTTCGGCGTACCCCCCGTCCGACGCCCGATGTAATGGGGACCACCCATTGTTGTTCTGTGCGTTCGGATCTGCTCCGCGCTCGAGGAGGACGCGTGCAATTTCCGCATGTCCCCTGTCCGACGCCTGGTGCAGTGGAGTGGAGTTGTCGTCTGGAGACTGAGCGTTCACGTCCTCAGGATACTCGGTGACCAGGAGCTTTACAATGTTGTCAGAGCAATAAAGAGCTGCGTAATGCAAGGGCGTTCTTCTGGGCTGTGACGGCCTCTCCACCCACCACATTTGGCTCCATGAGCCTGCTAGGCTGTTTATCCAGACCCAGACGGCTAAATGTGGCTTTCTCGGGTCGAAGAGGAGCCTGATGCCATCTTGTAGGTTTAGCAACGTATCCGCACGTTTGGCATGGCTAACCCAGTGTCCGGCGGCATATTCTGCGAGGGGAAATGTCCTGAGGCTGCCTCCGGTGATATTTCCGTCTAGGTGCAGTAGAAGGCCCAGGCATGCTTGTGCGACGAGGGTATGAGCGGCTGGTATAGAAACATGGTAACGGGGGCAAATGGTGTCACGCTTTTCAGCGAGGCGGGCAGATGTCAAGAACTCCTTGACGGAGAAGTGGGAAAATTGGACCACGCAGGACTGATTTACTCTGACGACGGAAAGTAATGTGGTGCATGTGGAGAGCACTGCGACTACTGAATCTTCTAGGCGCCAGCCCTCGTTGAATTTTGGGATCGGTGCTGTTCCAAAGTCAAATGCAAGGAACTCGGCCAGTTCCTCAACACTCAGTGGGCGGGAGGCCACTGAGACGCATTGAAACAGACGGTGGGCAAATTCCCAGTTCACCTTATTGATCCTTTGCAAGGTACGCTCATACGTCTCGTCGAGCGTTTCTGGTAATTCGGCAAGAGCCTGGTGGATACGTCCCGGAAGGCAGCAGCGAAGGTAGGCGATCTGGCAATACACCCACCGAAACCTACAATACAAGTATGTGTGAGATATGCGAAGAACAAAATGGCATTCGTGTCTTACATTCCATCCGCTCTTTTTGTCAGGGCGTCAATAACAAGCTGCTTGTCCTTCGCGATCCATCTTCGCATCCTTTGATCCGCGTTAACGACAAACCTGATATAGTCGTCGATGTCCCGCATTTGTCCCTTCTCGCTATGCAGGGAAATTGAATATGAAGTCAAGGGATCGAGGACAGCTTTGACATCAGTCTCAGGCCGGCTAGTGATGCATATATGCAGGTTCGGAAGCTCTGATTTGAGGAGCTCATTGACGAGGTTTATGACTTCTTCTCGGGCCGACGGCATGTCAGCGGTGATCGGACATTCGTCCAAAGCATCCACAACCAGGTAAACAGGGGCTTGTCCTGGCAATTTGAGTAGGTTTTTTAAACATCCGATAAGTGCATTGTCGCTAGCATGTTCCGAACCACGTCCATGTTCCGAGTAGAAACTCGAAAGTATGTCGCAGTAGAAGTCGGACTGATGGCAAAGCTGGACTAGTAGAGACGAGAGCAACCCACGCAGGTCCTTCTTCTTGTCCTCCCTAAAGTCACAATAGAAGAAAGCCAGGGAGGCAAGGCCGGCTTTCCTCCTGGCGTCGAGGCTCCGGATGACCGCAGAGCTGTCCACGTAGCGTAAGTGCAGCGATGAGAATATTGAAAGCTCAACGTACCAAAGCACAGTTTTTCCTGCACCCGCTACGAAACCGAACAATCATCAGTCCCAGTGTCTCAGAAAAGGCGTAACCAAGACACTGACGCTTGCCATGAACCCATAACAGGGAACCTGTGGGGGACGATTTCCATTCCGAGAAAACATTTCCTTGAATGAACCATTCCGCCGTTCCACTGTGGCGAGATTTGTGGGCGATGTTATGATTCTCCCATGGATCCGGCGGGGCGAGCCATTTTCGAACGTTTTCCTCTATGTTGGCGCCTGTAAGACGGTCTCAATATCCCCAACCAGCAATGTCGGTATGAGGACTGACTTCTCGACCTGCTCATGTCGGTCGCGATTTGCTGCATGAGTTCTAGTCCCGAGTCAGTTACGGCACTGGCTCGTCATCGGCAGTAGACACACCAAGAGCTTCCCGGACACACCCTAGCGACGCCTTGCCGTCTATAAGGAATGATGTTGGGTACCCTGTGAGTGACTGATCGTGTGGAGTTTGCTCACCTTCCATCACAACCCTCATATTCTGGACGAGGCCATAGATAACCTGGAGAGTCTGCGCTGCAGTGGTCCGGGCCTCGTCCAGCGTGAGTCGGTCCAGCCTTTGTAGCACTGCCTCGACATCATTCTCTCCCAAGAGTTTCTTCACGAATTTCACTGTGTTGTGTACAGTCAAGCGAGGTGTCTGGGAGGGTGGACTCGGACTTACCTGGTCGCTTTTGCTTGATCTGTTGGGTCACCAGAGCAAGAGTGGAGAGAACTTCCACCAATATCTTAACGATGATTTCGGCCATTGCCCCAGTCGGAGAGAGTCCGGTATAAATTTTAAGACGGTTCAGGAAGTGTTCGATAGACTCGAGCAAATCAACAAGAGCATCGTAGGAAGAACTGACGTCCTTGGCTGCCTGATACGCTCGGACGTCAGGAGGACATGCCTTAGGGAATGAAGAAGGACTCATACAGAGAGTAGGATGGCAAAGCCAGAAAATATCGCCTTCGTGGGTGGGAACAGCTATAAAGACGAGCGTCAGGGACATCAAATAACCACGTACGCCTTTCGACATACCAGACTGCTAGCGCCGTCGACGGCGTCGCTAATAGAAAGGGTAAAAAGAATTGAGACGGCCGACTTGAGAGATTTCATGATCCTGCCATCACTTCCCCGGAATTCTCTGAGAGCCTTGGATTGGTCTTCAAGGACCGCCATGACAGATTCAACGTTGTGGCAATGTTCGAGTCGCTCGACGAGCGGGTGTTTGGCCAATGATGTACCCGTCTGCTTCTCGTAGTCTCGCAAGGCAGAGTCGAAAAGGGCTTGAAGGTGAGATGATGCTGACTGGTCAATCATATCTCGGGTCGCGAAGAAAGGTGGCCTTGGAAAGGGGCGTTCGTCCTTTACATATGGAGAAACCAGGGCTGGGTTAAATAGAGAATGGGTGGTGTCAGGGTGGTGTCGGTGCACACCGCCCCCACATACCCCACATATTGATATTAGTGCATCGCAGACCAGTAGCTTGCCTCAAAACAGATCAAGTTTTTAAGTTTGGGCGCAGGTAACTGGAGGAGTCTGTACAGTCCCGTTCCGAAATCTGGCGAATTACCGAAGCCGAGGAGCCGCGTGTCCATAATCATTCGTCCAAAGTCGGCTTTTGCGTTCTCGGCCACCCGACTCTTTCTCCTGGCTCTAGCTCAGACAATATCCTGCACACCATGCAACGAGCAGTCTTTCAGAGTGCGTTGCTACCCTCGGCGGGCAAATCATTCGGGAGATGCATAATAACATCGCTCCCCGTCGTACCTGGCCTGACTCATAGACGACTTCACACTCGAACCGCTCGTACTCGCCCAACTCCCTCCGAGGTCCGCGCCGTTTCTCCTTCTTCGAGTTCAAGTCTAGCCGCGACGTCTCTATCCACCGTCGCAGTAGCCGACGCGACGCGCAACCCGCATCCCCGGAACAACGACAGCGACGACAATGCGTCGATCATCTACGTCGGTCCTCTAACGCAGACCTTCCGCCGCCTCAAGATCTTCTCTCTCTCCTCCCTCGCGCTCGCGAGCACGCTCTCCCCATTCATCTTCATCGTCGAGTCGTCGCTCCCATCCACAGCCCGCGCCGCGCTCGCCGCCACTGCGCTCGCTACCTCAGGCGTGTCCACAGCGCTCGTCGCGTGGTGCGGCAGGCCCTACGTCACGACGCTGCGCCGCCTAACTACTACCCCTCCCCCTTCACTTTCACCCTCCCCTCCATCCTCACCTTTACCTGCCACCTCCGCCACGGAGGCAAGCACGACAACATCCGGAGCGAAGCAGCCGCAGCCGCAACCGCAACCGCAGCAGCCTTCTCAACAGACGACGCACTCGCACAACGAGAACGCGCCTGCCGGGATCGAGCTCACGACGCTAACGCTGACGTTGGCGCGGCGCACGACGCGCGTGTACGACCCCGTCTTCCTTTGCGACACGCCGCGCGCCTTTGCGCGCTGGGAGCTCGCGCGGCGCGTTCAGCTTCCTCCTGAGGACGCCCTGGGCGTACGGCCGGGCGCAGAGGAGACGGTCGCGGAAACGCTGGACGGTGCGGGGCGCGTTCTTGGTCGGTGGATCGTCACTTGGGGCGAGAACGGCGAGGGATCGTGTCGGGCCGAGGGAAGTGTCGAGACGTGAGTAGCTGGAGTTTTCTTATTGTCGGCTGTTGTGCTGATTTTTTTTTGTTTCAACAGGCATTTCAACGTGCACGAAGAGCTGCTAACGACCCCGATCCGGTAGCACTGTTTGGATTGCGAATTGCGAATTTGTCGTTCGATTGTTGTCCCTCGTTCATCGATCATGAGCCCATTTTAATCCATCTAACAAAGAATGTCATTTGTTCCATTGTCTCGATTAGTTCCGCCACAGTAGTACATTATCCCATCCGATCCCATGAGACCCAGCTTCAAGACAATTATACGTCCAGTAGTAGTAACGAATACGGTGGGTTCATGAATTAGCGTTAGTTCACTATCAGTTCATCGTCGCACAGCGTAGTGATGACTCGGCGCAGTAAGCTGGTGGTAGAACGCCATCCTCGCTTTGCTGGCCCGTGATTAACCGTTCGAATATTATATTACGCTCGTACAAGGCGTCCACTTCGGCTGAACGCCCTTCAGGCAAGGCGAAAGGACGGAAGACACAAGTCCCAATCTGACTCTGTAGTATAACAGAGCGACGCGGGTTGCGAAGAGGGCCCTCACGGCTCCCAAGAGAGGTGCACTGTACTTCTGGTGGGCATGGAGCCCCGAGGCTCTCGGAGTAGCACGGGAGTGCGGTGTGCTGGGCGTTTGACAAATGCTGAAAGAACATAGCTGCATGTCAACAAAAAATAAATAGAATTTCCTCTCAAGTTCGAGAGGTTGTAAGGGACGCACCGAAAGAATGTGTACGGACGTTCGCATGACGATGTCAAACTTCTTTGGCTTCCCCGTGTGCGGGTCAACTTCTCGCTCGTTGTCTCGCTGAACGCGGACCACGACTTTGAGGGTATGAGAAATCTCAATCGGCGCGCGCTTGTTCTTGTTCGAAAAATGCAGCGTCCCGTCTGCACTTGGCACCGTCAAGGTCATCTGTAACGTCCACGGACCGGAACCCATCAGATTTGCCATGAACTCTGACAAGTTATCATCGGATTTAAGAAGAGAATGAAGCGTAGACTCTGTTTCTGGAGTCACTACCTGCGGGAGCGGGAGAAGCGGCGTGTCTTCGTCCTTAGATACAAGTGAGAGAAGCTTGAACCGCCGATCAGGGTCCTTGCGGCGTGCCGTTGGCGAAAAGGCGTAGAAGTAGTCCACCCGTTCTATTGACTTGAGTAATGATATTCAGGCATATTGGATAGATCACATTACCTTCGAGTTGCACCAAGACCTTGAATACCTTGACTTTTGCCATTGGTAGCAGGGTGAGGGTTATTGGCACAGTGCCACCGACGGGAAATACTCGGCCTGAGACAGAAAGTATATACTGCAGTTGATCCTCCCAGAACCGTTCGATGATGGCGTTGTCGGTATCATCTCTATTGTCTTCACTCGGCGACGCAACGAGAGTTACCTCGCGCGTAGCAGAGAGCTTGGGCGTAAATGCGCCCGGACGATGCACTGTTGCTTTTAGACGCCAGCAGACGGAGCCGTAAGTGCATTCCAAAGTTGGGGGCACGTGAGAAGGAATTGCAAAAGAGATGGGGAACGTGTATGTTCCTACAGGTCGATCCGAGTCAATCAGCACGAGGCGAGGGACGTCAAGAAAAACGTGCATACCCTTATTGAATTCCTGCCATCCGTCTCCTGAACAATCTGGACCCTGCTCATTGCCATCCAAGACCACAGCTTCTTCAACGTGGCTAAGAGGGGCGGGACGAGGAAGAGAATGGTCCTCATCCCTACTTTCCACTCCGTGTCTCAAGTGACCACGTTCACCGGGGCTGCCTTGAACACTGCGCACGGCTTCTAATATAGAACTAGACACACTAGCAAAGCTAAATCGGGCACGCACGCGTCCGCGACTTGGGGAGCGGGAACACTCTAACGCGTGGTCATCGAAAGAGCCACGACGACCCTCGCGCGCTGGCGAGGAATGCTGCGGTGATCGGCTCGAGTTGGCGGGCAGGGGAAGGTGTGAGACGGAAGCGGAGGTGCCTACGTTAAGAGAGAATATGTTGAGAGGAATGATGACAATATTTAGGCAGGAAGCGTACGTGAGAGTGATCGGCTCTCGTAAGGCGATTCTATCGTAGGCGGTGAGATCGTGGTTGACTGCCGTTCAAGTGCCAATCGCGAGGATGTACGTGGGGAATATGCATGCAAATGATGCACGGCGGAGTGAAGCGGAGGCACTGAATTGTCATCCTCGGATGATGCAAGTGACGGAGTGCTCAGGCCCGGCGTGGAGCGCGAATGCGACTCGAGAGGAAGCGCGAGCTGCAAGATATCGTCGTCTACGCTGGGGCGAGCACGACCGCGCTCTCTGCCACGAGGTATATCGGCGGGGCTGAATTGGTGAGTGGGACCCGGATCGCGAGCCATCGGTGGTGAGGGGGGACGACGACGGTCTATAAACTCGGCTTCGTCGGCATAATGAGAGAGACCAGGTTCGAGGGAGAGGGCACGGCGGCCGGTGGGGACCCGGGGCGCCTGAAAGAAGGTGCGGGTAGCGGAATATAGGTTAATCTTCTCCTGCAACTCCGAGGGATAACGCGTGCTCGACCCTGCAAGGAAGGTAGGGTAAATCGATATCGATATGACGATGAGGGATAGATGAGATAACGTACCTTTTGTCCATGTTGTGACCGATTGGCCGATGAAGTCGACTTTTATGCTGGAGATGCGAGTGGGCTTAACTAAGCTTAAGATTAAGAGACCACGGAGGATCGATGGCGGCGTATTTTCACGAGTCGTGGGCCGATGAGTGGACACATCTACGGAGCGGAGGAAGACGACAGATTCTGTGAGGGAGATAGAGAGGGAATTCTTGCGAGGGCTGATTGTCGGTGGCATCAGGATAATTGTTGGACGTACGGAAAATCGTGAGGAGCGGGCTCACCTTAAATTATATTGGCGTTGACAGTCTCGAGTACAGCCGTTAGCGGTCAGCGGTCCAAAGAGTGTCCAAAGTTAGACGGACCGGATCATGAAGACACCGAAAGACAGAACTGGCAGGGGTGGCACAGGCACGTTCATGGTATGACTCTAGTCTAAAAGTCCTTCAACGTCACACATATCATGGCTACAAGTGCGCTCTGTGTCGGTTGCTCTGCGTCGACGATGACGACGGATAAATTTGGGGGTCAAGGGTGTCACGGGGTCTGGATATATGCAGTTGTGAGGCGCGACAGTCGCGTGCAGATGTCATTGAGGGAGGTGACGGGGGTCCGGGTTGAGGGCTGTTTTTCATTGGGTTTGTCGAGAGCATACACTTCACTTCACGTCCCCAGGACTGACTCTGGATTGGACCCATCCGTCCATCCTCCCCTCCCTCCCCCTTTCTCCCCACCTCATTCCCCCTTCTCCTATTCTTTCTGTCTCTCTCGAATTTACTTGCTAGTCAGTTCGCCTGCTGGCAGGTCATTTTTCGAAAAGACCACCCGAGCGCGTACTACTCCCACACCACACTCACAAAAACTCAGATCTCCCCCCATCCCGACAGGCGACACTCGTCCACATTCGTGAGCATCTTCCCCTTGCATTTTCATCCCACTCGATCTCCATCCGCCAACCGCGTCCCTTTGTTCTTTGCCCTCAAAACACAAAATCCTACTTCGTTTATCACCCGCTCGTCCCCCACTCCTCTACCACCATATCCACCTCTCGCTGCATTTCTCCATTCTGCTTGTGTGACCGCCGTTTAACTCTTTTCATTGCATCTTATCCGAGTTGGCCTCGACTTAATTTTCACACCTGCCACCCTTTCATTCAGAAACATCGTCTTTCCTGACCCTGCTGACCATGCCGCATAGAATGAGCAGATCCGCAACAGCTTCAACGCAGAAGAATCCTCCCCAGCTTCCGTCAAAGTCTGCTTGGGCACGGGGCCCTCCACAACAAAACAGCGCAAATTCCACACCACGCTCACAATCTCCTGCCCCACCTACCCCCGTTTCCGCCACAAATCCCACCAGCTTTCATGCAACCCATTCCCGCCGTCCGAGCACTCTTGGCCAAGGAGTCTCCATAAAAGATGGCGTCAGCATACCTAGAAATGCGGTGAAGCAAGGTATTTTTCATATCATCTTCCTCGCCTCCTCCCTCAAATTTACGTCACCAAGGATCATCTGTGACCTTCGGCTCGATAGATGATGCCCCGGCACCTATCTCCTCTTCGCCAGCATCTGCTCCGGCAGTAAAGCCCGCCGAGGGCGTCAAATCTTTCGGCTCCGTTGCCGTCCAGAATGGTGGTGGGTCTGACGCTGCAAAGTCTGCCGTTACAAATCGGCCCCCAACCCTTGGCGCTCCTTCAACGTCATCCTCTCAGACTGCGGCCGTAGCTACCTCTACACCTTCTCCTGTCCCAAAGTTTGACAAGAAGAGCATCGCAAAGCTCTTCCAAGGTCCCTCCCAGTCGGTACCGACACCTCCCCCTGAGGCACCTTCCCCCGCATCACGATCGGTCTCGTTACCTTCCCAAGGCGGTCAGGCTCAGCCATACCAGCCCCCCTTCGCGCCAGGTGGTGTACGTCAGGGCCAAAATGGCAATCCTTCCGCTCCTCGGTCCCCTGTTTATTCGCGTCCCATGGCGAATGGCCAAGCCAATAGCGTCGGCATCACTGGTCGGCCGCAAGCTGGTTCTGGCGGTCCCAGTACTGGTCCTGTTCCTACGGCTTTGCCTAGTCCGAGGCTAACACCACATTCCGTTCCTGGCCCACCTAGTGGATTACCCCCACCACCCTCTACCATGTGGCCCCCTTACTACGTACGTCTAGCCCCATTTATGTGATGACGTCAGCAAATGGACATGCTAATTCTTGACGTAGTATCACCCGTCCTTCGTTTCTGGTGTACCCCCGGACCAGTTCTATCAACCACAATGGCCCGGCCACCTCCTGCCACCTCAGCATCAACCGCCGCCGCCACCTCATCACCCCCAAGGTCCGGCTCCGCCATCTGCCGGTCTACCAATGTCACCAAGAAATCCACCGTTGCCCCTGCAGCAGGTTCCCGGCACGCCTACTCAATCGCACGCCATCCCACCTACTATTCTCCATCCTCCGCACCCGTCTGCTCCCCAACCCCCTCCTTCCGTCACCTCTCCTCCATCCACGCCCGCTACTGCCAATCGATCAACCTCCCTCAGCGCCAATGCTGGTGCCTTCGTTCCCGCAAAGAAGGTCTCTATCAAAAACCCTTCTGGACAAGAAGTTACTCTTGACACACTGAAGCGTGCGCCCCCTACACCCGTTCCTCCTGTTCCATCTTCTCCTGCAGCTGCCAACAAAAAAGATAACAAGCGGCCCATTCGTATAGAGAGCCAAGAACAGAAGGAAAAGCGTCTCGCTGAGGAAAGGGCAAAAGAAGAGGAAAGCGAGGGAAAAGGCAAATCAAATGACACTTTGCCGGGGGCCAATGAAGTTGCTGCCCGCCGTGAAATTGAGGAGCAGCAGCGCCGTAAGGCAGAGGAACGCAAAGCCAAGGAGGAAGCGGACCGTGCAGAGAAAGAGCGGAAGGAGGCCGAAAAACGTGCTGCCTTGGAGGAAAAGGAGCGCAGGGAAGCAAAGGAGCGCAGGGAAGCCGAGGAACGTGCCGCTCGGGAAGAGCAAGAACGCAGAGAGGCCGAGGAACTTGCTGTTAGAGAGGCACTTGAAAAAGAGGAGCGGGAAAAGGAGCGCGTGCGCTTAGTGGAGGAGGCGCGGGCTCAGCGCGAAGCCGAGAAGGCAGAAAAAGAGCGTGCGGAGCAGGAGCGTCTCCGCAAACTCCAAGAGGAAGAGGAAGCTCGTGCGAAGGAGGCAGAACGACAGCGCAAGGAAGAGGAAGAGAGACTCGAAGCTCTTGAAGCCTCTGAGAATGCTAATGCTCTCCCGTCCGACGCGGAACCCGCTTCTTCCCTGCCAGAAGAAGGGGAGATCGAGGAGGAGGTCTCACAGCCACCCACTGCTGCCACCGAAGAGCTTGCTTCGGCCGACAAAGGTTCTGCTGCTTCACGGCCACCATCATCGTTGTCGCCTGCGCCACGTATTCCTGCGGAGTTGCCAGTTAAACCGTCGGAGAAGGAGCTATTACGCATTGACACCACTCTTCCACCATCTCCTGAGCACCCGCGGAAGCGACCTGGTCCACTGAATCTTCAGACGACCATCAATACCAACATCGCTCCGCCTTTGCATTCCGCTCTCGCCACCGCTCGACACATCGAAGACATCAACTGTATCACGTACCCCCAGGGTATCAAGAGCCCCAAACTTGAGCTCAATATCAACACTCAGAAGGGCAAATTTCGGTACGCCTTCGAGATTTATGTCATTGCACATTTGGTTCTCAACACATTTCCTTCTAGCTATGATCGTGATTTCTTGCTGCAGTTTATGAATATCTGCAAAGAGAAGCCCGATCATCTCCCTCCGTTGGATGTCATAGGGCTTGAGCCGAGTGACACGTCTCACACGATGTCCCGAGGTGGCTCTGGTCGCAATCGTAGTTCAAATAGCCTGTCTATGCCTTCAAATACTCGGTCCCCATCTATTGGACTCGGCTTCCTACCTGGCTCTATGGGCAAGACCACCGGTAGTGGGTTCCAGATGGGCCAGTTTTCTACTTCGGCGAGCAAGATGTCCAGTGAAGAACGTTTTCTCGCTGCCAGCGCCGGCCGTTCCGTGTCCGTCACTGGTGGTCCACTAGGTAGCCGACCCCCTGCGATGGTACGGACGATTAGTCAAAGCGGGACAGGCCGCACGCGTAGCAAGCGCGGCGCGAATGACTCAAGCCGTACAAGTGTCGCCGGCAACGCAGGCCCTACCGCGCATATTTCTACCATGGGCCCACCTATGGAGCTTGTCGCCCCGCTAGAGATATCGGCGAACCGTTGGGTGGCAGGTAGCACGCGTCGTAATGGTTCGGGTGTTGACAGCGATTCGCCCGAGACTGTTGAACGCAAGGTCAAAGGATTACTGAATAAGCTCACTATGGAGCGTTTCGACTCTATCTCAGACCAAATTATCGCCTGGGCAAACAAATCGGAGAGGGAGAAAGACGGGCGGACCCTAATTCAAGTCATCAAGCTCGTTTTCGAAAAGGCCACCGATGAAGCGACATTTTCCGAGATGTATGCGCGCTTGTGCCGCAAGATGATGGAACAAATTAGTCCTAAGGTCCAAGACGACGGCATCAAGAATGCTGAGGGCAAACCATTCGCTGGCGGTCAACTCTTCCGGAAATATCTGCTCAACCGCTGCCAGGAAGACTTTGAGCGTGGGTGGGTCGCTAAGGAGGCCACTGCTGCCGCCGCTGCGTCCAAGGCAACCGAAGACCGAGCCGTCAAAGAAGCCAACGAAAAGACCAAAGGAGAAGAGGAGTCTGAACTGTACTCGGACGAATATTACGCAGCGGCCAAGGCAAAGCGTCGTGGATTGGGTCTCATTCGTTTCATTGGCGAGCTTTTCAAGTTACAGATGCTGACGGAACGTATTATGCATGAGTGCATTAAGAAGCTCCTCGGTAACGTAGAAAACCCTGAAGAGGAAGAGATCGAGAGCCTGTGTAAGCTCCTGACGACAGTCGGCAGTTTACTCGACACGCAGAAAGCTCGGGCACATCTTGATGTGTACTTCTCGCGCATGCGGGAGTTGACGAAAAACAAAAACGTCAACTCGCGCATGATGTATATGCTGCAGGTTAGTGATACTATGTCCCTCATGTTCCCGACTGACACAGCTCTTTCTCAGGATGTCATCGAGCTCCGTGAACGTAGATGGATCCCTCGTAATGCCGTGGCTGCCCCCACGACGATTGCTCAAGTCCATGAAGCGGTAAGTTCCTCACCTTGATAAGGGGACCCCATCTAACCGAGACTCTACTTGTTTAGGCTGCTAAAGAGACCAAGCTTGCGCAGGAGAAAGATTCTTACATGCGGCAGAATGCCAGTATGTCTCGTGGTGGATCTCGTCGCGGCGGCAACCGCGATGCTGGGGAGCCTTCTCACCCTGATGGATGGTCCGTTGCTGGCTCCAGTGCTCCTACCCGCCAGCCACCAAAGGCTGGTGATCTCTCGCAATTCGGAAAGATCAGCAAGGCGACGCCAATATCCTTTGGCCCCGGTAGCATCTTTACCGGCAAGAAGGCAACAGACCCAAAGAACCGTGACCCGCCGATGTCCCGTACGCCTTCGACGAGTTCGAACATGTTCTCAATGCTACAGAATCCGGATGCTGTAGTAGTCGAACCTTCCACGTCTAAAAGTAGCCGGCCACCCAGCCGGAAGCCCAGCGTGGATCTAGCCTCTGGGGCTCCATCGGATCCTGTCCCACAGCGGCCGAAGCTTCGGCTGCTACCGCGATCCAAGGCTGTTGGAGAAGAGTCAAAGGCATCTACGCCTGCCGTGTCTGAGTTTGGGTCGGAAGATGAGGCCGCAGGACAAGCTGGCTCGCCTGCTCCCGCTGCAATGGCGGAAGCAGAGAGCAAAGCGAAGATTCAAGAGGACACAAAAGAATTCTTCGGCATCCGCATTCTCGAAGAGGCCGAGTCGTACTTTTCCAGTCTTCCACCGGAACATCGTCATTGGCTCGTGGATTCTCTGGTTACAAAATCCATTGAGATGAAGGAACCGGATGTGAATCTGGTGAGCGAGCTCTTCGTCCGTGTGCGTGAAAAGGAACTTTGCAGTCTTGCGGTCTTCGAGGAAGGATTCAAGGGATTGGCGGAGGCCTTGGACGACCTAGCGGTTGATATACCGAAAGCGTGGCCCTACTTCGCCATCTTGTTGAGGGGCTCTGGCTTAGACCGAGATGAGGAGCGGCGTGGGCGAATAGCTGAGAAGACAATGGACCCTGATAAACTCAATAGACTGTTGTAGCGTGTGTTTGCTCGCATCTTTTGCTCCGTATGTCTTGTGTCATTAGCTTACTGTACGAATCGTTAAAACATCCCATACTCTATATCCCTTGCGGTCTCTTCGTTCATCGTCCTGGCACATTATTACTTATTTTCATCTTGTCTTAGATCGGTCTGCTCCCGTCCTGTTACATGGGTTTCTTATGTATATTGGCCCTCTTCCACACTCGTGGAGATCAACCGACGAAATGCCTTGCGTCATAATGTCATTTCTCTCGTGTCAATGCATCATCACTTGGCTTCGTCCTTTTCGTCAACTCGACCAATGTCCAAACCACTGACAACAGAGAACACTGATCTCGATGCACCCATTCGCGCAACCGACAACGACGCCGCTATCGCACGCCTCTCCGCCGTCCAAAAGGGCTATCTCACAGATCCTTATATCGCCGTGGTGGTCCCTCGCGCCCATCTGCAACAACCACGCCCGCCGCTAATCAACATAGGCACCTACCTCCGCGCGCGGGGAATCGATCATCTTCTTGACGGTTGGTTTCGTCTTTCTGGCGAGCGTCAAGTACAAATCGTAAGCCTTGGCGCGGGTAGCGACACGCGTTTCTGGCGCCTCGCTGTGCGTAAATCTCGCCTTTTTTTTCTTTCCTCAGTGTAAATAATAACAACAACGAACGATACGGGGGTTTCTGGGTCGTTCTTCTCTTGGGTTAGATAGAATGGTCCACATGCGGCGCAATTGAGGCGATATATCGAAATCGATTTCGCGGAGAATACGTCACGCAAGGCCACGGCGATTCAGAGGAATAAGGCGTTGAGTGCTGCTTTGGGTCATGATATTTCTGTCGGTATGGTACTCAGACTCTGCCCCTACTCTCTCCCTTCCATCTCGCCTTATTCCTTGTACGCATAATAGGCGGAGGAGGGACCACACTCCGCGCGCCGGTGTATAACCTTCTCCCCGTGGACCTGCGAACACCACCGGCTGCCTCGCTGGCTCCGCTCTTGACCGCCGCCGGGGGCAAGGACGACGACGGGCCGTTGCTGTCTCCGGCTCTGCCGACGCTGCTGCTTTTCGAATGCGTGCTCGCGTACATGACGCCCGCCGCGTCTAACGCCCTCATTCGATGGTTCGTCGACTACTTTACTGCGGCCGGCACCGCGGCGGGGCCACTCGGTGGCGCGGTGTACGAGATGTTCAAGTTGAACGATGCGTTTGGGCGCGTCATGTTGAATAATTTGAAGGTGCGTTGCGCTCGCGTATGTCAGTCTTCCTTTCTGACGGGATTTTTCCTCTCACGTTGCTATCGTTCACGTCGAATCTCCCTTCTTGACCTGAATTGAAATTTGATGGCGGGCGGAATGATTATCCTCCCACGCTGCCGACACGCATTTTCGTATACACACACAGTCGCGCGGCGTGTCGCTCCCTGGCGTAGAGCCACACACAGATCTTGCCTCGCTCTCGCGGCGGTTCCTCAGTCTGGGCTTTTCGACTGCGCAGGCGTTGACGCTGCGCGAGATCAGGCGGACGTACATCGAGCCTCGGGAACTGCAGCGGATCGCGCAGCTTGAGATGCTCGATGAGGTGGAGGAACTCGAGCTGGTGTTGGACCACTATGCTATTTCTTGGGGCTTGAGATTTCCTGATGAGAGCTCGGCGCGTGAAAGTGGCGATGCATGGGGGCTGGTCAGGAAGGATCAGCTGGGGAACGAGGACGATCATGACGGGTGATCGTGGAGTTTGGATAGAACGCGCCTCCCCGTTTTTTGTAATGCAAGTTTGCTCTCGATAATTGCTATCGCTATGATCTCAGGTACAAGTTTCCCAAGCACTTTCGCGACCGCAATGTCCTATGGGAGATGCAGCTCGGCGCAGTCTGAGATATTACGTGTCCAGGGCATGGCATGAGTCGGGACATCGACTTTCTTCCACGGTGCAAGTGCAGTGAGTCATATCAATCGCCGTTCGTGACCTAGCCCGGTCTGTCATGGGGCCCTCGCTCTTTGGCGCAGTCACAGCAAGGCGTCTGTTTCGTTCCCACACCAGCGAAATCGATGTATCCTATTGGGAGCCTAATACACCAGTTGAGTTAGAACTACGCCGCAGCATGATGCAGTCACTGCGGAAACGTGATTTTTTGCAGCGCGCTTTAGCATAGGTTTAGATGATGTAATGACAGCATTTTCCGACGTCGCGTAATATAGTATAATCTTATCAACCGAGTCCGAAGAGATAGCGTGAAGATACAATAATCTGCATCTGCCTACCCTCTTTCTGCATGCTCAGTTTATTGCTGTAGGGCATAACCCTACATGTCTTTAGAGTGACTTTAAGATGACTTTTACTCTTGCTTAATGTAGGTTTAAATGCAGGTTATAATGTCATTTTGGTGTATTTAAAAAACAA
>Ga0137394_10001237_pt1 | contig 18418 bp, 17 predicted proteins | sample czobulk116metaG_FD_108278 | JGI IMG/M metagenome (GOLD analysis project Ga0137394, IMG submission 108278) | Vadose zone soil microbial communities from Angelo Coast Range Reserve, California, USA - czobulk1.16 metaG | ecosystem: Environmental > Terrestrial > Soil > Vadose zone | place: USA...
CATCGGGTGCGCACATTCCTGGAGGACTTCGCGTCGCGGCCCGGCCTCTTCGCGCAAGCGCTCATCGGGGGCGCCCACTCCTGGAGGACTTCGCGTCGCGGCCCGGCCTCTTCGCGCAAGCGCTCATCGGGGCTCCAGGAGGCCAGCCCAGAAGCGCGAGGGCGCCTGCCGGCCCGCGGCGGCCAGGATCTTGCGGGCGCGCTCGTGCATGCGGCGGGCCTCGCGCGGCTCGCGATCGTCATAGCCGGCCAGGTGGAGCAGGCCGTGGATCACGAGGAGGTCGAGCTCGAGGGCAACCGCCACGCGGACCAGCCTGGCCTGTCTCTTCGCAGTATCCGCCGAGACTACGACTTCGCCGAGGAGCCGCGACGGGCCGGGGGCCTCGAGGTCGAACGCCAGCACGTCCGTGCTCCGGCGCGTCCCCATCCACCGAGCGTTGAGGCGACGGATGGCCGCATCGTCCACCACGGTGACGTGGACGTCCCGGCCCGCGCGGCCCAGGGACCGCAGGGTGCGCTCAGCCGTGCGCTTGAGGCGCGCCGGCGAGACACGCACGCGGCGCTGGAGATTGGCCACGGCGGCCGCCATCAAGCATCCGCTCTCACGTCAGTCCTCTCCCTCCACGTGCATGAAAGGAGCGGCTGCTCGGCCCTCTTCGCCACGAGGCTCGGGGCGGGACGCGGGCTCTCCGACGTCACGATCCGGGGAGAGGTCGGCGGCCGACGGCTCCCGGGGAGAGGGCGCGGGCTGGCCCGGCTTGGCGCGGTCATAGGCGCGCACGATGGCGGATACGAGGTCGTGGCGAACCACGTCGCGATGGTCGAAGTAGATGAACTCGATCCCATCGATCCCGTGCAGAACCGTCTGGATCTCGATGAGCCCCGAGGGGCGGCTGGAGGGCAGGTCCACCTGGGTGATGTCTCCCGTGATCACCATCTTCGAGTTGAAGCCCAGGCGGGTCAGAAACATCTTCATCTGCTCCGACGTGGTGTTCTGCGCCTCGTCCAGGATGATGAAGGCGTCATTGAGCGTGCGCCCCCGCATGTAGGCAAGGGGGGCGATCTCGATGGCGCCCTTCTCGGTCAGCGAGGCCACCCGCTCGGACTCGAGCATGTCGTACAGCGCGTCGTAGAGGGGGCGGAGATAGGGATGGACCTTCTCGATGAGGTCGCCGGGCAGGAAGCCGAGCCGCTCCCCCGCCTCCACCGCGGGTCGCGTCAGGATGATGCGCGAGACCTCGTGCTTGACCAACGCTGAGACGGCCATGGCCACGGCGAGGTAGGACTTGCCCGTGCCCGCGGGACCGATGGCGACCACGAGGTCGTGGCTGCGCACGGAAGCCAGATAGCGCTTCTGGTTCGGCGTCTTGGGGCTGATGAGCTTCCGCCGCGACGGCACCGCGATGGCGTCGGCGAGAAAGCTCTTGAGGTCGGTGCCGGGCTCGGCGGTGGCCACGCGGAGAGCCGAGCGGACATCGTGGGCTCCCAGGGTGGGCCGCGCCCGCAGCATGTCGATGAGCTCGCGGAGCACCTTCTCCGCCTCCTGGAGCTGACCTTCCGCCCCCCGCAGCGTGATATCGTGGCCGCGCGAGGTCACCCGCACGTCGTATTGCGTCTCGATGGTCCGCAGGTGCGCTTCGTTCCGGCCCAGCAACGCCAACAGGTTGAGGTCCGGCGGGACCACGATGCGACGGGTGGCCTCGGTCACGCCGGACCAGCTCCTTCGACGATCCGGATGCCGAGGTCCCGCAGCTGGCGGGCGTCGACGGGCGCAGGGGCATCGGTGAGCGGGCAGGTGCCCTTCTGGGTCTTGGGGAAGGCGATGACCTCGCGGATCGATTCCTGGCCCGCCAGGCTGGCGGCGAGCCGATCGAGACCGAAGGCGATGCCGCCCATGGGCGGGGCGCCGAACTCGAGGGCTTCCAGGAGGAAGCCGAAGCGCGCCCGAGCCTCCTCCTTGGAGATGCCGATGAGGCCGAAGAGCCGCTCCTGCACCGACTGCTGATGGATGCGGATGGACCCCCCCGCCGCCTCTTGACCGTTCAGCACGAGGTCATAGGCCTTGGCCCGTGCCTTGCCGGGATCCGACTCGAGAAGGGCGAGGTCCTCGTCCCGCGGCGCCGTGAAGGGATGGTGGACGGCGTCCCAGCGCTTCTCGTCGACATTCCATTCCACGAGCGGAAAGTCGATGACCCACGCGAAGACGTCGCGGCCTTCGGGGATGAGCTGGAAGCGCCGGGCCAGGTCGACCCGGAATCGACCGAGCACGGTCGCCGCGACCGCCGGCGTATCGGCCACGAGCAGGAGCAGGTCCCCCGCCGTCCCGCCCGTGAGGGCCAGCAGCCTGTCCTGGACCGCGGTCAGGAATTTCGCCACGGGGGACTGCAGCCCCTCGGCCGTCACCTTGATCCAGACGAGCCCCTTGGCCCCGAGCTGCTTGGCCTCACTCGTGAGGTCGTCGAGCTCTTTCCTGCTCATTCCGCCGGCCGAGGGAATGCGCAGCACCTTGACGGCTCCGCCCCCCGCCACCGTCTGGGCAAAAGCCTGGAACTCGCCGCCCGCGAAGAGCGCTGACGCGTCCTGGAGCTCCAGCCCGAACCGAAGGTCAGGCTTGTCGGAGCCGAAGCGCGCCATGGCGTCGTCATAGGCCAGGCGCGGGAAGGGGCGCACGAGGTCCACCCCCTTCACCCGCCGCCATATCTCCGCGACCATGCCCTCCATGATGGGGAGGAAGTCGTCGCGGTCGAGGAAGGACGTCTCGATGTCGATCTGGGTGAACTCCGGCTGGCGGTCCTTCCGGAGGTCCTCGTCGCGGAAGCAGCGAACGATCTGGAAATATCGCTCGAAGCCCGCCACCATCAAGAGCTGCTTGAAGAGCTGCGGCGACTGGGGGAGCGCATAGAAGGTGCCCGGCTGCATCCGGCTGGGAACGAGAAAATCGCGCGCGCCTTCCGGCGTCGATCGCGTGAGAAAAGGCGTCTCCACCTCGAGAAAGCCCTCGGCGTGCAGGTAGTCGCGCACGGCCCGGCACACCTGGTCGCGGACCTGAAACGCCTTCAAGACCGGGGCGCGCCGCATGTCGAGATAGCGGTACTTGAGGCGCAGCGTCTCGTCGACCTCGCCTTCGTCCTCGAGCTGGAACGGGAGCGGCCTCGAGTCGTTCAGGATCTTCATCTCGCTCACCCGGACCTCGACCGCGCCCGTGGGAAGCTTGGAGTTTTCCGTTCCGGGCGGGCGTAGGGCCACGGTGCCGCGCACGGCCAGCACGAACTCCGCCCGGACGCCCTCGACCTTGTCGTGGGCCTCGGGCGCCTCCTTCGGATCGAACACGCACTGGGTCAGCCCCTCCCGGTCCCGCAGATCCACGAAGACGAGACCGCCATGATCACGGCGACGGAAGGCCCAGCCCATGAGGGTGACGGTCTGCCCGGCATCCGCGGCGCGAAGGGCGCCGCAGCCATGCGTCCGCTTCCAGCCGCCCATGGGCTCCACGCGCGCCGCGCTCACGGAGCTCCGTCCTTGCGGGCCAGGCTGACGAGCTCCCCCGCGAGGGCGGCGAAGGACACGCGACGCTGCTCTCCCGATCCCATGGAGCGCAGCACGGCCTCCCCCGAGGCGATCTCGTTGTCACCCGCGATCACCGCATAGTCCACGCCCAGCTTGTTCGCGCGCTCCAGCTCGCGCGGGAGCTTGCGTCCGCCATAGCCGAGCTCGGCCGCCACCCCCGCCTGCCGCGCCGCGCGCGCCACGGGCAGGAGGCGCTGCAGGGCGGCCTCGCCCAGAGGGATCAGGAGCACGAAGGGGCGTGACGCCGCGTCGTCATCTCCCAGCAGGAGGACGACCCGTTCCAGCCCGATGGCGAAGCCGATGCCGGAATCCGCAGGTCCCCCGAGCCGCTCGATGAGCCCGTCATAGCGCCCTCCCCCCGCCACCGCGTTCTGGGCGCCCAGCTCCGTGGTCAACACCTCGAAGGTCGTCCGCACGTAGTAGTCGAGCCCGCGCACGAGCCGGGGCGTCACCGTGTACGCCTGCCCCAGGGCGTCCAGGTATTCCCGCACGCGCTCGAAGTGCTTCGTCGCCTCGGGCGAGAGGGAATCGAGGATGGACGGCGCCTTCTCGATGACGGGCTGGCACTCGGGCACCTTGCAGTCGAGGACGCGGAGGGGATTCCGCTCGAGCCGGGCCTGGCACTCCCCGCACAGGGCGGCCGCGTGCGGTCGGAGGTACTCCAGCAGCCTGACGATATAGGTGGCGCGGTCCGCGGTATCCCCGATGGAGTTGACGTGCAGGGCGAGGCGCTCCGCGAGCCCCAGTTCACGAAAGAAGTCCATCAGCATGGCGATCACCTCGGCGTCGACGGCGGGCTGGGGCTCGCCGAGCGCCTCCACGTTGGCCTGATGGAACTGGCGGTAGCGTCCCGCCTGGGGCCGCTCGTAGCGGAACATGGGGCCGACCGTGTAGAGGCGCACGGGCTTGGGCTCGACCTGGAAGCCGTGCTCGATATAGGCGCGCAGGAGTCCCGCGGTCGCCTCGGGCCGGAGGGTGAGCGAGTCGCCCCCGCGGTCCTCGAACGTGTACATCTCCTTCTTGACGATATCCGTCTCGTCGCCGATGCCGCGCGCGAAGAGTTCCGTCCGCTCGAAGAGGGGCAGCCTGATCTCCCGGTAGCCGTAGGCCTCGAAAGTCCGCCGCGCGGCCGCTTCCACTCGCTGCCACTTGCCCGTCTCGGAGGGAAGAATGTCCCGCACCCCCCGCACCGCCTTGATGGCCATGGCTACTCGGCTGATGCCGCGCGGTAGTCGGGGGCCAGCGAGTCCGCGTGGATCACGTGAGGGGCCCGGGGCGAAGCGGGGGTGATGCCAAGACGCGAGGCAGCGACGCTACTCCTGGGGGACGGTCATGATGACCTGGGTGTCGCCCGAGGTCTTCAGGAAGTTCTTGAAGCGCACCACCGTCGCGATGATGGTTGGCTGGGTCACGTCGTCCGTCTTGAAGCCGCCCAGGGCCGTGATGGTGCCCTCGAAGCCCGTGTCGATGGACTGGAGGCGATAGCCGGCCGGCCCCTTGAACACGACGCCGAGCAGCCCTTCCTTGATGACGGTCTGGGGCACCAGGATCTCGTCGATGCCGTCTCCGTCGAGGTCGATGGCGAGGGGGGTGGGCTCGATCTTGAAGAAGGCGCTCCGGCTGTTCCGGCCGCCCTGGCCGTACTGGATGAGCTCGACGGTGAGCCCGCCGCCCCCCACCGAGGTCCCGGATCGCCAGAGGTCCTCGCCGTCCAGGCTCACCTGCAGCCGGTTGAACTCGTCGATGAAGGTCAGGGCTCGCACGCCATCCTTGCTGTTCACGTTCGAGAAGGTTGCGCCCATGGGGCGGAAGGAGGAGTGCACGCGCACGCTCCGCTCCGTCACGAGCTTGCCGTTCTTCCAGGCCATCAGGTCCGCCTGGCCCGTGGTGAAGAACTTCTCCGGGCTGTACCGTTGCGCCCACAGTGTGTTCTTGTGTCCCTTGCCCTCAGGATCCAGCGGGAAGAGGAACATGGGCAGGTTCTCCGCGAGGAAGCGCGGCTTGCCGTCCTTGACGCCGAGAATGAAGGAATTCACACCCAGATTGGGCTCGTAGCGCCCGCCCACGATCTCGTAGTTGCCGTCGCCGTCGAGGTCGACGAAATAGACGGAGAAGACCCGCCCGAGCGCCCGCACGTTGAAGGACCACTCCGCCTCGAGCTTCTGGTTGACGATCTTGTACTGGTAGACCTTCTCCCCGTCGCTCACCACCATCCGCGGGATCTTGTCCTTGGGCGTCACCGCGACGTCGATGGCGAGCACGGCGAAGGGAAACTTCGCCACCTCCTTGAGGGGAATCGAGCCTTCGCCGCTCGAGTAGGAGCCCGCTTCCAGCTCGCGCCCCAGGAGGCGCGCCAGGAGCGAGCGCGGCTTGGCCTGGGGCGGATTGGCGGGACCGCCCTGGGAGAAGCGGCTCCCCTGCTGCGTCGGCCGTATGGACGGGGGCACGAAGAAGGCCGTGGTCACGTCGGGCACGGTGCGCGGGAGCGAGAAGAAGCGCACGTCCATGTAGGGCTTGGTTTCCACGCGCTTGAAGTGGACGAGGAGAAGGTGCTCCACCTTGAACTTCTCGGCCGCCTGCACCAGACCCTTGCCTTCCAGGGCCTGCTCGGGCGATATCCCCTGCTGCCCGAGGGCCACCCCGATGGGATCGCCCATCCCGACCTGGAAGCGACCGGCACGCGTGAAGCCGTCCACCAGCTCCTGGACGGCCGCCTCGATCAAGTTGTCCCGTACGCCCGTGGAGAGCGGGAGAATCGTGAGGCGGACCTTGCCCGCGCTGACGCGAACCCTGTCTCCGCCGGCCATGCCTTTGCCCTTGCTGACGCGCGCCGTCGAGTAGGCCTCGGCGACCTGATCCACGACCACCCGACCCAGGACCTCCTCTTTCCGGCCCAGGACATCGCCCGTCTTCGGGTGCTTGAGCTCGTCGCCCTCCCGATACACCTCGAGCTCCACCCCTGCAACCACTCCATCCCGCTTGCCGATGGACAGGGTGACCTGGCCGTCGTCCACCTTGATGACGTCACCCTCGACCTTGGGAAAGAGGGCGGTGACCTGGGTCACGAGCGCGGCGATCTGGCTGGGGGGCGGGCCGCTCGCCGGGGCCGGCGTCTGCGCCGAAGCGGGCAGGGCGGCGATTGCCATGAGCGAGAGGAGAGCGAGCACCGGTCGTTTCATGCGGCAATGATACCGGACTGGGGAAGCCACGGCAAGCAATGGAGGCTCCAGAAAGACCACGGGCCCGGGGTCGCCCCCGGGCCCGTAATCCCTAGACCGTGATCCGCTTAGAAGCTGAAGCGGACGCGGGCCGTCGTGAGGATGACGTCGCTGACGCCGATATCGCGAGGATTCGGCCCGATCACGCCATAGTCGGCGCCGACCCAGCGGTGAACCAGCGCGTTACCCGCGAACAGGTAACCGACCGCCCAGTCGAAGGCCAAGCCCGGGGCGAAGCGGTAGGTCAACGAGGCGTTCAACTCGGTACCGATGTAGTTGCTCTCACCCTCCGGCCGGCACGACTGTCCGGTCTTGCGGCAGGTGAAGTTCGGCCGGATACCGCCGTTCGCCACCAGGAAGCCGTCGGTGTCGACCTTCTTGTCCGTCCAGTTGGGCGTCACGCCAGCGCCGACCGTGAGGGCCGGGGTGATGGCGTAGGAAGCCTTGACGCCGAACTGAATGCGACCGTACTTGTCGTAGCCGATGGCCACGCCGTTGTTGAGGCCGGAGTTGTTGGCGTTACCGTTGAGGATCTGGTTGTAGTCGATACCCAGCGAGAGGATCTGGGTGCCCCAGTCCGACCCGTAGCTCGTGTCCGTGTCGAGGGGCTGGAAGTAGCCGATCTTCTTGTACGGGTTGCTGTTCGCGTGGTCACCAGAGGTCCACATCACCATGCTCTGGAGGAGCAGGGGACCGAACTGGAAGCCACCGCGCAGATCCACCAGCCAGGCGCTGATGTCGGCCGTCTTCTTGGTGCCGCTTATGCCATACGGCGCTTCACCACCACCCAGCAGCCACGCCTGCCGTGAGCCGAACTGGTACAGGAACGTCGGATCGAACTGCCACGGCCCCATGCGATAGCGGGCGTCCACACCGACGGTGTGACGATTCTCGTGCACGCCCGTGCCCGAGCCATCGGCACCGGCGATGCCGCCGCCGCCGCCGGCCGGCGCGAACGGGCTGTTCGTCTGGGCGCCCGTGGCGGCGCTGATCGAGGTGGTCGTGACCACGCCGCCCTTACCCGTGCGGGCGGAGCCGCTCGTCTGCCCGTTGACGAAGACGTACGAGTACATGGGCTTGATGTCCAAGCCCTTGAACGGCGTGATCTCGGGGCTGACGATGATGGCGAAGTTGTCGCCGCGCGTCTGCGGCTGGCAGGAGACCTGAGCGTTCGCCGAGCTCGTGCAGCGCTGGCTGTTGCCAGGGCCCGCGGTACCGGCGACCAGGATGGGCGGAACGTCCGGCTTGCCCGTCAGGTTCTCGTCGATCGCCACGTAGGTCAGCTGCAGCTTGAAGGTGGGGCTGAACGTCGTGTAGAAGTTCGCGCCGCCGAAGTCGCCGTTGGCATACACGGCCAGCTTGTACGTGGCCGCCGTGGCGAAGGGCTGAGCGCCGAGACGCACGATGGTCGCGAACGGCACCAGGGGCATCGGGAACTCGGTGTAGACCCACTTGATCTGGAGGTTACCCGCCGTGTCCGTGTTGAGGTCCATCGAGGCCTCGTTACCGCTCGCCGCGAAGCCGCAGTTGACGGCTGAGTTGGCGTTGCCGCCGATGCAACCAGGTCCGTTGTTGCTGTCGATGAAGCCGGTCTGGCCCCAGACCTCGTCGATCTCGAATCCGAACACCGCCTTGGCCTGGCCGACCTGCCCGATGATGTCGAATCGGCCGCGGGTACGGGCGTACCACTGGGAGTCGCGGTTACGACTTACGTTGTTGTCGTAGCCGCTCAGGTTGCGGGCGAACGTCGTGACGCTGTCGATGAAGCCCGTGATGGCGAATGTCGGTGCCGGCGCAGCCGCGGGGGCCTGGGCAAAGGCCTCCGGAGGTGCCAGGAATCCGACGAGGGCCAACAGGGCGAGAGAAAGGACAAACATCCTTCTCATACCGCCTCCTCATCATGAGGGGTGAACGAAGAGCTGCGTGTGCCGCCAGCTGCAGTTGACCGCGTGCGCGCGACAACAATGCTTCGGCGCCCAGAGTCTGGGCGCTCGACGACTCGCTACTTTTACCGCGGACCGCCGCTCAGGGTCAAGATTATAAACGGCTCGAAACACTCGTCAGGAGTTTAGCGGCCGTCCTCCAGCTGCTTCAGGGCGATTCGGGCCGCCTCCGCGAAAGGGGAGGCGGGGTCCAGATCGCGGGCCGTCCGGAAGGACTCCTTGGCCTGATCGCGCTTCCCCCCACGCATCAGCGCCAGGCCGAGGCCGTAGTGGGCGGAGATGAGGGTCGGCTCGAGCTGGACGGCGGCGCGGTACGATTCCTCGGCTTCCGGCGCCTTGCCGAGCCTGATGTAGGCGTTGCCGAGGTTGTAGTAGGCGACTTCGGGTGTCGCGTAGGCGGGAAAGGCCAGGGCCTTCTTGTAGGCGGTGATGGCCTCGTCGAAGCGGCCCTGCTCCGCATAGGCGAGCCCGAGATTGTGGTGGGCCTCGGGATTGTTCTTGTCGATCTCCAGGGCGGCCTGGAACGCGGCCTGGGCCTCGGCGGGCCGCTTCAGATCCAGGAGGACGACGCCGAGGGTGTTGTGGTACGTGGCGTTCTCGGGGTCGAGCTCGACGGCCTCCTTGATGGCGGCCATGCCGAGCGAGACGCGCTTCTCGCCGAGGTTGCGCAGGCCTTGCTCGTAGGTGGAGCGAGCCTGGAGCTTCCTCACCTCGCGGTCCTCGGTAGACGCGCAGGCGGAGAGGAGCAGCGGAAGGCTCAGGACGAGCGCCCCCACGGCACCTCTGCTTGACAGGGCCATTTTCCCCCTGATACCGTGAGCCTTCGTGCCCACCTACGAGTACGAGTGCTCTAAGTGCCCGCGCGTCTTCGAGGTGCGCCAGCGCATCACGGAGGCGCCGCTCACGACCTGCGACGTCTGCGGCGGGCCCGTTCGACGCCTTCTCTCCGCCGCCCCCTTCATCCTCAAGGGCGAGGGCTGGTACGTCACCGACTACCCGTCCGAGGCCCGCAAGAAAGCCACCAAGGCCGAGAGCCCGTCGAGCGACTCGAGCGCCGTGCCCGCCGGCACCAGCGAGAAGTCTAGCACGTCCGCGTCGCCTCCTTCGTCATCTCCTTCGAGTGGCGACTCCGCGAAGCCGAGTGGCGACTCTGCCAAGGCGGACAAACCCGCGAAGTCGGACAAGCCAGCCAAACCGGACAAACCCACCTCGTCCAAGACGTCCTAGACGCGTCGCACCCGCACCGTCGTTCCCCGGGACGCCCCCAGCATGGCGGACGCGCTGCCGTCGCGCACGAAGATCTCGAGGCGGCCCGTGGAGCCGATGATGGCCGCCGGCTCCGCGGTCCTGCCGTCCACGTAGGAATCCCGAGGCGGGCCCAGGTTCCGGCTTCCCATCTCGACGGCGGTGGGGCCGCCGAGGATCTGCATGTCCTCCTCGGTCACCGACGTCACGAGATTCCCGAATCGGTCGGCGGCAATGACCTCGCCCTCGATCATGGTGCCGTCACGGCGCGCCCTCGGCACGGCCAGCATGACGGGATCGGCGACCTGTGGGCCGAGGCGGTCGAGGGCGAGCCCCCCCGCGAGGTAGGCCGCCGCGGGAGCGAAGAGGTCGCGACCGTGGAACGTGCGGCTCATCGGGGTCAGGCGGTACTCGGGCGCTTCCAGCCGCACCACGACCTTGTCGCGCCCGGCGCGCTCGAGGGCGAAGGTGAACAATCCATTGTCGGGGCCAACGAAGAGGTGGCCGCCCGCCCGGGCGGCGAGCGGATGCCGGGAGCTGCCGACGCCGGGATCCACGACGGCCAGGTGCACGGTCCCCGGGGGAAAGAAGCGCGTCACCGACTCGAGGGCCATCGCCCCCTCCAGCACGTCCTGGGGGGCGACGTCGTGGGTGAGATCCACGAGTCGGGCGTCCGGACAGATGCCGAGGATGACGCCTTTCATGATGCCGACCCAGGGATCACGCGTCCCGAAATCAGTCGTCAGGGTGATGATCGGGGTGGCCATGACTTCCTCACCCTGACCTTACCCGCACTCACCTCGCCGCCCTCATGCCTGCGGCAACTCGGCGGCGTCTCGGCTCGAACCCCGGCCCTTCTCCGTCGGTGAGAGAGAGGGAGCCAGAAACATCCCTCTCCCCTCAGGGGAGAGGGCGTGGCATTTCGAGCTGAAGGGCGAAGCCATGAGACGAGGGCTGAGAAGTCAGGGGATCCTTCACCTGTCGCGGGCGACGACGAAATCGGCGATGAGGAGAAGCGTGTCCTTGTCGTCGGAGGGCGAGAAGCCCGCGAGCGCCTCCTTGGCGGACTGGGCATAGGCCCGGGCGCGGCCCAGCGCGTACTCCACGCCGCCGTAGCGCTCGACGAGCTGCCGGATGTCCTCGATCTCGCCCGGATCGCCCGAATGGCGCTTGAGGACCGACTGGATGCGGTCGCGCTCGGCGGGGGCGGCCCGCTCGAGCGTCGCGATGAGAGGCAGCGTCCGCTTGCCCTCCTTGAGATCGGCGCCGATGGCCTTGCCGAGCCGTCCCTGGTCGGCCACGAAATCGAGCGAGTCGTCGCTGAGCTGGAAGGCGATGCCGATGTCGAGGCCGTAGCGCGTGAGCGCTTCGACCTGGTCCTCGGCGGCCCCCGCCACGAGCGCCCCGATCCGGCAGCAGGCCGAGATGAACGACGCCGTCTTCTGCGTGATGATGCGGAGATAGTCGGCCTCGGAGGTGCTGCCGCTGCGCTTGCATTCGAGCTGGAGCACCTCGGCCTCCGTCATGGAGACGGTGGCTCGCGCCAGGGTCTCGAGAACGGCGGCGGTGCCGTCCTCGACCATGAGGGCGAAGGACTTCGAGTAGAGATGGTCGCCCACCAGGATGGAGGCGTCGTCGCCCCAGCGGGCATTGGCGGAGGGCCGCCCGCGGCGCAGGGGAGCCTGGTCCACGACGTCGTCGTGGATGAGGGTGGCCGTGTGGAGCAGCTCGACCACGCAGCCCATGCGCACGGCCCGGGGTCCCGAGTAGCCCGCCACGCGGGAGGCCATGAGGAGCAGGATGGGGCGGAGGCGCTTGCCTCCGGCCCCCGCGATGAAGTCGCCCATCTCGCGGATGAGGGACACGGGCGAGTCGAGCTGGCGCGCGATCGCCTCCTCGATGGCGCGCATCTCGGGGCCAACGGCAAGGACGACGCGCTCTTTGAGGAGCGCCTCGAGGTCGGTCGGGGCGGTCATGGATCTGGTGGAGCGTCCGTCAGCGGACGACGACGCGGTCCTTGATCTTGACCTGGTTGCCGGAGGCGACGCTCTGGAGCTCGACCACGGAGAACTTCTCCTTCACCTCGGTGACGCGGCCCGTGGCCACCTCCTCGTCGAGCTCGCCCAGGAGCTCGCCGGTGATCGGATGGACGATGGCGATCTTGTCGCGGCGCACGCTGACCTGCGCCCCGAGCTTCACCCCATCCTTGCCGTTGAGATCGATGACGACGCGGCTCGTGTCGACGAAGACGACGAAGCCCCGATTGGTCGGGGGAGCCGCGGCCGCCGGCTGGGTGCCGCCCTTGCCCGTCGTGTTCGTCACCCCCTTGGCCGGCGGGGCGGTCGGCTCGGTGGCCACGGCGACCTTTTGACGCGGGCTGATGCGGCCGCCGCCGGGCGGGAGGCCGTACTTGGCCACGATCTCCGGCGAGGCGATGAGGCTCGACTTGCCGAACACGAGGGTGCCCATCGTGGTCGGGATCTTGTCCTCCTCGACCCAGACGTACTCGGGCTCGCTGGCGACGTCAGGGAAGCGCGGATTCTTGATGAGCAGCCACTTGGGCTCGGCCGCCCTGATCTCGACGCTCGGATCATCGACCCTGGGCAGGCCCACGAGCTCGCGCAGGCTGGCCCCACCGCAGGCACTGAGAGTGACGCCGACGACCACGAGGGCGATCACGAGGCGTAGCGGCACGCGAACGCTCATAAGCTCCCTGAGCATAGCAGATTCGACAGGCTCAATCCTCGGGCCGGGGCTCCCACGGGAAGCGCTGCTCGCCCGTCCCGTCGGCGCGCGTGATCGCCATCCGCCGAGAGAAGAGCGCCGTTCCCGTGACGGCCGAGACCCAGGTGACGTCGAGGTAGGTGACCCCGCGGCGCTCCAGGAGGACGGGCACGAGCCAGCCCGTCACCTCGAGCGGCTTCCCCAGGGCCACCGCGCGGTCGGGACGCACCAGGAGCTCCTCCGAGCGCGTCTTGCTGTTGAGGAGGATCTCGTTGACGTGGCTCGGGTCCACGCTCTGGAAGCGCTTGGTCTGGTCCATGGCCAGGGCGAGCATGAAGGCCACACGTCTCAGGTCGGCCCTGTTCGAGGTGAGATCGGTGGGTGGGGCGACCGCGACCTTGATCCGGCCTCGCGTGATGCGCACGCCATCCTCCGGGTTGGGCTTGTCCTTGCCCTCGACGGGGACGAAGAGCGCCTCGGAGAATCCCTCCTCGACGCGCTGCACCTGCGCGTAGCCGAGGATCTCCTCGTATCGGCCGAGGACCTTGCCGTTATAGGGATGCCGGAATTCTTCGCCCTTGCGGAAGACCGAGAACTCCTGGCCGGGCAGCACGCCCTGCTTCTTGCTCAGGTCCATGTAGAGATGGTCGCCGTCCACCTGGACGACGACCCCCTCCACGGGCGGGAAGGCGCCGACCACGTCCTGGAGCATGAGGCCGAAGGTGGCGCCGATCTGGTCGGCGATGCCCGCGGCGGCGGGCGGAGCGATCGCGAGCAACGCCGTCAAGGCCGCGGCGGCGGCCCTAGAAAACAATGGACGGCTGATGCGCACCGAAGACGGTCCGCAGGGAGTCGCAGATCTCGCCGAGGGTGACCCGCGCCCGCACGGCGTCGAGGATGAGGGGCATCAGGTTGTCCCGGCCGCGCGCGGCTCGGTCGATGGCCTCGAGGGCCCGCGCGGCGCGGCTTGCGTCGCGGGAGGCGCGCAGACGCCCGATGCGCTCGGCCATGGCCTGACCTACCGCGGGATTGACCTCGAAGAGATGGCCGGGGGGCGGCTCATCCAGGACGAAGTCGTTGACGCCCACCACGATGCGCGCCTTGGACTCGACCTCCTGCTGGTAGCGATAGGCCGATTCCTGGATCTCGCGCTGCATGAAGGCGATGGCGCTGACGGCGCCGCCGAGCCCGTCGATCTTGGCGATGTAGGTCTCCGCTTCCTCCTCGAGGCGCCGCGTGAGGGCTTCCACGGCGAAGGCGCCGCCCACGGGGTCCACGGTATCGGCCACGCCGGACTCGTGGGCGAGGACCTGCTGCGTGCGCAGGGCGGTCCGCACGGCCGCTTCCGTGGGCAGAGCCAGCGCTTCGTCCATCGAGTTCGTGTGGAGCGACTGGCAGCCGCCGAGGATCGCGGCGAGGGCCTGCACGGTGACCCGGACGATGTTGTTCTCGGGCTGCTGGGCGGTGAGCATGCTCCCCGCCGTCTGGGCGTGGAAGCGCAACATGATCGAGCGCGGATCGCGGGCCCCGAATCGCTCGGTCATGATGCGGGCCCAGAGGCGCCGGGCGGCCCGGAACTTCGCCACCTCCTCCAGGAGGTGGTTGTGGGCGTTGAAGAAGAAGGAGAGCTGGGGCGCGAACTCGTCGACGCGGAGTCCCGCCGCCTGCGCCGCCGTGACATAGGCGATGGCATTGGCGAGGGTGAAGCCCACCTCCTGCGCGGCCGTGCATCCCGCCTCGCGCATGTGGTAGCCCGAGATCGAGATCGTGTTCCAGCGCGGCACCCGGTCCTTGCAAAAGGCGAACATGTCGGTGATGAGCCGCATGGAGGGGCCGGGCGGGTAGATGTAGGTGCCGCGCGCGATGTACTCCTTCAGGATGTCGTTCTGCACCGTGCCCGAGAGCTTCTCGGCGAGGACGCCCTGTCGCTCGGCCACCGCGATGTACAGGCACAGGAGGATGGCCGCCGTGGCGTTGATGGTCATCGACGTCGATACCCGATCGAGCGGGATGCCCTCGAAGAGCTCCGCCATGTCCTCCACGCTTCCGATGGAAACGCCGACCTTGCCCACTTCGCTCCGGGCCATGAGGTGGTCGGCGTCGTAGCCCATCTGCGTGGGCAGGTCGAAGGCCACGGAGAGCCCCGTCTGCCCCTGCCCGAGCAGGTAGCGGTAACGCTGGTTGGTCTCGGCCGCCGAGCCGAAGCCCGCGTACTGGCGCATCGTCCAGAGGCGACCGCGGAACATCGTGGGCTGCACGCCCCGCGTGTAGGGGAATTCGCCGGGAAAGCCGAGGTCGCGGACATAGTCCTGGGCGGCGGTGTGCTCCGGGGTGAAGAGCCGCGGCAGGGGCGCGCCGTCCGAGCCCGCGAAGAGGCCGGGACGATCGGGCGTCTTGTCGAGGGCGGGCTTGAGCGTCCGCGCCTCCCACGCGCGCCGTGCGTCTTCGATCGTCTTGCCGTCGGGGAGCGGCTTCTTCTCGTCGGGCGTCATAGCGGAATGTTCCCGTGCTTGCGCGGCGGATTGGAATCGCGCTTGGTGTGCAGCACCTCGAGGGCCTGGATGAGACGGCGCCGCGTGTCCCGCGGCTCGATCACCTCGTCCACGTAGCCGCGCTCGGCGGCCACGTACGGGTTGGCGAACTTCTCGCGGTACTCGCGGGTCTTTTCCTCCTTGAACCCGGCCGGATCCTTGGCCGCGTCCATCTCCCGCCGGTAGAGGATGTTCACCGCTCCGTCCGGCCCCATGACGGCGATCTCGGCGGTGGGATACGCGAGGTTGAGATCGCCCCGGATGTGCTTGGAGGACATGACGTCGTAGGCGCCGCCATACGCCTTGCGCGTGATGACGGTGAGCTTGGGCACCGTCGCCTCGCAGTATGCGAAGAGCAGCTTGGCCCCGTGCTTGATGATGCCGCCGAACTCCTGCGCGGTGCCGGGCAGGAAGCCCGGCACGTCCACGAAGGTCACGAGCGGGACATTGAAGCAGTCGCAGAAGCGCACGAAGCGCGCGGCCTTGAGGGAGGCGCTGATGTCGAGGCAGCCCGCGAGGTGCGCAGGCTGGTTGGCCACGATCCCCACGGGCCGGCCGTTGAGCCGCCCGAAGCCGACGACGATGTTGGGCGCGTAGTCCGCCTGCACCTCGAAGAAGTATCGCTCGTCGAGCACGGGTCGGACGATGGCCTTGATGTCATAGGGCCGGTTGGGCAGATCGGGCACGACGGTCTGTAGCTCCTCGTCCGCGCGGTCGGCGGGATCGGTCGTCGGGCGGACGGGCGGGTCTTCCGTGTTGTTCTGCGGCAGAAAGGTCATGAGCTCGCGAACGAGGGCCAGGCACTCCTCTTCACCCTCCGCGGCAAAGTGGGCGACGCCGGAGGTCGTCCCATGGGTCGCGGCCCCGCCCAGCTCCTCGAAGGAGACCTCCTCGTGGGTGACGGCCTTGATGACGTCGGGGCCCGTCACGAACATGTACGAGGAATGCTTGACCATGAAGACGAAATCGGTGATGGCGGGCGAGTACACGGCGCCGCCCGCGCAGGGGCCCATGATGGCCGAGATCTGCGGCACCACCCCCGAGGCGAGCGTGTTGCGCAGGAAGATGTCGGCGTACCCGGCGAGGGAGACGACGCCCTCCTGGATGCGCGCGCCGCCTGAATCGTTGAGCCCGATCACCGGCACGCCCGTCTTCATGGCGAGGTCCATGATCTTGCAGATCTTGCGCGCGTAGGCCTCGGAGAGGGAGCCGCCGAACACGGTGAAGTCCTGGGCGAAGACGAAGAGGGGGCGGCCGTGGATCCGTCCGGAGCCCGTGACCACGCCGTCGCCAGGAATTCGCTGCGCCTCCATGCCGAAGTCCTGGCTCTGGTGCACGACCAGCCGGTCCACCTCGGCGAAGGAGCCCTTGTCGAGAAGCAGCTCGAGGCGCTCGCGCGCCGTCTTCTTCCCCGTCTTGTGCTGCCGCTCGATGCGCTCCACGCCACCGCCGAGCTCGGCGGCCTCGTTTCGGCGATGGAGCTCTTCGAAGCGATCCTGGAGGGACATGGGAGCAGGCTCCTCGAGGCGCCTGGTGAAGCGCGCCTCAGACCTGCGCGCAGTATAGAGGCCGGGCTCCGGGAAAGTCAATGAATGCGCGAGCTTTTCCACGCCTCGTTTGACTGGCTTGGGCACCTCTGCCATACTTCGCGCCTATGACGCCGGTGGCCCAGACCGTGCTGGTGCTCTGTGCCGTGGTCCTCACGGTGGCGATCGTGGCGACGCTGCTGAGCTTCAAGCGGACGGCCGCGCGCGCCGAGATCGTGCTGCAGCTGGTCGAGCGCGAGATTCGACCCCTGGCGAGCCAGATCGAAGGGCTCGCCGGAGACCTGCGCGTGGTGGCGCAGACGACCAACGGAAGCATCCAGCGGCTGAACGGTATCCTCGGCCGGGTCGAGGACATCTCCCTGAAGGTCGCGCGGATCATCGGCGTGGCCAATAGCCTGACGTCATTGAGGGGCATCAGCGGTGTGGCCTCGGGCGCCAAGACGGGTCTCAGCGTTTTTCTCTCGCGGCTCACGAAATAGCAGGCGAGGAGGAGAGAGGTCATGGCGGACGAACGTGGCGGGGACGCGGCGGGCTACCTGGGCTGGTTCTTTCTCGGAGCGGTGGCCGGAGCGGCCGCAGCGCTCTTGCTCGCTCCCAAGAGCGGCACGGAGACGCGCGAGCTCCTGAGCGAGCATGGCCAGGAGTGGTTCAAGAAGGCGCAGGAGGTGGCGGAGGAGGCGCAGGGTCGCGCGGGCGATCTCTTCGACAAGGGCCGCGAGTACGTCGAGGAGCAGCGGAACCGGCTCCTCTCGGCCTTCGAGGCGGGCCGCTCGGCGATGAAGGAAGAGATGGGCAAGCAGCACAACGACCACTAGCAGGCGGGTCAGAAAGGGCCCATCTGCTTCGTTGGCGCCCGCCGGCCGCACGCTCAACGTACGTGGCATTTCGAGCTGAGGGGCGTAGCCACGAGGCGAGGGCTGAATGAGATCTACGCCTCACCTGCGGCCGACGGGCGCCGCCTCGCATCTGGACCCTTTCTGAACCGCCTGCGGCCGCTGGAGACGCTGCCGCCAAAATGCCTGAAGTAGAGGTGGTGAATCCGGAGGAGATACGCGAGAAGGCCGAGAGCCGCTTCGGGCGGCGAGTGGCCCTCGTCACGGCCGTCTACGCCGTCATGCTCGCCATCGCGGGGCTGGGGGGCAGCAACGCCACCAAGGAGATGCTCCTTTCCCAGCAGCAGTCGTCCGACCAGTGGGCCTTCTACCAGGCCAAGGTCATCCGCGAGCACCAGTACCGGGCGCAGAAGATGCGGCTGGAGGCCGACCTCGTCGAGCGCGGCCCGTCGCTCAGGCCCGAGGCCCGCCAGAAGCTCGAGGCGCTGCTCAAGAAGTACGAGGAGGAAGAAAAGCGCTACAACGCCGAGAAGAAAGAGATCGAGCAGGCGGCCAAGCGCCTCGAGGCGACGCGCGACCGTTTCCAGGCCAAGGACCCGTACTTCGACCTCGCCGAGGTCTTCCTGCAGGTCGCTATCGTCATGGCTTCGGTGTCCATCCTGGCCCGGTCGCGGCCCACGTTCTTCTTCAGTCTGGTCCTGGCCGCCCTCGGCGTTGTTCTCGTCCTGAACGGCTACACGCTGCTCTTCGGCCTACCCTTCCTCCACATCACGCCACGCACTAATCCATTCGCCTGCTAGATATGGATCGC
>Ga0137394_10001239_pt1 | contig 18412 bp, 21 predicted proteins | sample czobulk116metaG_FD_108278 | JGI IMG/M metagenome (GOLD analysis project Ga0137394, IMG submission 108278) | Vadose zone soil microbial communities from Angelo Coast Range Reserve, California, USA - czobulk1.16 metaG | ecosystem: Environmental > Terrestrial > Soil > Vadose zone | place: USA...
CCATCACCGCGCCTTACCTCGCCGAAGCCATTGCGAAGAGTCTTGTGTCGACGCAGGCTTCTCGCGAAACCCAGAATATGTTGACGCGTGCCAGAATATTGGTGACGAAAACGTGCAACCAGATCAGCGGTTATTCAAGTAACTGATGAGGAGACCTTCGATGGTGAAACAGATCGAGCAGTCAATCGAGTTTCGTCGCTATGAAGTCGTGCACGGCGAGGACGCGGACTTTGTCGCCTATCAACGGAAGCGTGTCGATGGTCTTTGGCAGACGGTTTCAATATGGATGATCCCGGGTACCGGGGCGTCAAATAAAATATAGTCACGCATTCACGTCGACGACTGTGCGGCCCTGCACTTTTCCTGCAAACATTTGGCGTACCACATCGGGAATCGCGGCGAGGCCGACCACCTGCACCGTTCGGGCAAGCTTGTTCAGGTTGAGATCGCGAGCCAAACGCGACCACGCCTCGGTTCGAGCCTGGAACGGGGCGTTGACCGAGTCGATGCCTGCAAGGGTGACGTTGCGCAGGATGAACGGTAGAACCGTTCCGGGCAAATCGACACCCTGAGCCATACCACAGGCCGTCACCACCCCGCGGTACTGCGTCTGCGCTAGCACATTCACCAACGTACGGCTGCCGACCGAGTCGACTGCGCCAGCCCAACGTTCGCGGGCGACAGGAGCTCCAGCCTCCGAGAGGGTTTGTCGATCGATGACGTCAGCTGCACCGAGGCTCCGCAAATAGTCGGCTTCGTCAGGACGTCCAGTCGAAGCAATGACGCGGTAACCCAGATCGGAAAGGATAGCGATCGCGATTGAACCGACACCGCCATTCGCGCCGGTGACCAGGATGTCGCCACGCTGCGGTGTGAGGCCGCCATGTTCGAGGGCGAGTACGCTCAGCATTGCCGTGTAGCCCGCCGTGCCGATCGCCATGGCGTCCTTCGTTGAAAGCGGCGCTGGGATTTTCACGAGCCACTCGCCGCTGACTCGCGCTTTCTGAGCGTAACCGCCATGGTGGGTCTGACTCAGTCCCCAGCTGTTGGCGACGACGCGATCTCCCACTGTGATGCCCGGATAGGAGGATGCCTCGACCGTGCCGGCGAAGTCGATACCTGGGATCAAGGGAAACTGACGAATGATTTCAGCCCGCCCGCTAATAGCAAGCGCGTCTTTATAGTTTACGGTCGAATAATCCACCGCGATGGAAACGTCTCCAGGCATAAGCTCTTGCTCGTTCATTTCGACCACTTTGGTCGAAATCTTCTCGCCTGTCTTTTCTGCCAGCAGTGCCTTGAACGTCATCGTCGTGTCCTAGATTGGCGTTTCGCTCTCCAACGACCTAAGGGAGCGCCGTTATTAGCGCAAGAAGGTACATTTAAAGCGGATACTATCATTCATGGGGGGTAAGCGCCAAGTTTCGACGCGCGAAACCAGGCGGTGGCCGATACGGTATGCTCAACATGACCACCTGGCGCTTCGAAAGCGACCAAGTTGCCTGCCCATACCGAGGCTCGTTCGTGCAATCGGTATGATCAGGGCAGCTCTCTGCCGTGTTACGCTGCCGACGCGCGACTAAGGCGGTCCTGGACGAATAACTTCTTCTATCGCGATCGTGCGTCTTCGCGCGCTTGCACGGCCAAGACCCTGTGCGGTCACGCCGGATTTTTCCGAGTTTCCCGACGATTGCGTAGCAACGGGGATTTCGGTTGCCGCTCTTCTGAGGGCCATGCGAACGATCATGCGTTGGCCGATTATGACTATGATGGAGCCGAGACTCTGTCGGGCAGGACGAGCAGCAGCCCAACGACCGCGAGCAGCATCAGCACGTTCCAAAAGGCCACGGCACCAAATGCCTGGACATAGGATGCCGTCTGGTTAAGGCCTCTCGATTCGGCGCCAGAAAGGGTCACAAAGAAGGGAACCTCCAGTGCGGCAACGCCCAACGCATTGCCGCCGCGCTGCATCGTTGTCAGGAGGCCAGACGCGGATCCCACGTGGCGGTCGTGGATGCCACTCATCACAGCGTTCAGGATTGGCGTCATGAAGAGGCCCATACCAACGCCAACGAACAACAGGGACGGAAGAAGCCACGTGGCCGGAAGCGGATCGACTGTCCAGCAAAGGACCAGCGCAAGAAGCATTCCGACCAAGTCCACGAGGACGCCCGCCATCATGATACGACGCACCCCGAACGACGTCAGCCGACCTGCAACCGGCGAAACGATTCCGAACGCTCCACCGAGTATCGCCAGGCTCCCCGCCGTGGCCAACGGCGAATACCCGTAGCCTGTCTGCATCAACAACACGTAGGAGAAGCTGAAAGGGGTCGTGGATCCCCAAAAGATGAGGATCAGAAGCGCGCCGACATTAAACGCGCGATCACCAAACAGGTCGGTCTCAAGCAGCGGAGAGAGACCGCGTCGTGATTTCCAGCGTTGGTGGAGGTAGAACCCCATGAAAGCGACCGGGGAGGCGAGTAGCATCGCGACCGGCCACCCGGTCCAGCCGCGCTCCGGTCCCCCGACCAGCGGCAGCATCAGAAGCAACATGGCGAGGGTGCTTAGCGCGGCACCCGCAAGGTCAAGCCGCTTGTGCTCGCCGGAACGCATGTCAGCCAGCACAAGCGGTGTCAGGAAAACTGCGGCGACGCCGATCGGGAGGTTCACTAGAAAGATCATACGCCAGGCAAGGCCGAACAGGTCGGTCTGGATGAGGACTCCCCCAAGGATCAGCCCGGCGACGTTGGCAAGGCCGATCGCTAAGCCCATCGCGCCGAACGCTGCTGTACGCTCGCCGCCATCGGCAAAGGACATTCGCACCAGCGCAAATACCTGGGGCGAGAGCATCGCCGCGGAGGCACCCTGTAGCAGCCTGCCGGCAATAAGAACCTCGATGTTCGGTGCGATCCCGCAGATAAACGATGTCAGCGTGAACGCCGCAAAGGCCATCATGAAAACACGACGCTGGCCGTAGATGTCGCCAAGTCGTCCCCCGGTGATCATGCCGGCGGAGAAGGCCAGTGCGTAGCTTGCCACCGTGAGTTCGGCCTCGCCGAAGCTCGCATGTAGCGTGCTTCTGATACTCGGAATCGCGACGTTGACGATCGAACTGTCCATGACCGTCACAAAAATGCCCGAGAGGACGACCGTGAGCGCCACCCAGCGGCGGGCATCGATACCGGAGCCGGTGACCTCTGCGCATGGTTCTTGGTCGCTCAAAGCGTAACGACGATCTTGCCAAACTGGCCGCTGTTCTCCAGATAGCGGTGCACCTCCACCATCTCGTCGAACTTGAATACCCGATCGATGACCGGCTTGAGCGCGCCGCTCGCGAGCCCCTTGGTGACGTACTCCACCGCAGCCTTGCGGCGTGCCTCGTCGCCCGCGACCAACCGGATGCTGTATCCCTTCACGGTTGGCATCTTCCGGATCATCTCCAGCACCGGCATAGGAGTGGCATCCTCGCTCAGAGCGCCGTAGATATAGGCAATGCCCTGATTGGCCAGTGCGGCGATCAGCTTGGGAAAGTCCGGGCCACCGATGGGATCGAAGGCAACGCGCGCACCATTGCCGTTCGTGATGCGCATCACTTCGGCGACCAAGTCTTGCTCCTGGGTTGCAACGACATGTGGTGCACCGGCCTCCAGCAGCCGCTGCTTTTTCTCCGAAGTGCGCGTCAGCGCGATCGGGGTTGCACCGGCGTAGTTCGCAAGCTGAATCGCCGCCAGGCCGACGCTGCTCGAAGCTGCGGGAATGATGACGAAGTCGCCCGCTTTCACTTGAGCGTCGAACACGAGCGCACCGTAAGCCGTAATGAACATCATCCAGACGGATGCTGCTTCGACGAATGAAAGCGATTTTGGGTGCCTCACGACGGCATGGTCGGGGGCGAGAATGACCTCTCCATAGGTGGAGTACTTGTTCAGGGAAAAGGCCGGGATCGTACTAACTGTGTCGCCCACGGAAAAATCAGTGACATCTTTGCCCACAGCATCGACAACACCGGCGCATTCATATCCCAAACCAGCCGGGAATATCGGGGACTCGACATATTTGTCGTTGCGCCACATCGACTCGGCACGATTGATGCCGATCGCCTTTACTTTGATACGAACTTCGTGCGGGCCGGGAGCAGGCACTTCCATTTCGATGAATTCGAGAACTTCCGGCCCTCCGGCCTGTGCGAATTTGATCGTGCGGGACATGATGCCTCCGTTAAGTTGGGTTTACGGTGCGGTACTGGGCATAACTCGAACGGTGGTCGCGCGCAGCCGGTTGCGAGGGCGTTTCGAGATGCTGTCCGGAGAGACGCAGGATCCCTTCCGTTCCGATCAGGAGGCAGACGAAGCCCTTGCTGGCCTTGAGCCGGATCGGCTTCACCGCCTGATAGGCGTCGGAGTAATAGAACGTCTTCACGGCCTCGGGACTATCGAACTCGACGATGACCCGGCGCCGCAGCGGCAAGGCGCCATCCAATGGTTGCGGATCTTCGCCGCGCGCGAGAATTTTGCCGCCATGAGCCGCGATGATGTCCGGGACGCTGGTGCGGTAGGGTTCATAGGACGCCGGATCAGTGATCTCGACTTCGACATAGAAATAGCCTTTGGGCATCGTCTAACTCCGGAATAGCATCATGCGCTCATACTGGGCCGCTTCGAAATCGCATCCTTCCAGCGCGCCAGCGCTCGATGTCCCTGCGGAATCGATATTTCGAGCGCCTTCGCGAAATCGATGGTCACCAGCGCAGTTATGTCTGCCGCCGAAAATCGCTCCCCGGCGAGGAAGGGCACCTGTTCGAGTCGTTCGTTCAGGTCGGTGAGAAAGTTTGTCAGGCGCAGCATGCTGCGGTCGACCAACCCCGGGATTTGCTCATAGTCGTGCGGTCCGGCGACGGCGCGACCCTTGAGCCGCTCGACCTTGTTGCGCACGCCTTCCATCGCCGGCGCGAAGCCTTCCAGCTCAGCGAACCGCTCCCACATCACGACCAAACCCTTGTCCTTGGGCGTCGCGCCCAGCAGGGGCATTTCGGGAAAGGCTTCGTCGAGATACCGCATGATGGCCGGCACCTCGCCGATGGTGGTGCCATCTTCGAGCACCAGGGCAGGCACCACGCGGCGGGGATTGATTGCCCTGTAGGCTTCCGAGTGTTGCTCGCCCGTGCCGAGATCAACAGGAATCAGCGTCGGCTTAAGCCCCTTCTCTGCCAGAAAAATTCGGACGCGCCGCGAATTGGGCGAGTTGACGGCGTGGTAAAACTTCAGTGTGTCTGACATGGCATGACTCCTTTTGATCAGGCGTTGGCTTCTTCACTTGTCTGCCCAGCGGCACATCACGCCGGCCAGCTTTCCGCCCTGGTCGTCATAGAGCCCCTGATTGGCCAGATATTTGACCGATTGCTCATCGCAAGCTTCGAACGTCGGGAAGCTTGCGACCGCGTCCTCACGGTACTCGGTGGCAGAGACACAAAACACGAGCAGAAGTGGGTACACCTGAGAAAATCCTTTTAACGAAGCTGATGCATCAGACCTGCGCTCTGCCGCCATCGGCGAACAGCTCGATGCCCGTGACGAAGCTGGAGTCATCCGAGCCCAGAAACAGCGCGACCCTGGCGATCTCTTCGGGCTCCGCCATGCGGCCCATTGGGACGGTGGAGACGATGCGCGCGATGGCTTCAGGCGGCTGCAGCGCCACCTGCGGGGTGACGACAGGTCCGGGGCTGAGAACGTTTGCACGGATGCGCCGGTCCTTCAGTTCCATGGTCCAGGTGCGCACGAACGAGCGAATTGCCGCTTTGCTCGCAGCATAGACGCCAAAGCTCGGAGTGCCTTTGGCGGCCGCGGCTGAACCGGTCAGGATGATGGAGGCACCATCGTTCAGGAACGGGAGCGCCTTCTGAACCGTGAAAAGCAATCCCTTGACGTTGGTGTCGAACGTCTTGTCGTAATACTCCTCGGTGATGCTTCCCAGCGGGACAAATCCGCCCAGCCCGACATTGGCGAAGAGGATATCGATGCGGCCCTTTGCCTTGACGCTTTCATAGAGACGATCGAGGTCCGCCAGGTTCGCGACGTCCCCTTGAACGCCGGTGACGTTGCTGCCGATCGCAGCTACGGCTTCTTCAAGCTCCTTCTGGCGACGGCCAGTAATGAAAACGTGAGCCCCCTCACTGACGAAGAGTTTTGCCGTGGCGACGCCGATACCTTGGGTGCCGCCCGTAATGACAGCCACTTTCCCTTGCAGTTTACCCATGAGCTATTGTCTCTGCGCATCTACTTGAGTTGTGAGTTGTACTGTTGGCGAATGCGTGTCATCGGTTCGGGCGGCGTCACCGGTGCGGGGCCTGCACGAAGCGCCGTGTCACCTCATCCCGCGTCTGGTTGACGGCACCCATTCGCTCGATGAGCTCCGCGGTTCGGCTGCCTCTCAGACCGGCCGTGGTGATCACACCATCGCGGACATAGGTGTAGACACCCGTCACCAGGAATGCGCCGAACGAGCGGAGGTACTTGCGCTGGTCCGCAATGGTTGCGCGATAGGTTTCGCTCTCGCAAAACTCTCGTGCCGTGAGCGCGGTTGCAAAACCGATCTCGATGACGCCGATATCCTTGCGCTCGTCGCTGACCCGATGATCGCCGTGCGGCGACGGCGGAGACGGGCGCGCGTTGTCGTACGGTTCGGGCAGATGCAGGCGCAGTTTCCGCACCGCCGGCGCAGATGCCAGATGACTCGCCCATTCCGACAGCCATGGCCGGAATCCCTCGCCGGATCCGCCGTTCAGATGCAGATGCAGGCGGTGCAACCGGTCCGGCCCGTTCGGAATGTCGTCGGGCTCGCGATCTACCAGCGTAAGCGACCCCCGCGGCAGACTGTAGGCGACGATGTGCTCAAACAGATGAAACACGTCTCCGAACAACACCGGGCTCGCCTCGGCGTAACGGTTCAGGCCGTCGATGTCGGCGAAGCCGATTTCCGCGGCGCCGTCGAGCACGACGTCCATGCGGCGGACGCCGTCCGGCAGAGGCCAAAGATTGGCTGAGTGGTCCTGTGAGAAGTGATGCTGCACATAGTAGCTGATACCGGGAAGTCGCGCGCAGAGCGTCCCGAGTACATCGCGCCAATAGTCTGCGAACAGATCCTGTGGAAGCCCGGCAAGCTTGCGCAGCACGCCATAGGAAAGGCAACGGACGTTCTCATCGCGCGCCGCGAAGTTGGCAGTATCCGCGAACTGCGTCGGCGCGCTCGGGCGGCTGTGCTGGGTCATTGAAATTCCTCCGGCGGTGGTGCTCGGAGATATTTTTCTTGGGGTCCTTCCCAACAAGAGCCAATTGCCGTGCATTCGATCGGCCATACCGATCGATCGGCCTTGATCGACGGGCTCGACGCCCGACGAAACTGCCATCAGGCTTTTGCAATTGAGGCAGATCTCCTCGTCTGAGGCATGCCCAGGCGTTGAACAGGGTTGCTGCGTTGGGACCCCATCCTGCGTTGTGAGCCGCATCGTCAAAGCCTAGGTTCACCTTCTATCGGCCTAACCGATCAACCGGCTGACGCGAGGCGAACATGGAACTGCGACAGATTGACTGCTTCCTGGCGGTCGCGAAGGAGCTCCATTTTGGAAAAGCGGCGAAGACGCTGTCTCTCGCTCAGTCTTCCATCTCCGAAGCGATACGCTCGCTGGAGCAGGAAGTGGGCGGACAACTGCTCGTCCGAACGAGCAGGCGCGTACAGCTGACGTCCCTCGGCGAGAAGTTTCGTCTCGGCGTCGAACCCGCCACCTTGGTCCTGCGCGCCACGCTGGACGATTGCAGGAAGACCGTGCTTGGTCAGACAAGTCGGTTAAGGATCGGGTTCCTCGGTGGTGGACTCTACGAATTGACCTTGCCCTTTGTCAGGCATCTCAGGAGCAAATTCCATATCGACGTCGAGTGGGTAGAGCTTTCGCTGCTGGACCAATTTGAGGCGATCGCGGCGGGCAAGGTGGATGCGGCGTTTTGCAGACTTCCACTTTCCCATGATGGCCTGGTGCAATGCACGGTGCTGCTTGAGGAGAAGAAGAAGCTGGTCGTGCCGGCCGATCACAGGCTCTCGAACAGAGACTGGATCGATCCCGAGGAACTCGCGTTCGAGACGTTGCCGACATTGCCTGACAACCACAATTTGGGGGCATGGGCAGCGATCCATTTCCCCGACCACACTCCTTCGGGACGGCCGATCGCGCGAGGCCCAGTCGTAACAACGATCCGGGAATCTCTTGCCGTCGTCGAATCCGGCGAGGCCGTCGTCATCGTGGGCGCGCGAGCGGAACTCTACTATTCGAATCCCCGCATCAGATTTATCGAGGTCGGCGTTCCTTCCGTGGGTACCGCTCTCGTGAGACGCCGAGCCGATCGTCGGCGCGTAATACAGAACCTCGAGGAATGCGCGCGCGATGTCGCAACCGGGTTTGTCGAAACCGTAGAGCACTAATGACTAACCAGGATTCATTGGCGGCTGCTCTTTGCAACTCGAAGCTTCAAATCATCCACTTTCGCCAGGACGGATTTCAGGAGTGGCGCTGTGTTCGTCTCGTTATAGCCGATGACCAGATCAACCGTTGGCGGCGCACCGCGTATCGGCCGGCTGACAATGGTTTTCGGCAATAGGTTTTGAGAATAGAGCGGAAACAGGCCGATTCCGCCGGTGGACGCCACCAGCGAAATCGCCATTGCCAGGTTCTCGGCCTGATGGTCGGGTTTCACGCCGAGCGGCTTGACGTAATCGCTGATAACAGCCCACAGGGTCGGTGCCCTGATCGGGGACACTCCGACAAACGTCTGGCCCGGGATATCCTGCGGGCGAATAGCGCTCCGTGCGGCCAAAGTGTGGTCGCGCGGCATCACGACGATCAGTGGGTCCTTTCGCAACAGCCTGAATTTCAGACCTGGTGCCTGTTTTTCCGGACGCATGAAGGCGAGGTCGATCTTTCCGTGAATGAGAGCTGTTGCGAGATCCGGCGAGTCCAGGCTGTGGATGCCGACTTCGGTGCTCGGCAATTCGGCGCGCAGGATTTCCATCACAGCCGGCAGCCAATCCATCTCGTAGCCGGTGAGGAAGCCGATCGCAAACAATGTCCGTGGCGGCTGCGCCGCTCGCCGCGCCGCCTCCGTAGCGGCCTCCGCTTGAGTAAGCGCCAACCGAGCATGGTCAAGAAAGGCCCGGCCGGCAGCCGTCAATTCGATGCCGTGCACACTGCGGATCATCAGCGGAACGCCGACCTCGTATTCGAGATCGCGGATCTGCCGGCTCAGCGAAGGCTGCGCGGTGTGCAGGCGTTTTTCAGCCGCGAGTGTCAGGCTGCCCTCTTCGGCGACCGCGATGAAATAGCGAAGGTGCCGTAGCTCCATCTCTGGCTTCCATATCTCCCAGGTATGTCCCTCAACTTATAAAGTCTTGGGCGAAGACACCAGACGTTCCTATCTGCCCAATCGTGGAAGTGTCCCCAAGAGACATCTTGCAGGGCTCACAGGCTTCCCCCGGCGACCCAATCCATGCTCCGCCGGCAGCGCACATGAATGAGGAACCGGAAGATGAGCAATCCAGTCGTGTTGATCACGGGCGCCTTGACCGGCATCGGCCGTGCCGCCGCCATCGCGTTCGCCAGGAAGGGCGCCAAGGTCGTCGTATCCGGCCGGCGCGATGAGGCCGGCAAAGCCCTCATCAAGGAGTTGCGCGCGCTTGGCTCGGAAGCCGAGTTCATCAATGCCGACGTCCGCAAGGAAGATGACGTCCGCGCTATGGTTGACAAGGCCGTCGCGCGGTTTGGCCGTCTCGATGTCGCGGTGAACAACGCCGCCACCGAGGGCCAGGTCGGTCCAATCACGGATCAGACCGCGGAAAGCTTTGCCGCCACGTTCGAGACCAACGTTCTCGGTGTGGTTCTGAGCATGAAGCACGAAGTGCGCGTCATGCAGGCTCAGAAGAGCGGCAGCATCATCAACATCTCCTCGACCTACGGACATCGCGGCTCGGCTTTCGCCTCGATCTATGTCGGGGCCAAGCACGCCGTCGAAGGCATCACCAAGTCGGTCGAGCTCGAGCTCGCCAAGTCGGGGATTCGGGTGAACGCCGTCGCGCCGGGACCCACCGACACCGGCATGCTGAGCCGCTTTACCGGCACCGCAGAGAACAAGGCTGCCCTGGTGAGGCAGGTTCCGCTCGATCGTCTCGGCCTCTCCGAGGAGGTCGCCGACGGCATCGTGTTCATCGCGTTGGACGGAGCCAAGTGGATTACCGGCGAGATCCTCAACGTGGACGGCGGTATGACCGCGAATTGACACGGATAGGACGTCAATGACCCAACACAATCACCAGACCGCGCCGACGCAGTTCGTCGAAGCCGATGGCATCCGCTTTGCCTATCGACGCTTTGGCAATGCTGCCGGCGTGCCGCTGGTCTTCAACCAGCACTTCACCGGCACCATGGACCATTGGGATCCGGCCGTGACCGATGGTTTCGCCGATCGCGAAGTCATCCTGTTCAACAACGCCGGCGTATCCAGCTCCTCCGGCGAAGTGCCCACCAGGATCGCGCAAATGGGCGCCAACGCGGTGGCGTTCATCAAGGCGCTGGGACTGGCGAAAGTCGATGTGCTCGGCTTTTCGATCGGCGGCTTTGTCGCGCAGGAAATCGCCCTTCAGGCGCCCGACCTCGTGAGGCGGCTGGTCCTGGTCGGCACCGGCCCGCGCAGTGGCGAGGGCATGGCCACGCTCACGCCGGAGGCGCAGGAAATCTTCGGCGCCACCTATGACAAGTCCGATCATCTCTGGCTCCGCGTGCATTTCACGCAGTCCGAGCAGAGCCAGGCCGCGGGCCGCGAGTTCCTCAAGCGCTTCCGGCTTCGTGCCGAGAACCGCGATCCCGAGGTCAACGAGAACGTCGCGCCCGCCCAGATCGAGGCGATCGGCGAATGGGGCGCGCCGCGGGAGAGGCCGTACGAATATCTGAAGTCGATCCGTCAGCCAACGCTGGTCGTCAACGGCGGCAAGGACGTTATCATCTACGCCGCGAACTCGTTCATTCTGCAGCAGCACCTGCCTGACGCGGAGCTTATCCTTTATCCCGACGCCAATCACGGTTCGCAATACCAATATCCCAAGCGGTTCGTGCGGCAGGTTTCCGCGTTCCTGTCCGAGGAGGAAGCGCGATGAAGCTCTACCGTCCTGCCTCCTCACCCGATTGAACGCCTCGCGTCAGACCTGCCAACGAATCGAGAAGCCCCATGTCAGTTCCAGTCAAAATCGTCGTCGTCTATCACAGCGGATATGGCCACACCGTGAAGATCGCCGAGGCAGTCGCGCGTGGTGCGGCAGCCATCAAGGGCACGAGCGTAGAACTGGTTAGCGCGGAACAGGCGCCCGGCCGATGGGAGCTTCTCGACGGCGCAGACGCCATCATCATGGGAGCGCCGACTTATATGGGCAGCCTATCGGCACCGTTCAAAGCGTTCATGGATGCGACCTCGCACCTTCAATATGCCGAGAAGCGCTGGGAGGGCAAAATCGCCGCGGGCTTCACCAACGGCGCGTCCCGCGGCGGCGACAAGCAGAACTCGCTGGTCCAGCTGATGACATTTGCGGCCCAGCATCAGATGCACTGGGTCAATCTCGGGATGAATTACGGAAATAATCGCTCCTACACCAACGAGGAAATCCTGAACCGCGACAGCTACACGCTCGGGATGGCCGGCCAGGCGGACATGGACAAGAGCGGCGACATCGCTCCGCCGCCGTCCGATCTTCGGACCGCGGAGTTCCTTGGTCGCCGGGTGGCCGAGGTCGCGCAGGAATTGTCGGCTGGCCGGGCGGCGCTCGGCCGGCCGGCCAAACGCGGCGTTTCCGGTGGCGCCGACAATCAGGATCCGGAAGGCCGGGGCGTGGTGGCAACCGGAAGGACTCAAGCCACCACTCGATTGGTCAACGTTTAAGCCTTCGTACGACCTGCTTGCAATTCAGAAGGAGACAGATCATGACTAACAAGCCGATCAAGATTCCGGGGCCCGATCACCCCATTTCGATCGAAGCGAATCCGTCTCGCGTGACGGTGAAAGTCGGCGGAAAAATTATCGCCGATACACGCGATGCATTGACGCTTCGCGAAGCGTCCTATTCGCCCGTTCAGTATATCCCCCGTCGCGATGTCGATATGGCCGCGCTCACGCGCAGCGAACACACCACGTACTGCCCCTACAAGGGCGACGCTTCCTATTTCAGCATTCCGGCGGGCGATGATCGCTCGCGCAACGCGGTGTGGACGTACGAGACCCCGTTTGAAGCGATGGCGCAGATCAAGGATTACGTCGCCTTCTACCCGGACCGGGTTGACGAGATCAGGGTGGGGTAGGGGAGAGAGCACAGATGCCGACGACAAAGCGTACCGCACTTGTCACAGGTGCCTCCGGCCTGGCCGGCGGCTACATGCTGACTCACCTGCTGGAGCAGGGTGGCTGGGATATCGTTGCGGTGTCGCGCCGCAAGCCGCAAATTCCCGGTGACTACAGGCACATTGCGGTGGATCTTCTCGATCCGGCCGACTGCCAGGCCAAGCTCGGGCCGCTCACCAATATCTCGCACCTGTTCTACCTGGCCATCACGGAGCGGTCGGATCCGGGCGAGACGATCTCGGCGAACGCCAACATGTTCTTCAACCTCGTCAAGACCGTCGAGGGTGCGTCACCTGCGCTCGAGCATATTCATCTCTCTCAGGGCACCAGGTGGTACGGAAATCACCTCGGTCCTTACAAGACTCCGACCAAGGAAGACGATCCGCGGCACATGCCGCCGAATTTTTACTACGACCAGCAGGACTTTCTCGAGGAATTCCAGAAAGGAAAACGCTGGACGTGGTCGGTCGGGCGTCCGCACGCGGTCTGCGGATTCTCCACGGGAGGACCGATGAACCTGACTCTGGCGATCGCTGTCTATGCCAACGTCTGCAAGGCATTGAGGCTGCCTCTCAGCTTTCCGGGCAAGCCAGGCGCGTATACCGCGCTCTACCAGTGTACGGACGCCGCTCTTTTGGCAAAGGCCGTCGAGTGGATGGCGACCGATCCGAAATGCGCCAACCAGGCCTTTAACATCACCAACAGTGATCTCATCAGGTGGCAGAATCTGTGGCCCAAATTCGCGGGATTTTTCGAGATGGAACTGGCTCCGCCACGACACCTCAACCTCAGGCAGTCTATGGCGGACAAGGGGCCAATCTGGGAAAAAATCGTCGAGAGGAACGGACTCCAGAAATTCCGCTTCGAAGAGATTGCGGCGTGGGGTTATCCCGACGGCGTGTTCGCATCGGATTACGACATTGTCTCCGATACCAGTAAGGCCCGCCGTTTCGGATTCCACGACCTGGTGGACACCGAGGAGATGTTCCTTCGGATGTTTTCGGATTTCCGGCGCGAGCGGATCATTCCATGACGCAGCGAGTGTTCGCGTCGCGTGCGCCCGAACGGCCTCATCAACAGCGACTCGATCAGGGCAATCGCGGGTCCCCTCGAGTGAACGCGGTGCTCCACAGATCATCCTTTCCTCATCCAGTCCGCTTTCCAAAGGAGAACACCCATGACTGCATCCGTCGTCCTGATCACCGGCGCCTTGACCGGGATCGGCCACGCCACCGCGCTGGCCTTCGCTCAAGAGGGCGCCCGGATTGTCGTATCCGGCCGCCGCGACGAGGCGGGGCATGCCCTGGCCCATGAGCTCCGCAACCTCGGCGTTGAGGCTGAGTTCATCCGCACCGATGTTCGCCACGAAGACGAAGTCCGTAACCTGATCGACAAGACTGTGGCCCGCTTCGGCCGGCTTGACATGGCGGTTAACAACGCCGGCACCGAAGGCAAGTCTGGTCTGGTGACGGAGCAGACAGCGGAGAGCTACGCAGCCACCTTTGATACCAATGTGCTCGGCGTGCTGCTCAGCATGAAGCATGAGATGCGCGTGATGCAGGCACAGGGCAGCGGCAGCATCGTGAACCTGTCGTCGACCATGGGACAACGAGGCGCGCCGGGTGCGTCGCTCTATACCGCCAGTAAGCATGCGGTCGAAGGGCTGACGAAATCCGCGGCACTCGGCATCGGGCATTCGCGTCAATGCGGTCGCGCCTGGTCCTGTTGAAACCGGAATGCTGAATCGGATCACCGGCACTGCTGAGCGAAAGGCCGGACTGGTTGCGGGAGTACCTCTAAAACGTGTGGGCACCCCTGCGGAGATCGCCGATGCCATTGTATTCGTTGCTTCGCCCAAGGCGTCGTTCATCACTGGTCAGATTGTCAGCGTGAACGGCGGCAAAACCGCTTCGTAATTCCGGCCCATCGCTTAGCAGTGCCCTTGGCCGGCGCATCGCGCGGCTGCGTCCGGAGACCGGCGGAGCCTGAGACGATCTGCCAGCGTATATCCGGACCCCGGAGAATCTGCTGAACCCGAAGGATGACAGACATGATCGAGGAAGCGCACGCGTCCGGTCGCCGTACCGTGGCGGAGCGGGTTCGGCTTCCGGCGGGAGGGCGGTTCGTCCTCGGGCGTCGTGCGAGTCTGTGGGTTTCGGCGGGCGTGGTCGGTCATACGCTTTGGACAAGCGCGGCGCCAGCACTGACCTATGAGCTCTATGCCCGGGAATGGCAGCTCACCCATACGGTGACGGCAGGAATCTTCGCCGTCTATCCGATTGTGGTTGCTATCATGCTGATCGGCTTCGGCGGAATTTCCGATCAAATTGGTCGCCGCGCGACGATGTTGGCCGGCCTCTTTGCTTCCTTGGCCGGCGCAGTGTTGTTTGCCGTCGCACCTGATGTGTGGTGGATCTTCGCGGGACGTGCCCTGATGGGCATCGGCGTCGGCCTGGCGGCGAGCCCGTCGACCGCCGCGGTTTTGGAGTTCAGCAGCCCTGAACGTGCGAGGAGTGCGGCGTCGGTCACGATGGCAGCGCAGGCTATCGGTTTCGCGGCCGCTTTGCTGTTCGGCGGCGCCTTGACAGAATATGGGCCATGGCCGACGCGCCTCTGCTTCTGGGTGCTCGTTCTTTTCCTCATTGTCCTTCTGATCGGGACGTGGCTCTTGCCGCGTCATACGTCGGGCGGTGCGAGCGGCGACTGGCGCTCGCGGTTGCCATCCATTCCGAAGGATGGACGACGGGCCTTCGCGGTGTCATCGACCGCCATGGTGGCGGCCTATACATTCGGCGTTCTGGTCCTCTCGCTCGGCGGTCAAGTTGAGCATGACCTCATTGGTTCACCCAACGCCTTTCTCAATGGCGCCGTTCTTTCGTTCTTTCCTGCCGTGATGGGGACGACTGGAATTATCGGCCGGTCTCTCTCGCCGCGGATGGCACTAATTATCGGCGCGCTGATCTCTGCTCTGGGCATGATGCTGCTCATCTTGGCAGTCAACTTGCGGGATCTGGTGATCTACCTTCTGGCGACCGCCGCCGCGGGAGGGGCGTATGGCCTGTTGTTTGTCGGCGGTCTGCAAGTGATCGTCGCCGCGACTCCCGAGCGCAACCGCGGCGGCATCCTCTCGGCTCTTTATCTCCTGAGTTATCTCTCGATGGGCGCGCTCGCACTTGTGCTGGGCGCAGTCGCGACAACGCGGGGGCTTGGTCTGGCGGTCGATCTTGGCGCGGCAGCGATTATCCTGATGAACGTCGCGATGCTTGTCTTGGCAAGGAATACGCCATCCACCTGAGTACAGGGTGCCGTTATGCCCCTTGGCCTCCCGCATGCCGGTCCCAATCGGAGTCTATTGTATTAGCACCGTCATGTGATATGAAAGCGTAAACCTAAACAGCCGTTCGATGGCATCAGTGGTTGCATCCACGCCCTCGACGCGCGAACGGAAACGGCGTTTCGGCGCGATGGAATGGGCTTCAGACTCCACCAACGCAGATTGGTGCCGTCGTGTCGTCAGAACGCATAGTCTAAAAAGATACAATCATTTATGGAGGCGTCGATGCGTCCAAAAAGGTTTGATGCGAAAAGCGGGTGTGCGGTCGGAGTGACATTGTCCGTGATTGGCGGATTGTGGAAGCCGTTGATCCTTTTTCATCTCTTCGCTGGCAAGAAGCGGTTCATGGAACTGTCCCGAGCGATCCCCAACGCCACGCAGAGGATACTGACGCTTCAGCTGCGCGAACTCGAGGCCGATGGCGTGATCGTGCGCCATGCCTATCCGCAGATTCCTCCGAAAGTGGAATATGAAATCTCTCCCTTCGGTCAGAGTCTCGGGCCCGTGCTGCTTTCGCTTCGGAGTTGGGGCAACCAATATGGCGCGGCAATTGAAGGCGTCCTACCGCAGTACGCGCGGGAAGAGCGGCAACCAAACGCATGCTTGTCAGGTTGAGATCGTGTGATGCTCGCAGGCATCAGAGTCGGTCGTCATCTCGCGATCGCCAAACCAGCTAGTCGCTCGCTTCAATCAATTTGCCAGGATATGGATTTTATGATTCGATTCCGTCGCGAGGCAAGCGACGGAGCGGATCATGGCTGCCAAGGAGATTTCGGTAAAGAAGTATGTTGTGCGGCTGAGCGGTGAGGAACGCGAGCAACTCGAGACGCTGATCAGCAAAGGCAAGAGCGCGGCGCAGCGCTTGCTGAAGGCGCGGATATTGTTGAAGGCTGACATTTCCGAAGCCGGTGAAGGCTGGAGCGACAACCGGATCATCAAGGCGCTGGAGACCAGCGCATCGATGGTTTACCGGGTCCGGAAGCAACTGGTGGAAGAAGGCTTCGAGGCTGTGTTGAGCCGCAAGCAACGGGCGGCACCCGCGGTTGCGCGGATTTTCGACGGCGAGAAAGAAGCAAAACTGATCGCGCTGGCTTGTTCCAAGCCTCCCAAAGGGCGCGCGCGCTGGACCCTGCGGCTGTTGGAGAAAAAGGTTGTGGAACTCCAAATTGTCGATCGCGCCAGCGACTCGACGATTGGGCGGGCACTAAAAAAAACATTCTCCAGCCCCATCGCCGACAGCGCTGGGTCATCCCGCCGAAGGCCAATAGTGCGTTCGTAGCCGCCATGGAAGATGTGCTGGCCGTCTACACGCGGCCACGCGATCCTGATCATCCGCTGGTGTGCCTGGACGAGACGTCAAAGCAGTTCCTCGCAGAAACGCGGGTGCCAATCCCGATGAAGCGGGGACGCCCGGCCCGTTGCGATTACGAGTACGAACGCAACGGCACCGCCAACCTCTTCATGATGTTTGCACCGCTCGAAGGCTGGCGCCATGTCAAAGTCACCGATCGCCATACCGCCGTGGACTACGCCCTCGTCTTGAAAGAGCTGGCCGATCGCTACTTCGCCAATGCCAAGACCATTGTACTGGTTCAGGATAATCTCAACATCCACAGCAAGGGGTCACTCTACGAAGCCTTTACGGCCGCCGAAGCCAGGCGGCTGGTCGAGCGCTTCGAATGGCACTACACTCCAAAGCACGGCAGCTGGCTTGATCTGGCAGAGTCCGAACTCGGCGTCCTGTCGACCCAGTGTCTCGACCGCCGGATTGCCGACAAACAGACCCTCGTCGAGGAAATCGACGCATGGGAGCAAGACCGCAATGCCAACCACACAAAGGCCAACTGGCAATTCTCAACCCAAAATGCCCGTATAAAACTCAAGCATCTTTACCCATCACTCTGAATGAATCGGGCGACTAGCTTCACGCCGCCCCGCGACCGGCAGGGCCGACTGTCGACGACAGCGCGGCTGATCCGGCGCAACCGCGCTTGCAACGTGACTGCCATCCGCGCAGCCTGTTCGTGGTAGGCCCAACATCGGTCCCAGCTTACGGCCTTGCTGGCGCGGCCGCCCACCAAGGTAGCGGCCATCCTGCTCGCCATCAAATCGTACGCCAGCGCCATGGCATTCGATTGCGAATTCAGGTTCCGATTCTAGTTTGCCACGGGGAGGCCGGCAGATCGCGGAAAAGGCTTGGAAGGTCGGACGGCAAGCCGCCCCACCTTTTCTTTGCGCCGAGAGGATCGAGTCGCGAAGACGGCGTGCTCGGCAAAGGCTGCTTAGCCTCGGAAGGATTGCAAAGTTTTGGTATGTCGGTCATCATCCAACCTTTGCTAGGCGGGCGGGCCGGTCGCACGGCGTCGGCCGGCGGGGCCGTCTGAGCTGGGCCTGCAAAGAGCCATGTAAGTCGGGGACAAAGGGCATGTCTGTCGTCTGGTTGCGCTGGTTGAAGTGCGGACTACCAATCGGCGTATTGTTCGTGATCGGGCAGGGACTACTATGGTTCGGGATCGTCGGGTTGGCGATCGGGGCGGTCGCCTCGCTTGCGGGGTGCGGCGAGTTCTGGGGAGTTCCGGGCGCTCCGATGGGACCCATAAAAAAATGGGGCGCATGGGTCATCCTGATCGGCGCTCTCGTGTTCGGCGCGAGG